>CESF01065578.1_pt1 | contig 24656 bp, 22 predicted proteins | sample 356331 | NCBI WGS metagenome assembly CESF01 (sample SAMEA2621779, study PRJEB7988) | marine metagenome | biome: marine biome (ENVO:00000447); feature: surface water layer (ENVO:00002042); material: "saline water (ENVO:00002010), including plankton (ENVO:xxxxxxxx)" | depth 5 m
TGCATTTCTCCTTTAAGCAAATCAGAATTATGCTTCCGATGCTAGCACAACAAAATTGTAAGGGTTACATTGAAATCAAATAGATTGCATTAAGTCTATAGCTACGAGAGCACTAAGGTTTAAAATATCTATGTTTCTCAAGGCAGATTAGCCCCCTTGATTTGGGTTAGAAAAAATATTCCAAATGATGATATGGAGAGTAATGGTTCATACAGTTGCTGACTCATTTTGGGGCAGAACCAATTTAGGTAGTCTGTCAGGTATAATCACATCAAGAAAACGAAACTGACAGATTACATTCAGACTAATTCAATTTAGATTCAATTTAGATTCAATTTAGATTGTTACAACTAAATTTTACTAGCATCAAGGCTTCATTCTGATCGCCGATATTAGAATTAAGCCTTCTTTATGATACAAGAAGACTTGCTTTCAGCAATCATAGAGTAAGTTAATGTAGAAATCATTTCAGTCAAATAGCTTAGTTGTAGTCATCAGGATTTAGTGGCTCCACGCGAGCTAAATAGCCGTGTACTTTTATTTGTTCATCAGTTAAAGATTGATCTGAAAATTTTTCAAGTTCAATTGAGCGCTTATCTTCAGTAAGCTTACATAATAGAATATCACCGATATTTAAATTACATTCCTTATTGTCAGGTAGTGGAATAGCCCCATTTTTACCTACTTTCACAATCATATATCAACCTGCGTATGGTATTTAAATAGTCTTGACTCTGTTTAAGGATATTAGAAAAAGGCTTCATTCTGATCTCAATACTTAAATAAAGTCTTGATGATAAACTCGAATATTGAAATAAGCCTTCATTCTGATCTCAATACTAAAGTGAAGCCTTGATGATAAAATCGAATATTGAAATAAGCCTTCATTCTGATCTCAATACTAAAATGAAGCCTTGATGATAAAATCGAATATTGAAATAAGCCTTCGTTTTGATCGCAGTACTGAAATTAAGTCTTAATGAAAAGCTCAAATATTGAAATAAGGCTTCATTCTAATCGCGTTACTAGAATGAAGCATTGATGATAAGCGCAAATATTAAAATAAGCCTTTGTTTTGATCGCAGTAATGAAATTAAGTCTTAATGATAAGCTCAAATATTGAAACAAGGCTTCATTCTAATCGCGGTACTAGAATGAAGCCTTGATGATAAACGCAAATATTGAAATAAGCCTCCATTCTGATCGCGGTACTAGAATGAAGCCTTGATGATAAGCGAAAATATTGAAATAAGCCTTCATTCTGATCGCAGTACTGAAATTAAGTCTTAATGATAAGCGCAAATATTGAAATAAGCCTTCATTCTGATCGCGGTACTAGAATGAAGCCTTGGTGATGTACTCTAATATTGGATTAAGACCTTTTATGATCTGTAAGGGTAAAATTCATTTGAATATTAAATTAAGCCTTGGTTCTGTTCTTCACCCTGAAAAAAAGGATGATTTACAGCCCCAATTTAATAACTTAACCGTAGTCGTCAGGGTTCAGTGGCTCAACACGAGTTAAAGAGCCGTGTGCTTTTATTTGTTCACTACTTAAGGTTTGGTCTGAAAACTTTTCAAGTTCAATTAAACGCTTATCTTCGTCAAGGTTACATAATAGAATATCACCGATATTTAATTTGCTTTCTTCATTATCAGGCAGTGGAATAGTCCCATTTTTACCTACAGTTACAATCATATTTAACCTACCCATTTTGTTTAATAAGGCTTCATTCTGATCTAAACACTAAAATGAGGCCTTCACACTGCTCACAAGCAATCTTATTTACGCGAATTATCAAATTTACTTTGTGAGCGTAACCAGAAATCACAAGGCATTCTGGTTAACGTCTCAAGCCGTTTAGCCAAAGTAAGTGTTACGCTTATTTTCTCTATAAGAAAGTCATCGAATTGCTCGACCGACAGGCCTAACCTCTTGCTGAGGTCATTATTGCTAAGTCCTTGAGCTCGGAATTTATGTAAGTGCAGAGCCTCGAAAAATCTCGCTGGGTGTAGCATCTCTTTTTCATTAGGAATATCGACAATATAACCACCGTCAATTTCAGCAATGCTTCTAATCTTTTTTTGGCTTCGAATTCTAGAAGTCGAAACATCGACTCCGGGGTTAGCTAGGTCGTTGTTCTTGATAGGGTTTTTATGTTGCTTTTGGCTAGTTTGCCAACTGTCACACGAAGCTCGGATGACTTTTGCACTCGGGATAGCATTTATTACATCGGCAACAACTGATTCAACCAAATCAGCTTTGCTAGCCGAATCTCGACTCAATTCGATAACAATTCTTCCATCGCCTGAATGGCTAACAATTGCGTCATCAAACCCAGCCTCAAAAAGGCTGTCGTCAATTTCATTCATTGCTAACGAATCATCATTTATTTCGAATTTAATGATAACCTCATACATTGTTGGCTGTTTTATATCATTAAAAATCAACGGTAAAAGCTTCGCCGTATTTTTAGCATCATCCAAAGCTCGATGATGGCTCCCCTCGTATGAAAGATTTGCAATTTCCAGCGCTCGTTTCAGTCCCACTTTTTTCTTTAAATTGCGAGCTTCTTTAAATGCTATTTTTAAATTCAAGTTGATTGAAGGTTTAAATGCTGCCATCCCATGTACAGCACAATCGATGTTTAACTGTACTATGTCGTAAGAGCCCCATGTAGCTATTACATAATCAGAATTGTTGGGTAACCAATCAATAAAATGAGCGAACACCTCAGGAAAATGGGCTGCAACATCTAGCTCGGCTTGTTTGATCCCCGTTAACTCTATGCAGAATTGGCTTAATTTAGGATGTGTAACGGGCCGAACCAAGCGACTAAATTCATCGACTATCTGTAATGAGATCGTATCAATAATAATTGCGCCGATTTCTATTGTTTCTCGCGCTTCCGGAGGAATTGAACTGTCTTCCGTGCATGAATGCTCGATGTCTACGACTACAATATGCCTATAACCATTGATTAGTGAGTTGAGGCTGCCTGAATTATATTCTGGTTCCATTAATGTTCCGAGCTCTGTTGTATCAATTATTAAACAGACTACACCATTAACTCAAAAATAATCAAAATGATTACATCAATTTGATTGCTCCTTTTTGCCGTTTAAGCTAATGTACTTTGATTAAAACTTGGTTTTATTAAAGTATGCAGCTCGAAAATCTTAATCATGCCCAGCGCGAACGCCTTGCTTTTATTGACTATAGCCTTGAATTCTTTGGTCAAATAGCAAGAGCAGACTTGATCCAAAAATTTGGAACTGGTTTGGCTTCGTGTACTCGCGATCTTTCTCTATATAGAGAATTAGCCCCAGAAAATGCTGTGCTCATGCATGAGAATAAACGGTATGTACGCTCTGACGCTTTCAGAGCCATTTTCGAACACAACCCTGAGGAAGCCCTAAAAACATTAGCAAGGGGCTTTGGAGATGGCTTCTCGTTGCCACAAGAGAAGTCATCTGCATGTTTTGATGCGATTCGATTAATTCATCCTAAGACAGAAATTATATCGGCCATCATGCGAGCGATTTACTCGAATTCAGCGATTAAGTGTGAATATGAGTCTCTTGGCAGCGGTGCAACCAAGAGGGAGTTAGTACCACATGCCATTGTTAATAATGGTCATCGTTGGCATGTGCGAGCATATGATCGTAAAAGCAACGAGTTTCGGGATTTTGTTTGCACGCGATTCAAGCGTATCAAACTGCAAGAAACTGAGCCCAAAAGCAAAGAATTGGCCGAAGCAGACGGCGCGTGGAATACGCTTTGTGAATTACAGCTAGTACCTCATCCAAGGCTTAGCCATAGCAAGGCCATTGAAATGGATTACGGCATGACAAAGGGCATACTTGAACTTGAGGTTCGAGCCGCTTTAGCAAATTACTTACTCCGTCAGTGGAATGTTGATTGTACCGACAATGCAACTTTAACTGGCGACGAGTACCAATTGTATTTGAAGAATAAAAACAGTCTGGTCGATCTAATCGATTTCTCAATAACACCAGGCCAACAACTTAACTAGGAACAGTAACCAAGATGGTTGAACAACACAAAAAAGCACTCGAAAAACAGTTATGGAATATTGCCAACGCCTTACGTGGCAACATGAGTGCTGATGAATTTCGTGATTATATTTTAGGGTTTATCTTCTACAAGTATTTGTCTGAGCGTATGGATATATACGCTGATGAGCTTTTAAAAGAGGACGGCATTAAGTTTGATGCCATTGATGAAAATACTGATGAAGGCAAAGAGTACCTAGAAGCTATTCAAGAAGAAGCCATTGATCACTTAGGTTACTTTTTAAAGCCGAGCGAGCTATTCCATGTGCTTGCTCAAAAAGGTGAAAACGGTGAGTTTATCCTAGAAGCGTTAGCGGAAGTGCTTAACCATATTGAACAAAGCACCATGGGTACTGCATCAGAAGACGACTTCAATGGTCTGTTCGATGATTTGGATTTAACGTCAAACAAGTTGGGCAAAACAGAGAAAGCCAAAAACGAGCTTATTTCAAAAATCCTTGTTCATTTAGATGATATCGACTTCCTACACCATGAAACAGAAATCGATGTACTAGGTGATGCTTACGAATATCTAATCGGCCAATTCGCTTCAGGTGCTGGTAAAAAAGCCGGTGAATTCTATACCCCTCCAATGGTTTCAAAATTGCTAGCAAAGCTCGTAACTATGGGCAAAGACAAATTACGAAGCGTTTACGACCCAACCTGTGGTTCAGGGTCATTGTTGTTACGTGTAGCTAAAGAAGTCAAAGAAGTGGGCAACTATTACGGCCAAGAATCTAACCCTAGTACGTACAACCTTGCTCGCATGAATATGATCTTGCACGGTGTGCATTACCGCCAGTTTGATATTCAACAAGACGATACATTGGAGCAACCACATCACATAGAAAAACGCTTTGAAGCTGTGGTAGCTAACCCTCCGTTTTCAGCAAAATGGAGTGCAGCGGCTGGCTTTTTAACTGATGAGCGCTTCCAAGACTATGGCAAACTCGCTCCAGCCTCAAAAGCAGACTTTGCCTTTGTTCAGCATATGGTGCATCAATTAGATGATGACGGCACTATGGCCGTGGTATTACCTCATGGCGTGTTATTCCGTGGTGCTGCCGAAGGTCATATTCGTAAACACCTAATCAAAGACAAAAACTACTTAGATGCGGTCATTGGTTTGCCTGCAAACATATTTTACGGAACAAATATTCCTACCTGTATTCTGGTACTAAAAAAGAACAGAATGAACAAAAATGACATTTTGTTTATTGATGCAAGCAAAAATTTTGAAAAGCAAAAACAACAGAACTACCTCCGTGAAGAAGACTTGGAAACAATTTTAGATGCTGTAACCAAAAGACAATTCATAGAAAAGTTTTCATATGTGGCAAATATTACTGAACGCTCTGATTTTGAAGAAGAGTCTATAGAAGGGAATTTATTTAATTTAAATATTCCAAGATACGTAGATACCTACGAAGAAGAAGAGTTAATCGACCTTAACGCAGTAAACTCGGACCTTATGAAGTTAGATGATGCAATTCGAGATGTAGATCAAGTCATACTTAAGTTTTGTCAAGAACTCAATATTACATATGGGGAAATGAAATAATGGAGCAGAATTTGCCATCACTTCGTTTTCCTGAGTTTGAAGGTTGTTGGGAGCGAGCGACTTTAGGAAAGATAGCCTCATTTGCTAAGGGAAAAGGAATTACTAAAAGTGATATTTGTGCTGAAGGTAATATCAAATGCGTTAGATACGGAGAGTTATATACACACTATTCTGAATTAGCGGAACACATAAAGTCATCAACTAATTTACCTAAAAAAGAGCTTGTCCTTAGTTTACAAAATGACGTTCTTATTCCTGCTTCTGGAGAGTCGGCGATAGACATGGCTACAGCGACATGTGTAAAAGAAAGTGGTTTAGGCTTGGGCGGTGATATCAATATTATTCGCTCAAAGTTGGACGGAATTTTCTTGGCATATTACCTCAATAACTCGAGGAAAATTGATATTGCACGATATGCTCAAGGAATATCTGTAATTCATCTATATGCAGCTCAATTAAAGCTGCTAAAGATATGCGTACCCCCTACAAATGATGAAGCAATTAAGCTTGGAGAATTCTTATCTCAAATAGATAAGAGTAGAATGTTTCTTCGTGAAAAGCTTGAAGTGTTAAAAAAGTACAAAAAAGGCCTGTTGCAAAAACTGTTTAAGCAAGAGGTTAGATTTAAAAATAAAGATGGAAGCAGCTTTCCAGATTGGCAAATGAGAAAATTCGAAGACTTCATAACTGTAGAAGGTAAATACCCTCTAAGTAATGATCTAAGTCCTTTAGCTAGTTTAACTATTGAAAACGGTATTGAGGCTAAGAGTGCTAGATATGTGCGTGGCTTCCTTGTAAACAATGAAAAGGATGCTTATAAGCTGGTTTGTCCAGAACATTTTGTTTCAAACCCTATGAATTTAAGGTTTGGTGCCATCGCAAAAAATAATACAGATAAAACCGTAAAAATATCAAAATACTATGATGTTTTTTCAGTAGATGACTCAATAAACGCTGATTATTTCGAACTTTATTTAAAAAGTTACGAAATGATGAAAACATACCATAGAACAGCTACTGGAACGCTTGAAGAGAAAAAAAGGGTACATTTTAGCGAGTTTATTATGTTTGAAAAAATGATGCCGAGTAAGGAAGAACAAAACAAAATTTCAGAAGTAATTTCTAGGCTTGATGAGAATATTGCCAACTTGTCTGCAAAGGTCGATGCAATAGTTAGCTTTAAAAAGAGTTTAATGCAGCAAATGTTTGTATAAGGATTAGAAGTACAAGGAGTTATTGTGGCCTATCAATCAGAACAAGAATTAGAAAACAATTTAGTAGCACAGCTCGTTAAAGGCGGCTTTGAAAAAGCCGTCATTACTGATGTTAAATCGCTCAGAGCTAACCTTAAAAAGCAGCTTTCAAAGCTCAATGGCTTTGATATTAGTGATAGTGAGCTTAAGCAAATTCGTAATGCCTTATCAAAAGGCAACGTGTTTGATAAAGCGAAAACGCTACGTGATAGGCTACAAATCAACAAGGACGATGGCACGGTTGGTTATGTTCGATTTCTTGATGATGACTTTAGTAAGAATCACTTCCAAGTAACTCAGCAAGTAACGGTAGAAGGCCATTATAAAAACCGTTATGACGTTACCATACTAGTTAATGGCTTACCGCTAATTCAAATTGAACTTAAGCGAAGAGGACTAGAGCTTAAAGAGGCATTTAACCAGATTAACCGTTACCAGCGCCACTCTTATTGGGCTGAAGATGGCTTATTTCAGTATGTTCAGGTGTTTGTTATTTCCAATGGCGTAAATACTAAATATTACGCCAATAATCGCAAACAAAGCTTTAAACAAACCTTCTATTGGGCCGATGTTAAAAATGAGCGTTTTACAGAATTAACTAAGTTTGCCGACGAGTTTTTAACGCCGCAGCACCTAATAGATATGATCACTAAGTATGTGGTGTTGAACGAAACTGACCGCATTCTTATGGTAATGCGTCCGTATCAAATCTATGCCACAGAAGCGATTATTGAACGAGTTGCAGAGCGTGAACAGTTAAAAGCTCAGAATCAAGCAACTGATGAGCTCAACGGTTACATTTGGCATACCACAGGCTCTGGTAAGACACTCACCTCGTTTAAAACAGCTCAACTTCTTACCGGCGATAGCAACATCCATAAAGTGGTCTTTGTGGTTGATCGTAAAGATCTCGACTATCAAACTAGTAAAGAATTTAATGGCTTTGCCAAAGGTTGTGTTGATAGCACTGATAACACTAAGTTGTTAGTGGATCAGTTTACTGACGCGCCAATTCCAGCGGACAAAGTTAACGAAAAACGCAATACCAAACTGATTGTTACTACCATACAAAAGCTCAATAACGCCATTAGCCATAAACGCTATTCTAAACGAATGGAACCGGTGCAAGACAAGAATATGGTGTTTATCTTTGATGAATGCCATCGCAGTCAGTTTGGTGATACCCATAAGAAAATCACCCAGTTCTTCTCTAATCATCAAATGTTTGGTTTTACCGGTACACCTATCCTTGAAAAGAATGCGGTATCAAAATCATCTCGTAAATACACCACGACAGACTTATTCCATAAGCCACTTCACAAGTACACCATTGTTGATGCGATTACGGACGAGAACGTGCTCAAATTCAATATTGAGTACGTTGGCCGCTATAAGAAGAAAGACAGCGCTAGTGAGGTGGACATTGAGGTTGAAGGCATTGATACCAAAGAGCTGATGGAATCTGATGTTAGGTTGGAAAAGATCGCTGATTACATTATCGCTCAACATAAACGCAAAACGCACAGTAAAGAATTTACCGGTATGTTCTGTGTGTCGAGTGTACCGGCCTTAATTAAGTACTATGAGATATTTGCCAAGAAAAAGGCCGAAGGAAAACATGACCTAAGAATTGCGACAATATTCTCTTATGCTGCCAATGAAGAAGACCCAGATGCTGACGGCTTAGATGAGGCCGTGTTGGATAAGGTTGCCGAGCCTCAGGCCGTGTATAGCCATAGCCGAGATAAGCTTGAGCAGTTCATTGGCGATTACAACGAGATGTTCAGCTGTAGCTATACCACGAAAGACAGCGAATCGTTTTATAACTACTACAACGATATCTCCAAAAAGGTTCGGGAACGAAAAATCGATGTTCTGCTAGTCGTGAATATGTTCCTTACAGGCTTTGATAGCAAAACACTTAATACTTTGTACGTTGATAAAAACCTTAAATATCACGGGTTGATTCAGGCGTACTCACGCACTAACCGCATTCTGAATGAGCAAAAATCACAGGGCAATATTGTTTGTTTCCGTAACCTTAAAAAGCGCACAGACGAAGCCTTAGCACTATTCTCAAATAAAGACGCCAGAGATACGGTGATAATGCCGCCGTATGAAGAATTCCTGAAGCTGTTTAACCAGGCTTTAGAGCAGCTTAAAAAGGTTGCGCCAGAGGTAGATAGTGTTGATTCATTGCAAGATGAGCATATGGAGCTGGAATACGTTAAGGCCTTTAGGGAATTAATGCGATTGCGTAACGTGCTTTCAACCTTTGCCGACTTTGAGTTTGATGACGTAGACATCGGTGAACAAGAGTTCGAAGACTATAAGAGCAAGTACCTTGATCTTTATGACAAAGTTAAGACAAATACTGCACCTGAAAAAGAATCTATTCTCGAAGAAGTCGACTTTGAACTAGAGCTACTGGCAATGGATGAAGTAAATGTTGCCTACATCTTAAAACTGCTTAGCAAGCTCAAAGAAACAGACACTGAAGAAGAATATCAGTATCAATATAAAGCACTTATGCAGGTTATTGGTGGTGATCCTAACCTTCGCAGCAAACAAGAATTAATTGATAAATTCATCCAAGAAAACTTACCAGAAGTGAAGTCAGCCGAAGAAGTGGATGACGCGTTTGCAGTTTACTGGGAAGTAGAAAAAGAAAAAGCCACTCAGCAAATGGCTGAGGAAGAAAACCTTATTCCAGAAAACGTGAAAGATCTGGTTGAACGCATGATCTTCAACAACCAAGAACCACTGCGTGAAGACATCGTAGCAACGATGGAAAAGCCCCCAAGTGTATTACAACGAAAGAAAGTAATACCAAGGCTTGCCGAAAAACTTAAAGGCTTTGTGAATACGTTTTATGGCGGAATGTAGGGAATCTTAAATTTTCATCATGATAACTGACATACACGCAGTGGACATATGTAGTATTTGGAAGTTTTAAAAATTAGGAATAGTAAGACAGTGTGTGACCAATATTAACAAAGTCCAACATAGGTCTCTTTTCATCCAAAACATTAGAGGTGTTTTTAAATTGTCTCAATATTTGAAATTAGGTGACGATCTGTCACCAGTACAATTGGTAGCGCATGGTGATAATGGCACTTTTAAAGTTATGGGTGGTTGTTCATGGGCTAACGCTGACGATGAATTTAATTCAGAATTCTTAAGGTCTAGAATAGAGCCTTGGTTAACAGCGCTCTTTCAATCCGAGCATCTTAATTTACTTGTTGGTGCGGGTTTAAGTTCTGCGATTCAAGAGTCTGCTACAGGGCAAAGACCACAAGGTATGGGATGGATAGATGATTTAAAGGTTTGTAAATCAGAAATAGATGCTTATGTGGAAAAGACGGCTAAAGCAGCTGGCCGTGAAAAAGGAAACATCGAGGATCAGGTTCGTTCAATTAACGAACTAATAAAAGGGTTGGAAATCCTAGTTTCTTTAAACCCAACTCCGATTCCGCCGCCAGCACCAAACCCTCCTTACAGATATTTCCCAACAGAGCTAACTGCGCTAAGAGAAGAACTATCAAGGTGTTTAAAGCTGTTTGCTGATTCCATAAGTAATGGTGAAAATTTAATTCGTAATGCAGAATCTGAGGCAAAAACTAAAACTTTTAACTACCTAGTCAATTTTCTGATGAGTTTTTCAAGTAGAGCAGCTACTCGGGATAGATTACATATATTCACAACTAATTATGATCGAATTATTGAGATGGGTGCTGAATTAGCCGGACTCAGGTTAGTGGATCGATTTGTGGGTAATATCGCGCCAATATTCAGGTCATCGCGATTAGAGGTTGATTATCATTATAATCCCCCAGGGATTCGTGGGGAGCCCAGATATTTAGAGGGCGTAGCTCGTTTTACCAAACTTCATGGTTCTTTAGATTGGTATGCTAGTGATGGAGCAATACGACGTTTTGGTTTGCCTTTCGGTGCCACCTCAATAACTCCTTTCTTACAAGCAGAGTCTGCGGGAGCTGCTGATTATCAACAATTGATGATTTATCCAAATTCAGTAAAGGATAGAGAAACATCTGAATACCCTTATGTTGAATTATTTAGAGATTTAGCGTCGGCTACATGTCGTCCGAATAGTACCCTAGTAACATATGGCTATAGTTTTGGTGATGAGCATATAAATAGAGTTCTCTTGGATATGTTAACCATTCCCTCCACTCATATTGTAATAATTGCATATGGAGACCCTCTTGGCAGAATAATGAACTTTATTAAAGATAGTGGGCGCAAGGCACAAATATCTCTTTTACTGGGCGATCACTTTGGGGATCTTACAACATTAGTTGATTGTTATTTACCTAAGGCTGCCATAGATAGAACGTCTATACGAATGACTGAACTTTTAAAAGCTAGGGGCCTGTACCCTGAATCATTTCAAGATAAATCAGGTGATAAAAAATGAGTTCACTACCTATAGAGCAAGGTGAACAATTGAGAGTTGGAACGGTAGACTTTGTTTCTCCTAATGAAATTCGAGCCGTTCTAGAAATTGATTCACCTGACTCCGTTGCCTTGAATGCAGGTACACCACGCAATTTTCCAAGGGTAAACAGCTATGTTTTAGTATCTTGTGATAGTGGATATCTAGTTGGGCAAATTGAATGGCTTTCTGTCGAGCACTCACCTTTTCCCAAGCAGAGGGACGTCCAAGATTTTGGACTGGTTAATTTACCATTCCCACAAAAGAAAATTAGTCTAAACCCAGTTGGTACTTTAAAAAGAGTTTCTAAAGCTGGTCAAGACTCTTTCAAGTTTCAGCGAGGTTCTGAGTCATTCCCATCAATCGGCTCCGCTATTTTATTGCCAACGGATTTACAGCTTAAATCTATTGTTGAATCGGGTAATAATCGACGAGTAGTTATAGGACAAAGCCCACTTGCAAATAATGCTAACGTCGCCGTTGATCCCGATCGCTTGTTTGGACGCCATATTGCAGTATTAGGGAATACAGGCAGTGGAAAATCGTGTTCTGTTGCAGGTCTAGTTAAATGGTCATTAGAAGCAGCTATGAAATCTGAGGGTAAACCAAATGCCCGTTTTGTTGTACTTGACCCAAATGGTGAATACTCAAAAGCTTTAGGTCCTGATACGAAGTTTAAAGGCCGTGTTTTTAAAGTCGAAGCTAATGCGGGTGAGAACCAACTTCAAGTACCTTCTTGGTTTTGGAATAGTGCTGAATGGGCATCGTTCACGCAAGCTAGCCCCAAAGCTCAACTTCCATTATTAAAGCGCTCTTTGCGAGCAATGAGAAATGAAGAATTTGAGCTTGAGACTGATTTAAATATAGAAATTAAGCGCTTCTTGGGTAATGTCTTAGTGACTCTAAAACATGACAAGAGTTCAGGCAGACCATTTGGTGGTTATGGCCCCGCAAAAGGTTTCAATGAGACAATGGCTAAGTGGCTAGAGAGCTTTGAAGCTTATAGAGATAAGTTAGGTGATCACAAGTTAACACCTGTTGTCACCGTAATGTCTCAGTACAGAGAGAATCGGAGTGAGCAATATGCAACTTTACAAGCTACCGTACCTGAAATTGATAACATCATAGATAAAGTGAGTTTAGCTTTTCAGCAATTTGGTGGTAGTGACTATGATTTATTGCCTAAGAGTGAAGACATTCCACTTCCATTTGAAGGAGCTACTTTAGTTGCGTATTTGGAAGCATTGGCGCAGGAAAATGGAAGTGAGCAATATGTTGAATACCTAGTCGCACGCATACGCACGATGCTTTCAGATACCCGTATGAAACCTATAACAAATGATGCAGAAAAAAGAGTCGATTTAGCTAGCTGGTTAGAAAATTATATAGGAAATGATGGGAATGATGAACATGACAGTTGTATCTCTATTATCGATCTTTCTTTAGTACCAAATGAGATTACTCATCTTGTGACCGCTGCTATTTCAAGGATTATTTTTGAATCGCTGCAACGCTACAGGAGACTAAATAATAAATCGCTACCAACAGTTCTTGTAGCCGAAGAGGCCCATACATTTATAAAACGATATCGTGATGATGCTGAAAACCAAGATGTGGCCGCAGTGTGTTGTCAGGTTTTTGAGAAAATAGCACGAGAAGGAAGGAAGTTTGGTCTTGGAATGGTAATATCTTCACAAAGACCCTCAGAACTGTCCCCTACCGTTTTATCTCAGTGCAATACTTTTTTACTGCATCGAATTAGTAATGATAGGGATCAGGATCAAGTACATAAAATGGTACCAGATAATTTAAGGGGGTTACTTCGTGAGCTTCCATCTTTGCCATCACAGCATGCAATCCTGATGGGATGGGCATGTGAGCTACCTGTTTTAGTTAAAATGAATAATTTAGCGAAAGGTGATCAGCCACATTCAGACGACCCTGATTTCTGGGACGTGTGGACTAGAAAAGATGAAAATGGAAAAGCGGTTGAACGAAATGTTGATTGGAAGACGATTGTCAAAGATTGGCAAAAAAATTAACAGTGCGTTACGTTTGCTCATCATAGTGACTCAGTATTGACGGAAACGGATTGCTTCTCACCGATAAGCCATGTGATTCTTTGTTACATTCGGATTAATTGATGTGTTCTGTTTAGTGGTAGCAAGTAATTGTCAGCAAACTACTGGTGAATGTACTGAACTGATTTTAGTTAGTATTAAGAGAAAATTAATTAGTATATACAAATAGTATATATACTAAATTTTCAACCAGAGATAACCCTTTAAAAACAAATCACTCACTCACTCGCCCATTTATTAGTATAAAAAAGGTGGCTATTATAACACTTCTAATAGCAAGTCGTTTGGAAATTCGATATCGGCTTTGTCGATTTCATCAATCAATAGCACTGGGCGTTTATTATGTTGCTCTCCATAGGTAAAGGCTTGCCATAATTTGCCTTTTACAATGTAGTTGCTGATATCGTGCACACGCTCATCACCTAACTGACTGTCGCGCAGGCGTGATACCGCATCATATTCATAAAGGCCTTGCTGCGCTTTAGTGGTTGATTTGATGTGCCATTGAATCAGTGTGGTGTCTAAGCTTTTCGCAAGCTCTTCCGCCAGCATGGTCTTGCCTGTGCCTGGCTCACCTTTTATAAGCAGGGGTTTTTCGAGCAAGATTGCTGCGTTAACCGCTTGTTTTAATGAGTTACTGGCAATGTAGTTATCGGTTGAATTAAAAAGCACGATGTCACCTTATCTGGTCTGAGCAGTGATTAATAACGTCATGATGCCACAGTTAGACGACGTCTGAAAGGTATGCAAAACGCGGTACAGTTTTCCCCTCTACAATGACTGTTTCTGTAAACATACTGAGCGGGCGTGCCCACATACCAAATTCTCCGTATAGCGCTTGGTAAATTACCAGTGGCTCATTGTTTTCGCTATGAGTAGCAACATATTCAACTTTATATTTTGGGCCTTTGTAATGTTGGTAAATACCAGGTTTGATTGTCATGTGTTTATCTCGCATCTTGGAGTCATTTGGGTATAATTGCAGTTTGCACATTATACGCTGAAACAAACTGCCTAAACTATGAATTATATTTCGTTAGATGAATACAAAAAAGCCTGGGTTTTCCGTCATAAAGATATGCCTATAAGCAACGAAGACGCAGCGCAAATTAAACCTATGAGTGCTGAACGCGCTGCGGTTTTATGGACCACTATGGTAAGCCGTGAGCATGACCACCCGGACTTTTTTGATAAAACAGATTGGTGTGGCAAAGAAGACAGCTTTTCAGAAACCATTAACTGGGAAAATGCGTGGGAAGCTGGTGATGAGCAGTTACCAGAAGAGATCCTTAACCACTTAGCGTGGGAAGCAAACACCACTGTGTATTTTTGTATGGCTCGCGACAATATTATTGAAACCAGCTTTGCGGTTTTTAAACGTTGTTGGCAAAACTTTATGTTTTTAGCTGATGGTAGTTTGTTATTAGGTAAAAAGCGTGATGCAGTGGTGCAGTTTTTAGAAACTGGCAACGCAAAATTGGGTAAAAAAGGCGCAGTAAAGTAGCGCTCAATAAACGCTCTATGCTATAAAACAGTCAAGCATTTGTTTTATAAGAGCGCGCATTGTCTAAACCAACTTCACAGAGCGAACACTCGCAACAAGCCGAAATTTGGCAGACTGATGCCGATCGTGCTTTGTATGCGCAGTTATGCAACGCATTTTATGCTCGTGAGATCCCACGTTTGGTTGATGAACCAGATGCTGCAAGGCTAAAACGCTTATTAGCAAGCTTGCCCTACTACATAGAGCGTTTGGCTATGCGTATTGTGAGTGGTGATGCGCCATTGCAGCTAGATTCACAAAACGGTAGTTGGCTTGAAAAACAAAAAACAACGCCGCCAGTTTATAATAAAAAAGACTCAGAAGAGTTTTATAGTCACCATGCTAAGCGCGGGTTAATTGTTCCCGTGCTAATTAATGACGAACAATGTACTACGGTGCGCATAGACAGCTTAGATCAAGTAAGCGACAATAAGGTACATTGCAACGAGCTTGGTTGGTTTGATAATTCAGGTGAATCGTTAGAGCACACACATGTACACCTGTTAAAGCCTGCAAAAGCGGTGATGGCAGCTGCGTGCTGTGGCCATCAATGGCAATTTAATAAACGCACTACACCTAAGCGTTTGTCATTAAGAGAAATGCTACTTGCAAGCAATATAAATTGGCGTAATTTAAAACGCCCTTTGACTTAATTTAACCGCGAAGGAGTGTTCAATGCGGGTTTTTCAATTCGCCTTGTTATGTTTGGCTTTATTTATTCAGTATCGCTTATGGTTTGGCCATAATGGAGTGCAAGATTACACTCGTTTAAAACAGGCGGTTACCTCTCATCAAGACACTAATGCAAAATTATTAAAGCGCAACAAGGTCCTCAAAGCCGATATTCAAGATTTAAAACTCGGTCAAGAGGGAATCGAAGAGCGAGCGCGCAATGAATTAGGAATGATTAAACCTGGCGAAACCTTTATTCGTGTATTACCAGGTCAACAGCAAAATGAACACTAAGCAAATTATAACCGCCATTGTTCCCGCTGCGGGAGTAGGGAGTCGAATGCAGCATTCGGCGCCAAAACAGTATATTGAACTTGCGGGTAAGACTATTTTAGAACATACCCTGAGTAAGCTTGCCGAACTGAACGATTTACATACTATTAAAGTAGCAATCAGCGATGATGATGGCTATTTTGCTGATTTACCTCATATTGATAAGCGTATTGAACGCGTTTCAGGTGGCAAAGAGCGCGCTGATTCTGTGCTAAATGCCTTAGTATCACTTGCCGACAACCCGCCAGATTGGGTGCTTGTTCACGATGCAGCAAGACCATTAGTGTGTTTGGCTGATATTCAGCGTTTAATAACTGAATGTATAAAAGATAATGAAGGCGGTATTTTAGCGTCAAAAGTAAAAGACACCATCAAGCGCGGCCATTCGTACAGTGAGCAAACGGTGCCACGTGATGATTTATGGCTGGCTTTAACCCCTCAATTTTTCCCTTATCAGGCGCTGACAGATGCGCTATCACAAGCTCTTAAAAGTGGTGTGACTATCACCGATGAGGCATCGGCAATTGAATGGGCTAAGCAGCCTGTTAAGCTGGTTGTTGGTCGTAGTGATAATATTAAAATCACCACCCCAGAAGATTTAGATTTAGCAACATTTTTACTGCAAAAACAACAAAACGAGAGTACCTCATGATTCGAATTGGCCATGGCTTTGATGTACACAAATTTGGCGGCGAAGGACCGCTGGTAATTTGTGGTGAAAAAATAGATTATCCGCAAGGTTTCTTAGCTCATTCAGACGGTGATGTAGCAATCCACGCATTATGTGATGCCATTTTAGGTGCATTAGCAATGGGTGATATTGGCAAGCATTTCCCTGATACCGCCAGCGAATACGAAAATATTGATAGCCGAATTTTGCTACGCCACGTGGTTGGTCTTGCTAAAGAGCAAGGTTACGTACTTGGCAATGCCGATGTCACGATTGTTGCTCAAGCGCCAAAAATGTTGCCGCATATTCAAGCTATGCGTGAAAACTTATGCCAAGACCTTGAAGCTGATATTTCTCAAGTAAATGTGAAGGCAACAACCACAGAAAAGTTAGGGTTTGAAGGCCGTAAAGAAGGTATCTCTAGCCACGCTGTAGTGATTATGAGCAAACAAAACGCATGAGTGAGTTAAACTACTTATACGGTAAACCCCTTTCTAAGGCTGATTTTAAAACCCACGCCGAAGACTTCATGGTTGATGAAGATTTAGGTATTGAGTTTACAGGCTCTGGTGAGCATGTTTGCTTACAGGTTGTAAAAAAAGGCGAAAATACTCAGTTTGTTGCTAAACGCATTGCCGAAAAAGCTGGCGTATCCCCACGTGATGTAAGTTATGCGGGTTTAAAAGACCGCCATGGTGTGTGTACACAATGGTTTAGTGTGCCAGTACCGATTAAAAAGCACATTGAATTTAGTGAGTTAAATAACGAGCAGTTTTTTGTTGTATCGCAACAGCGTCATAATCGTAAGCTTCGAACCGGCTGCCATAAAGGCAATCGCTTTAGCATTACTTTACGAAATGTGACTGAGCCACTGGATATTTTGTGTCGTATTAATGCGGTGCGCGCAGGGGTGCCTAATTACTTTGGTGAGCAGCGCTTTGGTCATGGTGGCCACAACCTTGAAATGGCAAAGCGAATGTTTGCTGGAGAGCGTATCCGTGATAAAAAATTGCGTGGTTTAGTTATTTCAGCTGCACGCTCTTATGTCTTTAATGAAATAGTAAGCAAGCGTGTTGCCGAGCATGGCCTTGCTAAAACAATGCACCGCGAAGTGTTTATGCTTAGCGGAAGTAATGCGTTTTTTGAAGACAATATAAGTGATGACAATATAGCGCGTTTAGCGTCTGGCGATATTATGATGTCGGCCCCTATGGTTGGTAAAGGCGAAAAGGGTTTGACCAAGACCGAAAAAATGTGGCTCGAACCTTATCAATCTTGGATAGATGGGCTAAGCGAGTTAGGCCTTAAGAACGAACGTAGAATGTTACGTCTTATTCCAGACTCATTGGCAGTTGAAACCATTGACGAAAGCACTTTAAAGTTAAGTTTTGGTTTGCCAAAAGGTTGTTTTGCTACAGCCTTGTTAAGAGAGCTGGTGGAGTATCAAGACGCTAGCCCTAAAGAACAAAAACAAAAGGATGCGTAAATGAAAATCTTACTAAGCAATGATGATGGCGTGCATGCTAAAGGGATTGCGGTTTTGTATCATGCGTTAACGCAAATTGCTGATGTGACCTTAGTGGCTCCAGATCGCAATTGTAGTGGCGCAAGTAATTCATTAACGCTAATGAATCCATTGCGTGCAACCACGCTTGATAATGGCTTTATTTCGATTAATGGCACGCCGACTGACTGTGTGCATTTAGGGGTTAATGAATTAGTTGAACAGCAGCCTGATCTAGTTGTAGCCGGTATAAACCACGGTGCAAATTTAGGTGATGATACCTTGTATTCAGGTACTGTTGCAGCTGCTACCGAAGGACGCCATCTAGGACTACCTGCTATTGCTGTTTCGTTATGCTCTAAAGAAGGAAATCATTTTGAGACTGCTGCGGCCGTTGCTGTAAGCATTATTAAAGAGTTGGCCTCGCACCCATTACCGAAAGATCAAATCATCAACTTAAACGTGCCAGATATTCCGCTAACTGAGCTAAAAGGCGTAAAGGTAACCCGTTTAGGTTCGCGCCATAAAGCTGAAACCATGACTAAACAACAAGATCCATGGGGTCGTGATATTTATTGGTATGGGACTTTAGGTGCTGAAAGTGATGCTGGTGAAGGTACTGATTTTTACGCCATTAATAATGGTTTCGCATCAGTCACACCTCTCAGTGTTGATATGACGGCGAAAGAAAGCTTACAAGCCGTTGATAGCTGGTTAGCAAATATGGAGATTAATAGTGCTGACTAATTATAATCGCAGCGCACTCGCATTAGCTGAATTATTAAAACGCGAGGGTGTAGAAGATAGCACTGTGCTTGAAGCGATTGCCTCGACACCCAGACATATTTTCATCGATGATGTTTTACAGCACAAAGCTTATCAGAATACCGCATTGCCAATTGGTCAAGGACAAACGATTTCGCAGCCCTATATTGTGGCGCGCATGACAGAATTACTTCGCTTAGCTGGGGTACGTGACAAAGTGCTTGAAATTGGTACTGGGTCCGGCTATCAAACCGCAATACTGGCAAAAACCTTTACTAAAGTGTGCTCGGTGGAGCGTATCAAAGCACTGCAATGGCAAGCAAAGCGCCGTTTACACAAGCTTGATTTATACAATGTCACCATGAAACACGGAGACGGTTGGCAGGGCTGGCAGTCACAAGCACCTTTTGAAGGAATTATTGTTACAGCTGCAGCTGCCACTATGCCGCAAGGGCTACTTGCACAACTTGCTGATGGGGGCGTTATGATTGCACCTATTGGTGAGCAAGATCAGCAATTAATGATGGTCGTTAGAAATGGCGACACATTTACAGAACATAAAGTTGCACCAGTACGATTTGTACCTTTGGTACCTGGTGATATTGAATAGGACGTTAAACTTTGAAGTTGTTTACTAAGTTATATGATATGGCGCTTATATGGGCTAAACACCGCCATGCAGAGCGCTATTTAGCAGGGATGAGCTTTGCTGAATCCGTTTTTTTTCCGGTGCCGCCGGATGTCATGCTAGCGCCTATGTCGCTAGCCCAACCAGATAAAGCGTGGCGCTTTGCCAGCTTTACCACCATAGCTTCTGTAATCGGTGGTATTTTAGGTTACTTACTTGGTTTTTGGTTATTTGAACCTGTGGTTGAACCACTCATCACACAAATGGGTTGGCAAGCTAAATTTGATACTGCATTAAGCTGGTTCGAAAACTATGGTGTATGGGTTGTTTTCTTAGCGGGCTTTTCACCTATACCTTATAAGGTTTTCACCATAGGTGCAGGCTTGATGCAAATGGCATTCTTGCCGTTTTTAATTGCCTCGACAATAGGCCGTGGTGCACGCTTCTTCTTAGTGTCGGCTTTAATGAAGTGGGGGGGTGTTAAAATGGAACAAAAATTACGTCAATATGTTGAAGCGCTTGGCTGGGGATTAGTTGTTTTAGTAGTGGTTGCGTACTTTTTACTGCGATAACCCGCAAAACCATTAAATTAGTACGATAAGGAGCATTTTACGATGAGCAGGCAGTTAACAGTCTATGTTACTTTGTTTCTTAGTATTTTGCTCTTTGGTTGTACTTCTCGCGAAGCACCGGCGCCTGTCAGTAGTTTAGATAATAAAGTTAAACCAGCCACTCGCAAAGTAAATATCTCTGGCTCAAAATATGTAGTCAAAAAGGGAGATACTTTGTACTCAATTGCCTTCAGCGCTCAGCAAGATTTTCGCACTCTTGCAAAAATAAACGATATTCCAGCACCTTATACTATCTTCCCGGGGCAGAGAGTGCTGCTTAAAAAATCGGCACAAAAACCAAAAAAGACGAAAAAATATACGAATTTGAGTAAAAAGTCTACTGTTTATACACAAAAAAATAACAAAAAATTAAAGAAAGAGCTTGATCAGCCAAAACAACGAGAGTATGTTCAGAAACAAGCCAACAAAATAATTAGTGATAAAAACAGTGATTCTAATGCAAAAGTTGTATGGAGCTGGCCTGCAAAAGGTAAAGTAACACAACGATTCTCTAATAAAGAGAATGGCTTTAAAGGATTACAAATTACTAATAAACAAGGGGCTTCTGTTTTAGCTGCTGCACATGGAACTGTGGTATACGCGGGCAACGCATTGAGGGGGTATGGTAATTTAATTATTCTGAAACATAATGATGATTACCTAAGTGCTTATGCGCACAATTCAAAGTTGCTTGTAAAGGAAAAACAGGAAGTAAAGGCGGGGCAGAAAATAGCAGAAATGGGCAGTTCAGACTCTTCGGTTACGGCTTTGAGATTTGAAATTCGTTATCGGGGTCAAGCAGTCAATCCTGCTAAGTATCTACCTTAGCCATTTAGGGTATTGATAAAGTGATTTAGCTCAATCACATATTTGCTCGGGAGGACGCTTATGGGTCACACAGCAAAACTTGAGAAAAAAACTGACACGATTGACGATAAATTTGAAGACACGGTAGTCGAAGAAGAATCTTCTGAATTATTAGAAGAAGTCGACAACGAAGATGAAATTTTTGCAAAAGAAGAAGTTGCCAAAAATCTAGATGCTACACAATTGTATCTAGGTGAGATTGGTTTTTCTCCGCTGCTAAGTGCAGAAGAAGAAGTCTATTTTGCTCGAAAAGCACTGAAAGGCTGCGAAGCCTCTCGCAAGCGAATGATCGAAAGTAATTTACGTTTAGTGGTAAAAATTGCCCGCCGCTACAACAACCGTGGCCTTGCGCTACTTGACCTTATCGAAGAAGGTAATTTAGGCCTTATCAGAGCCGTTGAGAAATTTGACCCTGAACGAGGATTCCGTTTTTCAACTTACGCTACTTGGTGGATACGTCAAACCATTGAACGTGCCATCATGAACCAAACACGTACGATCCGATTACCTATTCATGTGGTAAAAGAGCTTAATGTTTATTTAAGAACTGCCCGTGAATTGACGCAAAAACTTGATCATGAACCAACCGCAGAAGAAATTGCAGAGTGCTTAGATAAGCCGGTTGAAGATGTTACTAAGATGCTGCGTTTAAATGAAAAAATCACCTCTGTAGACACACCTATTGGTGGTGAAAATGACAAAGCGCTATTAGATATAATCGCCGATGAAAAAGACTATGGTCCTGAGGGCGAAGTACAAAACAACGACATTAATAAACACATTGTTGATTGGCTTGGGGAATTAAATCCAAAACAACGTGAAGTACTTGCTCGTCGTTTTGGTTTGCTAGGCTACGAGCCATCAACACTTGAAGATGTTGGTCGTGAAATTGGTTTAACACGTGAACGAGTTAGACAAATTCAAGTGGAAGCATTACGTCGCTTAAAAGATATTTTGCAACACGAAGGCTTAAGCACAGACAGCCTATTCGATCAATTCACCTAATTTGACAACAATACATAGGCCTTTGGGTCTAGAACACACAAAAAAGCTGACGTAATGTCAGCTTTTTTTATATCAACTTTATACCTACAGTAAATCTTTTAATTGATACAGTAGTTGGTGAGCTTGCCTTGGCGTTAAGCTATCTGGGTCAAGCTGTTCTAAGGTTAATTCAAGCTCGGAAGGTTCATCATCAAAACTTAATGTTTGTTGTTGCTGCTCAATTGGGGCTGTAACAGGTTGGTGATTTTCGAGCATTTTAAGTTTCTGTTTTGCTTGTTGGATTACCGCCTTTGGCACACCTGCTAGGGCTGCAACTTGTAAGCCAAAGCTCTTGCTTGCAGCGCCTTCAAGAACGGTATGCATAAAGGCAATTGTGTCGTTATGCTCAATGGCATCTAGGTGCACATTCACCAGTCCAGTTTTTTGCTCGGCGAGTTCTGTCAACTCAAAATAGTGGGTCGCAAATAAGGTTTTGGCGGCAATTTTTGATGCTAAATAGTCAGCTGTTGCATAGGCAAGCGATAAACCATCATAGGTTGAGGTGCCGCGACCAATTTCATCCATCAGCACCAGTGATTGTGCTGTAGCATTATTTAAAATCGTTGCAGTTTCTGTCATTTCAACCATGAAGGTTGAGCGCCCTGATGCTAAGTCATCACTTGCGCCAATACGCGTAAAGATACGGTCAATATTACCGATTTCTGCACTATCAGCAGGAACGTAACAGCCAATGTGGGCCATCAGAACAATAAGCGCAGTTTGACGCATGTAGGTTGATTTACCACCCATATTTGGACCTGTGATAATCAACATTTTACGGTCGTTATTAAGCTCTACTGGATTGGCAATAAACGGGTCTTTCATAACCTGCTCTACCACCGGGTGGCGACCTTGTTTAATACTGATGTTATCGTTATCGCACAGTATTGGCTTAGCATAATTAAGCGCCTGCGCTCGTTCTGCTAAATTGTTCAGTACATCTAAGTCTGCCAGTACGGCTGCCATTGTTTGTAGCTGCTCAATGTGCGGAGCGATAAACTCAAATAATTGCTCATATAGCTGTTTTTCAAGCGCGAGGGCTTTTGATTGGCTACCAAGTACTTTATCTTCGTGCTCTTTAAGCTCAGGGATGATATAGCGCTCATTATTTTTTAGCGTTTGGCGGCGAATATAATCCGTAGGAACTAAATGTGAATTAGCGCGGCTTACTTCAATAAAAAAGCCGTGGACCTTGTTATAGCCAATTTTTAAGGTGCTAATGCCTGTACGTTCACGCTCACGTTCTTCAAGCTTTTCAAGAATATCGGTTGCACCTTGGCTTAGCGCACGCCACTCATCAAGTTCGCTGTTATAACCTGGTGCAATTACACCGCCATCACGGATAAGCACCGGTGGGGTTTCGATTACAGCACGTTCTAGTAAATCTTGTAGTTCAGGTAACTGTTGCGACTTTGCAATAATTTGGCTAATACGCGGATCGTTAGCATCCATAAGTAATTCGTGTAGTGGCGCTAGAGCCTGCAATGCACTTCGAAGGCGCGTTAAATCACGCGGCCTTGCTGTACAAAGCGCTAAACGTGCAATAACACGTTCAATATCGCCAATTTGCTTTAACGATTCTTGTAGCTCACCACATAATTGAGCATCGATAATTGCGCTGATAGCGTTTAGTCGCGAATTGAGCTCTGTTTTGCTGCGCACTGGGGTATGAATACGGCGTTTTAATAAGCGAGAACCCATTGCAGTTGCTGTTTTATCAAGTACTTGTGCAAGTGTATTCTCGTAACCACCCGATAAATTAACTGTTAGTTCGAGGTTTTTACGGGTCGCTGCATCTAAGATCACCGCGTGTTCATTTTGCTCAAGGGTAATAGCACGAATATGCGGTAAGGCAATGCGCTGAGTATCTTTTACGTATTGCATTAAGCAGCCTGCAGCAACTAAAGCCGCGTGTGCTTTTTCTACACCAAAACCTACTAAATCTTTGGTGCCAAATTGGTCGCATAGTAAATGCTGAGCAGTATCTAAATCAAACTCCCATTCTGGGCGGCGACGCGCCCCTTTGATATGCTCAATTAGGTGAACATTTGCAAATGTTTCACTATAAAGCAGTTCAGCAGGGGCTAAACGCTGTAATGTTGAACTAAACGCTTCATCCGTATTAACTTCTAATACATTGAATCGGCCAGAGTTAATATCTAAATAAGCAATACCATAAGCGCCTTGTTTATTTTGCCAAACACTGGTTAGCAGGTTGTCTTGGCGTTCTTGTAACAGCGCTTCGTCAGAAATCGTGCCCGGCGTAACAATACGTACTACTTTACGTTCAACTGGGCCTTTGCTAGTTGCTGGGTCGCCAACTTGTTCACAAATAGCCACTGATTCACCCATTTGTACAAGGCGAGCTAAGTAGTTTTCGACTGCGTGATAGGGTACGCCTGCCATTGGTATTGGATCACCACCGGCTTTACCACGATGTGTTTGAGAAATATCAAGAAGTTGTGCTGCACGCTTGGCATCATCAAAGAAAAGTTCGTAAAAGTCGCCCATACGATAAAACAATAAAATGTCCCGATGCTCGGCTTTTATTTTTAGATACTGCTGCATCATAGGGGTTTGTTGTTTTATAG
>CESF01054006.1_pt1 | contig 24653 bp, 17 predicted proteins | sample 356331 | NCBI WGS metagenome assembly CESF01 (sample SAMEA2621779, study PRJEB7988) | marine metagenome | biome: marine biome (ENVO:00000447); feature: surface water layer (ENVO:00002042); material: "saline water (ENVO:00002010), including plankton (ENVO:xxxxxxxx)" | depth 5 m
CTCCCTGCAAGCAGTGCAAATAGCTTCAGCGTAAACCCGGCTTATTGCCATCATCAGATCCACTGGCCCTCCGGCCTAGCGAATCTCGATGATCTGGAAGTCCTGTGCCGCTGTGCGCCAATCCAGCAAAATATCGTAAACCTGACCGTCCATAACCACGTCTTCCAACGAGATCTGGCTGTCCGATACCGCACATTGCGCACCAGACAGCTCCACCTCGTCATCCGCGCCAAAGAACGGCTTATGAAACCGGGTCACCGTAAACGTCGAACTGCTCTCTATAAACTCATCACTCTGGTTGTAGGCCCGAGCGGTGATGGTGTGCTCTCCCGGGGACATGTCATTGTAATTCCACGCGAGAGAGAATCCTGAAGCTAAAGCGTTCTCAATATCCGGGAAGACATTTCCCACATCATTCCTGATACCACCGTAAGGAGCATCAAACGCGTAAACCCCATCCATCCAAACCTCGATGCGATCAACCCCGATGCTGGCAACAGACCAGCCACGCAGGTTGCCAACCCCGGAATAAACGCTGCCGGCCACTGGCTCCTCGAGCGAAAGCCGAAACGTCTCTCCAGCAACCAGCACCGGCTCAAATACGGGTTCTAGCAAACAATCTGAATTGACCTGAGCCACGGTAAAGGCATTGCCCTGCAAGCTGCCACCGCAGGAGCTCTCCACGTTCGTCAGCCGATAACCATTTGCCGGCGCAAAATTGACGGTCAGCGACTCTCCGGTTTTCACCAACTGGGTGGTGTGTGCGGCGGCGGCACCTTGATTGGTCGCAGTCGTTCTAACCTGTGCGTAAGTGCCCTCATAGTCATCATCCCAAAGCAAGTGAAGCGATTCGATCAGCTTGTCAGAAGTGGGGTCGTAATAGGTAATCCAAGACTCTTTGTAGTCGGTTCCAAAAGGGCTTTCCTCCTCCGCTTCGCAGGAGGGCACCAGACCATATTCTGGCGCCACGGCAAGCTCTTCTGGTTCATAGGTCGACGTCAATGTTTGTCCCGTTGGCGTGATTACTGAAAATGCTCGAACGTCAATAGTGTGGGGCGATTGGTTTGTAAAACCATGTCCTGTGCGGTATCCGTCACCGCCCTCGTCGAGCTCGCACACTTCATCGATGATGCGATAGTCGTTAATCAGCTCACTGGCTAAGGCCGCACTCTCGTAGCCCGCCACCATAAAGCGTGTTTGGGTGAAACCGCGGGCGTTGTCTGCCGATTCAGGGTCGCCCGCCGCTACGCCACAAGCCTGCCCGCTGCAATTCAGTAGCCGTGGGTTGGAGAAAACTGCGCTTTCCGGCTCGTTGCCGTAACTCATGATGGTATGGAAAGTTAATTCCCGGTAATGACCAAAGCTAAATGGATAGGCCTGCACTGCCTCTTCCTCAGCAATACGGCGCTCATGAGTAGAGCCCAGTAAATGCCCGATCTCGTGAGCCGTGGTGGTATCAGGGCAGTAGGTATCTCCCGGCGCTTTGTCGATCGGCAACCACTGCACTACCGTCATATAAGCAGCTCGATAGGGGGCGCCGTCCTGAACGCCTATGGGCGCTATCCCGCAGGCGTCGTCTTCCTCGGGGATAGTTTCCCGCAGCGCCACCACCAGATCCGCAGCATAGAAGCTGCGGTCACTCTCGATATCCGCAAAAGGTCCTTCGGCATAAAACATCTGATCGAGCACGTCTTCCTGAAGCAAGGCCGGATCAATCTCCAGGGGTTTAACGGCCACCACATTGGCTTGAAGGGAGATCTGGCTATCGACCATTGCCTGGCTGGTAATCTCGGTCACCAGATCGGCGATCGCCTCCGGTGTTTCCATGCCGGCTTCGTGATAAAAAAGAATGTCCACCGTTGCCGTACCGGAAGCAAAAGTGGGGTAGTGAATGGTCTCTTCAGAGAGGTCTTTGAGCACGGCGCGCTCCATTCGCTTGACGCCAAATTCGAGGTCAATGGAGCGCTCACTTTTATCCAAGCGCGGGAGCCGCGCAGCCCCCGTATCAGCGGGCCGCGCCAGATAAGGATCGGCGTAGTGCCAAACAATCTCCCCCGCCTCCTCCACCAATCGGTAGAGCCTGGCGCCATCGCGCAGGGAGCCTTGCAGCTGGCCATCAGACGTCACCACCATGGTCAACCGTGCACCCGCTTCGTTCAGCCCCCGGATCACTCTATTGCCTTGGTTTGACCTGCTTGCCGATTCGACCCGGAACTCATAGTCTTCGCCAAATTCAGAGCGCAGGTTGAGCCTGTCGCCCGTGCGGGCATTAAGTTGCTTGGCTGAGATGATCCGTTGCGGCAATCGATCTGCCTGCGTGAGCTGCACCGTCAATCTGTCACCCGCAGAGAGGGCAGGGAAATCCAGCACCAACAGCGACAACAACATGAAAAGGCGCGGGAAAACGCCTAACGGGCCTGTTTTGAGAGGAGAAAAATCCATTTTCAAAAACCTCTGATCTGCTTTACTGGAAAGAGGTATAACATTCTCTCAGCGCGGTTTGAAGGATAGCGCCATGGTATTCGAACCTACTCTATACGCGATTTATGACACGGACGGTTCCGTTTTGGGCGAACTGCGCTATGTAAGAGACAAGTGCATCGGCAAAGCGGAGTGTGCACTATGCGATCTAACGCATGGTTGGAACCCACTGGGAAGGTCGGCCTGGCGGCAGCGAACCGGGGTCTCCGCATCCGTCATCTGGCTGCATCGCGATGAGCTACCTCAGCATGCATTGCTTCACTTGAGCGGGCAGTTGCCCTGCATCGCGGTGGACCGCGACGGCGACTTCGATATTCTGATCTCTCGCGAGGCTCTGCAAGGCTGTGAGGGTGATTTCACTGTATTCGAGCACCTTTTAGAACAGAAGGTGCGGGCGCTAACATCCCCCATAGCGGCCGCAGCAGAGACCGGGATAAGCGATTAATCCGCAGTGTGTCTGCCGCGCCGTGCAATCACGCAGTCGATCAACCGGTAAAATGATGGCTTAAAAGTGAGAAGGGCCGCATTGCTGCCGACCCTCCCGCGCGCACCTTTAATCAAACATTTTCATAAACGTGTCCATATCAAACTGATTGCCGTAGAGCATGGAACTGTTCAGGGCAACATCCGCGGCAATCGCAACCGCTGTTTTAATCTCTTCTTCCGTGGCCCCCGCTGCCCGCGCGAACGCGGCATGCGCAGGGATGCAATACACGCACTTCATAGCAACTGAAGCCGAGATCGCGGCCAGCTGCGCGTGCTTGAGTGGGATTGCACCGTTAAAAACATTCTTTTCGACCGCGGCGTAGTAGGCCTCAGCCGCCGCCTGTTGGGACTCCGGATGCAATAGCACAAACGGGTTCGCGGTTTTAACGTCGCGCATTTGATCATCGGCGATCGCTAACGAACTTATTAGCAACGCACTTAGCACCATGAAAAATCTCATCGAGCTGCTCCTTTTCACTGTATTTGAAAAACACACGCCCCGAACGGGGCGTGAGTAATACATAAACCTCAGCGACCGGTGTAGTAGAGGGGCTCACCCTGAATAGAACCGATCGGGGTAGCTGAGCCTGCAGAGGCCGCCTGCAAGAAACGGAATTCCTCGCTGGCAGAGATCCTGTCTCCAAAGTCGGCCATAGCGGCCCAATCGTCAAAGGACATCACGTAATGCACTTTGCCGTTGCCACCTACGCCCTCCTGATAAATATTGACCTTGGCGCCCATCGCGGTGTGCATTTTGGCTGCCTGGGTAAACGCTGCGTAGACTGCCGCCGCTTTGCCGGCGCCCGGCTGCCAGACATAAACGCGGTAGGGGCCATCCTCAGCAAAGTCTGCAGCGCGAACTCCGTCGTCCCAATTTAGCGCTTCCATGGACCACAGCAGCGTACCCGTAGGCGACTGGGATGCTTGAGCCCAGAAAGCCTGCCACTCTTCATTAGAATTGGTCTCCTTGGTTTTGGCCCAGGCCTCACCCGAATCCCAACGCAGCACATAGTCAAAAGTGGGGTAGCCTGCGCTCCCTACGTCCATGCGGAAAACACCCACGGTCGCACCATACTTTTCATGAATTTTAGCGGCCGCCATCATGCCCTGTACCAAACCCTCGGGAGAGGAGGAGTTGGCCTGCCAGCGAAACACTTCGAGCCGTTCGGCAGATGCCGCACTGGCGAAGCCAGCCAGACAACACACCGCGACCCAGCGGATCATTGCTTTCATATCGAGTCTCCTGATTAATGTTTAACAGCCCGCTCTATTCTTGCTTTTCTTATTCAGAACCGACAGCGCAATGTATCACTTTTACGAAAGAAGTCGCGTCACTATCAAAACGGAGTGCAGGAGATACCGGACAGACCGGGATCGCCCACATCGGGGCACCCGTCCAGGTGTTTTCAGCAAGCTATTCGGCAAATCCGCTTAGAGAGGACCAAGGGCGCCGAGCCGTTTCAGAACAATTGCTTGACCGGCACACCACTCTCTGCAAGATAGGGCTCGAGCGCACGGTATAACCTGCGGTAGCGGAAAAAAGGCACCTTTGGGTAGAGATGGTGAATGGCGTGGTAGTTCTGGTAAATCCACGCCAGCGTCAGCAAGGTATCGAGACCCGATCTAGCCTGATAGACCGTTGTCGTCTTCATCCGCTCTTGCTCGGTGTGCGGGTGATGCACTGACCACGCAAACAGGGTAACCAGCACGGCATTGCCGATGACCTGCCCAAGCAGCAGCGTTATTAACGTAACACCCAAGTTGGCGCACAATAGCAATATGAGTAGCCGTGACAGGATAATCGCTGCGAACTCGCGGCGCATAGCCACCTTCTCTGCGTCGGTGAAATGCTCAAAAGACGCCGCAAATACCCATTCCTTAGGCACAGCTTTGATCCATACCGCGGCCAATCCTGCGGTCGTGTTAGCTGAATACGGCATGTCCGGGTCTTCGTCGGGATGGTTGGTCGAGCGGTGATGCTTCAAATGGGACCGGCGATGCGCCGTAAAAGAGATACCCACACAATGTGCGGCCACATAGCCGACCCACTCGTTGATCCAGCGCCGCTCCACACTCATTCCAGTGACCGCACCGTGGACCGCATCATGCAGAGGGGTATAGGTGGCATAAGTGCACAAACTGATTCCGGCCAGCGCCCACCAAGAAAAGGTAGGCGCGGTGATCAGATGCCAGATGCAGGCCGCATAGATAGCGACGCAACCCACCAGCAGCAAAAGGGTGGGCCAAGCAAACCCACCGATATGGCGGATGACGACCTGCTGCACTTCTTCCTCGTTACTGACCATGAGCACTTTCTCTTGCGTTGTTATAGACCCTAGCGGTCAGTTATTGGCATCAGGATAGCGCTAGCTGCGCCGCGAATCGTCGGAAGTTAGTGCAAAAGATGACACGCTCGGCGCCGTGTCACTTTTTGCTGAATCAACAAGGTCGCTGCACACGCTCACCGCACCCTTAAGTGCTCCGGATTGACCCTACGCTTTTGCAATCATCGATAAACCACGTAAATTGATTCATTCACGTCTTGAAGGCTGTCCAGAATGCACCCCGATACAACCATTCGCTGTGCCAATGTCCTCGATCTGGAGGGACTCGGGAAACTGTTCGACCAATATAGGCAATTCTATGACTGCGTATCTGACCTCAATAAGGCGCGAGGCTGGCTACAGGAGAATTTAGAAGCCGGCCGTTCCACGATCTTTGTTGCCGATGACGGTGCTCACCTAAGCGGCTTTACCCAGCTTTATCCCGCCCTGTGCTCCGTCGATCTGGTCGAGTATTTCGTGCTCTACGATCTTTATGTCAGCGAGCCAGCGAGACGGCAGGGCATTGCGCGCGCGCTGATGAATGCGGCCCGCGACTGGGCCAAGGCTCAGGGCGCTGCGCGGCTGGACCTGGAAACCGCGCGGGACAACATCGCCGGACAGGCTTTGTATCGGAGCCTAGGGTACGAACTCGACGAGGTCTTTTTAAAATTCAGTCTGGACTTGAACGACTGAGCGCTAGACTGGTGGGTGATAGCTCCGCTAAACCGTGACGACGGTATTGCGGCCCGAGTTTTTGGCCGCATACAGCCCCTCATCCGCGCGTTTCAGAATGTGATCAAGGCTTTGTCCCGTTTCACTGTGGGCCACACCAATGCTAATAGTGGTCGCCAAAATCTCTGGGGTGCCCCGTTCAATCATGTACCGCAGAGACTCGGCGATCGAAGACGCCTCGTCACGGGTCACACTCTCCACGATTACCACAAATTCTTCTCCGCCCCAGCGCGCGACGGTATCCTGAGCCCTCATACGCCCTTTGAGAATCTCGGCAATTTTCTGAAGAATACGGTCACCGGTATCGTGACCGTGCGCATCGTTGATCAACTTAAAGTGATCGATATCGATCATCATGACGGCGTAACGCCGCTGTCCTGTCGCAAACAGATTCAGCCTTCCCTCCGCAACACGCCGATTTGCAATGCCGGTCAAGGTGTCTGTGTTGGCAGCCCTTCGCAGCCGCTCCACGCGTTCGACCGTCTCGCGGAGTTCGTCGCGCTCACGCACCCAGATACCCAGCAACCAAAAGAATAATCCGTAGCCGGATAAGACCAGCGGGGCAATCCGCCAGTCATTGAGATAGGCACTGGCAAGTGCCTCACGGCTGCTGCCCAGAAAAGCGACCAAGCCCATCATCAGCCCAGTGGCAACGCCAATGTACAAGCTGAGGCGACCCCACAAAAGCGTCGTAATGATGACCAGAACAGGGGTGTAAAGAAGCCCGATCATCACGCCAATCATGGCGTCGGCGGGTTCCGCCAATAGCCATGCCACCGACCATCTCGCTACAACAAGCAGCAAAATAGCCACCGAAATAGCGCGGTGCCAGGCGAGGTCCATTTTGGGCCATGCGATTAGCAACACTGAAAAGACGGCGAACCAGCCGCCGGCGAGCCAGTTGGAGAACGACGTGCCGTACCCCAGCAACGCCGATACCATCACCGCCCCCGCTAACGTCCAGGCAAACATCATGAGCACGCGGAGCATGCGCGAGGCCGACCGCTGATCCACTTCCGCTGCGCTAAATCCCTTACCCTCCTCACCCGGCATGCCGTATTCGGTGGGTAACGCGAGCAACTGAGTGGTTGTCTCCTGACTCATGGGGTGAGTGTGCGCATCCCTGCCCCCTTCCTCAACCGGAGCTCGGCTATCCCGTCGGCACCTCGTTAAAGGGAATACCCTTGTCCAGCCGGGGCTCCTGAGGCAAACCCAACACCCGCTCGGCGATAATGTTGGCCATGATTTCGTCGGTACCACCCGCAATACGCAGCCCAGGAGCGCCCATATAGGCGCGCTGTATGATGCCCGCTTTCGTCGCGAGCGCCTCGTCGGCGATCGCGCCACTGGCACCCAAAAGATCCATCAGATACGACGACATCGCCTGCATTTTCGGCGCACCGACCAGCTTGCCAATGGAGTTCTCGGGGCCCGGTAGGGCACCGCGCGACAATGCAGTCAACGAGCGATAGCCGGTATATTTCAAACCCGACTCTTGCACATACCAATTGGCAATTTTCGTGCGCACCGCAGCATCCTCCAGCGCCGGGTGACCGTCGATCTCGACTTCCTGTGCGACCGACAGTGCCAACGACACATCCATCTGCCCGAAACTACTGCCAATCGCCGCACGCTCGTTCATCAGCGTCGTGAGTGACACCTGCCAACCTTGGCCTACCTCGCCAAGTCGCTGACTGTCTGACACCCTCACGTCAGTAAAATAGACCTCGTTAAAATCCGAGTCGCCGGTCAGCTGCTTGATCGGCTTAATCTCAACGCCGGGCGCTTTCATATCGACGTAGAAATAACTCAGGCCTTTGTGCTTAGCCACAGTAGGATCTGTGCGAACCACAACGACACCGTAGTCAGAGTAATGCGCACCCGAGGTCCATATTTTCTGGCCATTGATCACCCAGTCCTCGCCGTCGCGTTCAGCGCGCGTCCGGAGTGCGGCGAGATCTGACCCCCCCGCCGGTTCTGAAAACAACTGACACCAGACCTCCTCTCCACTCGCCAACGGCGGCAGGTAACGCGCTTTGTCCTCATCGCTCGCCCAAGCCATAAGGGTCGGGCCAATCATCCCCTGTCCAATCAAAAAGAAGGAGGCGGGTAGATCGTAGCGGGACTCTTCCTGACGCCAAATGACTTCCTCGATCGGCGACGCACCCCGGCCACCAAACTCCGGCGCCCAACCAATACAGGCCCAGCCTGCGTCGTATTTACACTTTTGCCACTGCTTGGCTTGCTCAAGGGGCGACAGCGCTCGAAATGCCTCGTCAGTCGGTGCGTTCTCGGCAAGCCAAGCTGCCGCTTCCTCACGAAAACGCGCTTCTTCAGATGTGTCGTTAAAGTCCATTTTGCTTCTCCCTCACGCGGCCACGGTCTGTTCGGTCAAAGCCGATACCAGCCGGTCCTGCCATACAGCCTCACTACCAATCGCTAAGCTCAGCAATTTCGCGCGCCGGTAATAAAAGTGACAGTCAAATTCCCAGGTAAAACCCATCCCACCGTGGGTTTGAATATTCTCCTCGGCCGCATAAGTCGACGCCTGAATGGCCGCAACCCTTGCGGTGGCCGCTGCCAGCGGTAATTCATCGCTGCCTTCCGCCAAGGCCCAGACGCCGTAATAGGCATTGCTGCGGGCCAGGGTATTCTTAACGTACATATTGGCCAGCTTGTGCTTGATCGCCTGGTAGGACCCGATCGCCCGGCCAAACGCAAAGCGTTGCAGAGCGTAATCTCGCGCCTGAATGAGCGCAGACTCGGCGACTCCCAATTGCTCCCATGCAAACAGCACTGCAGCGCCGTCTATTACGCGCTCCCAATCTGCCGGATCCAGGGGCGCATCTCCCAATGCCTGAGCATCGGCCCGATCAAAAGTAATGGCGCTATGACCTCGGCTGGTGTCGAAGGTCAGCACCGGCGAAATAACAACACCCTCCTGCTTCAAAGGCACCAAACACGCTTCAAGACCCTGATCCGAGCGCGCCAGCACCACTGCCACATCAGCCACCGAAGCATCCGCCACCGGCACTTTGTGGCCTGTAATTTGGGAATCCGTGCGTCGGGTTTGGAGCTGATCCAACACCAATCGCCCCGCACGCTCCGCCATTGCGACGGTGGCAACGCATTCGCCGCTGGCGAGTTTCGGCAGCCACTCAGACTTTTGGCTCTCGTTACCAAAGTGACGAATCGCCTCGCTGGCAAGGTATAGGGAGCTGCTAAAAGGGAGAGGCGCCGCACTGCGACCCATTTCTTCAGCAAGGATGGCAAGTTCGTAATAGCTCAGGCCCAATCCGCCATAGGCCTCGGGAATCACCGTTGCGGTCCACCCCATGTCCGCAACCTTCTTCCACAAACCGGCATCCCAGTCTTCATTGCTATCCAGCACGGCTCTGACGACCGATGTCGAGCAATGCTCGGTCAAGAATCCACGGGCCTGCTCGCGCAGCATTTGCTGCTCTTCAGAAAACTCAAAATTCATGGTGATGGCCTGATCAAAGAATCCGTAGCAGGGTAGCAGAAGTACCCAGTGCCTTACGTCGCAAGAAGCAACTGCGGTGCCTGTTCGCAGAGCCGCAGATATCGAGCCGGTGGCGCAAAGCCCATCTCTTCTCGCACAGCCTGAAGCGGCTGCGCCAGCTTCTCTTCCCATTCGATCTCGGCCATCCACACAGCGCCGCGGGCGATAGCGGCACCTTCGTCGATCAACTGCCTTACATCGAATTGGGGCACTTCGCGCAAATACTTCCACTTGGCGATCCAGATAATGAAGTTAATACCCCGGTTAGGGGTTTGAGTGGTCATGAACGAGAGCAGACCGATCTCACCCACCGGATCCCGGCCGTAGCCGGTCATCACATGCTGTAAATCGTGGATATCTCGCAAGCGGTCTGCCAGCCAAATCTCATCATTAGAAAGCCCGTGATAAATCTCCTCGCGCGAAGCGGTCTCACTGGAAGCAATCAAACCCTCCGCGGAGAGGTTTTCAGCATGAACAAAATCATAGTAGGCACGGCCCACGCTGCCTGCTGGCAAACTTAGCAACCAGGCCCGGTCATTGAGCTTGGCCACGATATCCGGCTTTTGAGCGAGCAGTTCGCGACCACGATCGATGGTCCGCAGTCGCCTCACCGCCGCGCCGAGGCTATCGCCCTTTAACGCCTCGATAATGTGAAAGACCTGAGAGGTATCGTCTGGATTTTTCAGCAGCTCGCGCATGGCACGCCAAGCGGCGATTGGCTTAATCTGGTTTCGTAGCCAGATCCTTTTCAGGCGTTTGATCTCTTTCTTCATAGTGGCACGCATTGATATTGGCATGGCTTGTAAGCGGCGCCCCTCGCTGACCAGTATGCTAACGCCAGCGCGATCCGATCGTCAGGCGACCACTACATACAGAATAGCGGCCACCGTAGCCCCCAATAGAGCATAGGGCAACTGGGTCAGGGCATGTTCATGGGTTCGACACCCCGCACCCTGCGCTGAAAGCATGGTCGAGTCTGAATAAAAGCAGGCGTGGGAGCCAAAACCACTGGCCGAGAACAGCGCCCCCATCACCAGCGGGATACTGACATCAAATGTTTGCGCTAGCGGCAAAGCAATCGGCATGGTGATCGCGATCACGCCCCAGTTAGAGCCCGTGGTAAAGGCCAACACTGAAACCGTTAAGAACACGACAACCGGCAGCAGCGCTGCAGTCATAAAGGGTGACACGGCATCAATCACATAGGGCGTCAGTCCCAGTCGATCATTGGCTTCAACAAAAACAAAGAGTGTGAGTAACATCGCCAAGACCGGCACCATCGACTTAATACCGTCCATGCAGGTATCCAATAATTCTCCCAGCGGCATGACTCGCCATAACGCGTAATACGCAAGCGTGATCAGGATGCCCGCGATCACGCCCCGCAGCAGGTCAATACTCGGAAAGACGGTGAAAAACACCATCGCGATCATGGGAAAGAAAAATACGCTCATTCCGCCACGCGCTGTCTCTTCAACGGCCAGCGCATCGTCTTCAAAGACACCCAGATCACCCGTCGTCTCTGCCTGCTCCTCGGCGCGGCGCATCGCGCCCACGAGTGGAATGACGCCTGTGGCCACCAGCGGGACGATGAGAATTGCCGCCATGGGGTAAAACAAATAGGGGATAGACTCGATAAAGAACGATAGGCCCTGTCCCTCGGGGGCCACGCCATTTTGTTCCAGCAGGCTCGCAAAATAAGCACCCCAGCTCGACAGGGGAATCAGCAGACACAGGGGCGCCGCTGTGGAATCCACCACGTAGGCCAGCATGGCGCGGGAGGTACGAAAGCGGTCTGTCACCGCCTTCATGGTCGCGCCCACGGTCAATGAGTTCAGATAGTCATCCAGAAAGATCACCAATCCAAGACCCCAGGTAGCGAGGAGCCCACCTCGCTTGGTCTCGATACGGCGCATTAATGCCCTGCCAAAGGCATGGGAGCCTCCTCCCTTGACGAGCAGCCCAATAAAACCTCCATACAAGCCGCACACGAGCAAAACCCAGGCCACATCCTCGCTCATCAGCGTAGCCAGCGTGACTTGCGCCATCGCATCGAGAAAGCCGGCTCCCTCCATAATCAAAAACGCGGTTAATGTACCCGCCAAAACCGACTCGAGCGTGCGGCGGCTCCAGATCGCCAACGCCAAAACCAACAGCGTGGGAAGCAGTGTGACAAAACCGTAATCCATCGTGCGGAGTACCTCATTTCACTCATTAGGTTGGGCGGCCCCGGGACTCAAATCAATGCCTTACAACACCACGCAAAGGCTCGAGTTGTGGGGTTTTTACGCTTGGAGGTGTCACGGGCGGGCGTGTAAGGTGTGACGTCTCGTTGACCAGAATACGTGAAGTCGAGTTTGTCGTGTCACTTTCTACGCTGTTACAGAATATTGCGTCTGCCGAACAAGGCCCCAAGACCTGTGCGATATTCGACTTTGACGGGACCATCATCTCCGGCTACTCGGCGACGGCTTTTTTAAAGGATCAAATTGCCCGAGGCGAAATTTCTCCGGCTGACCTAGTTCAACTAACGCAGGCCGCGACGCGCTTTGGGTTGGGATCACTGGGCTTCTCCGCACTCATGACCGTTCACGCCCAGTATTTGGCCGGACGGTCCGAGTCCGAATATATTGCCAACAGCGAGCGCCTGTTCCGCAGGGCCATCGCCAAACTGATTTATCCGGAGGCGCGGCAACTCATTGAGGCACACCGAGCGGCGGGTCACAGTATTGCCATCATCAGCTCAGCCACGCCGTATCAAGTGATGCCCGCAGCAAAAGATCTTGAGATTGAAGACGTCTACGCGACGGATCTTGAGGTCGTCGATGGGCAATTTACCGGGGGCGTGATCAAGCCGACTTGCTTTGGTGTCGGCAAGGTAGACGCAGCAGAACGGTTTGCAGAAAAACGAGACAGCAGCTTGGAAAATTGTTTTTTCTATAGCGACAGCACAGACGATATCGAGCTGTTAGAAGCGGCGAGCCGTCCCGTGGTACTCAACGGTAGTCGCGAACTTCGTTTGATCGCGCGTGACAAAGGCTGGTCAATCGCCGATTTCTCGAGCCGCGGTAACACGTCGACCAGTCAGGTCGTTCGCTCTCTGGCCGCCACCGGCTCTCTGGTGGGAAGTTTTATGATGGGCTTACCACTGTATGCCTTAAGCGGGTCCTCCCGGGACTCCGTTAACTTTTCAATTTCGTTATTTGCCGATACCGCCAGTGCTTTGATCGGTCTTGATCTGGATGTCAGAGGGCGCGAGCACCTTTGGAAACGCCGCCCCGCTATTTTTATGTTCAATCATCAAAGCAACGCGGACATGCTAATCATGGCCAGCCTGGTAAGACGGGACATCGTTGGCGTGGGAAAACGCGAACTCAAAAATTTGCCTGTCATTGGCCCCCTCATGGGCGCTTCCGGCGTTGTGTTTATTGACCGAAGTGATCGCAAAGCAGCGATTGAGACGATGAAACCGCTCGTGCATGCGATGCAGGAAGAGGGGAAAAGTCTTGTGATTGCTCCCGAGGGAACGCGCGCCCCCACTCGCAAGTTAGGCGCCTTCAAAAAAGGCGGCTTTCACGTTGCCATTCAGTCGGGCATCCCAATTGTGCCGGTGGTCATTCACAACTCCGGCGATATCTCGCCCAAAGGGGACCGGATCTTTCGCAGTGGTACGGTGCAGGTAGACGTCTTACCAGCGCTGGATACCACCAGCTGGTCTATCCAGACCATCGACGAACACGTTGCAGCAGTGCGCAATCTATTTCTGCACACCTTAGGGCAACCCGAGCTCACCGTGGCAGAGACAACCGCGTTGCGGCGCGACACTCCAGATGATCTTAAACCCGAGGTCCGTGGGCAGCGCAAAAAAGCGTCTCAGCCCCAATCGACCGCGGAATCCTCAGAAAATAGTGTCAATCTGCGCGGGCGTGCTCGCGGCCGTCGCGCCAACGCTAAGCGTGCGCCGTCGACTACCCCACAAAATGGTGTCGACCACGAGGCTCCGGCCACGAGGCACTGAGTGGAGATGGCCGCCTCGTTGCAGGCTCAGCTCGTCAACAACCCCTGGCCACATAACGCTGCCAACGTCATTTTTTTGCTCGATACCGCGCAGCGCTTCGAACGACAATTACTCCAACAATGGATCGCGCAGCACAACGACCACAACGTTGATAACGCTATCGTGACGCTCGACCTGCGAGATGACCGTAAGACCCCAAACGTTGAGACACTGACTCAAGCATTAGAGCAGCACCCGCAGTCGATCGTGGCGCCGCTCCGAATATCCTGGCTTCAAGCCGAGCGGGCGCCTGACGCCGGGCCGCGATTGCGCGACGTATTACGTGGCAGGGAACGCAGACCACCCGACTGGCTCGCTGATCGTGTGGCTCGCCTGAATCCTGAGCGCCTCCATCTCACCATCGGAGAGCCCGGATCGACCGCGGAGCTTGCTCAGCGTTTTGTAAATAAAACCGGGCTCTCCCCCTTAGCTCAACCCAACGACTTTGCTGTCTTTGTAGTGCGGCAGGCGGCAGTAGTGCTCGATATTGCCGAGCGCCAACTGATCGGCGGTCGCTATAAAGTGCCGCGCTACGTGCGTCAAAGCATTCGCAGCAATCGCACTTTCAAGGCGGGACTGTTGGCCATCGCGAACGATACCGAGCAACCCTCCAAAGCCGTCAGAGCGGAAGCCGGAGAGTACCTGCGGGAAATGATCTCGATTCCCACACGCTTTTGGCTCGATGTGTGGGCCAAGCTCTGCGCGATCTGCCTGGGACTCGGCTACGACAAAACGCTGGAATACGACCCCGCCGACGTGGAGCGCATTCGCGGTATTGTTCGTCAGTATCCGTCAGCGTTGCTGTGGACACACAAAACGTATATCGATGGCTTCGTAGTGCCGAAGATTCTTTTCGACAATGACTTCCCAATGCCGCATTTTTTTGGCGGCGCCAATTTGAATATTCCAATTCTTGGGTTCTTCCTGAGGCGGGCGGGCGGCATTTTTATCCGCCGCAGTTTTCAAGATAACGAGGTCTATAAACTAAGCCTCAAGCAGTACATCGGTTATCTGATGGAGAAACGTTTTCCGATGACGTGGTCCTTTGAAGGTACGCGCTCGCGGCTGGGCAAACTCATGCCCCCGAAGTATGGATTACTGAAGTACGTCCTGGAGGGCGCCCACCACGCCGACTCGAGGGACATTCATATCATTCCCGTCTCCGTCTCCTACGACCTGGTGCGCGATGCAGAAGAGTACGCCCGGGAACAGTCTGGGATGCCAAAAGCGCCTGAATCGGTGGGCTGGATGGTGCGCTATCTCAAGAGTCTTGCTCGCCCGATGGGCCGGATACACGTCGATTTTGGTGAGCCGGTGCGACTCGCTTCGGCACCGGAGCCAAATGATGAACTGGCGATTTCGAAAATTGCCTTCCAGGTGGCGGTAGAGGCGAATCGTGTCACCCCGGCGACTTTCCCTGCGGTGGTATCGACCACCTTGTTGGGCGCGTTTCCGCGGGCCTTAACCGAACCGGAAATTATTTGGGAAGTGTCGGTGATAACCCAGTGGGCGACGACGAGAGAGGTCAGATTATCTCCGGACTTTAATCTGAACTTTGCAGAAGATATGGCCGGCTTACTGGAGAATATGATCGAGGAGGGCATCATCACCCGCTTCGAGGGCGGCCCTGAGACGGTGTACGGAATCGCCGACGGTCAAGCGCCGATTGCCAGTTTCTATCGCAATACGATCGTGCACTTTTTTCTGACCCGCGCCGTCGCAGAGTTAGCGCTACTGTCGGTCAGTGAGCACATCGATGAGGGCGACACTCTGGAACAGTTCTGGAGCGAGGTGCGGGAACTTCGCGACCTGTTCAAGTTTGAGTTCTTCTACCCCGATACACAGATATTCGAAGACCAGATTGATGCCGAGCTGCGCCGCGACGAACCCAATTGGCAAGCGCTACTCGCTGATAGCGCAGACAATGCTCGATTAATCATGAATCGCTTGTCGCCGAAATTGGGCCACGTAGCGCTGACCATTTTTGCTGAGGCGTATAGTCTCGGCACTGACATTCTGATGCGCTACCCGGATGAAGAGGCCATGGATGAGGAGGCCTTCATCGACCGGTGCATGAGCTACGGCAAGCAGGCATACTTACAGCGCAGAATCAGTAGCGAGGCCTCGATTGGAAAGTTGCTCTTTGCCAACGCGTGGAAAATGTTGACAAGCCGTGGACTGGTGGAGTCTCAGCAGGGTCTAGCCGGCCAGGCAGAGGCGCTGAATCGCCTGATCAGACGGCTCGAGGTTATCAGAGCACTCAGCATCGCCGATCGGGGCGCGAGTACGCTTCGAGATGTTGCCCGTGAAACCCTATAAGATCGCCGTACTAGGCGGCGGCTCTTGGGGCACCACCACCGCTTCCGTGATCAGCCGTCAATGTCACGCCGTGCTGTGGGCGCGTGATCCGAAAATGGTCGAAGAGATTAATCAAGCGCACACCAATACCCGATATTTGGGTAACGCTGCGCTACACCACAAGCTCACTGCGTCAACGGACATTCAAGCCACGGTGCATCAAGCCGACGCCGTTTTGATCGCCGTGCCGAGTAGCCATTTTCGCGAGGTGCTAGCGAGCACGCTTCCTGATTTACCCCAGGGCATACCCGTCATCAGTTTGAGCAAAGGGCTCGAAAAGGGTAGCCGGATGCGGATGACTGAAATCATTCGCGACCTGGCGCCCGGGCGTATCGCGGGGGTCCTGACGGGTCCCAATCTCGCTCGCGAAATTGTCGCCGGGCAGGCTGCGGCCAGTGTTTTGGCGCTTGAGGAGCACAAAGCCGCCCTCGCGCTGCAGCCGGTGCTGAATAGCGGCCTTTTCCGCGTCTACACCAATCAGGACGTGATTGGCTGCGAGCTGGGGGGCGTTCTGAAAAACATCATCGCCATTGCAGTCGGCATGGGTGATGGCTTGGGAGCCGGCGATAATACGCGTGCCGCCCTGATTACCCGCGGGCTCGCCGAAATGAGCCGATTGGGCGTTGCTCTGGGGGGTAAAGTCGAGACATTCTCGGGTCTCGCAGGCATGGGAGACATGATCGCCACCTGCACGAGCCCACAAAGTCGGAACCGGCATGTGGGTATGGAGCTGGCGAAAGGCCTATCTATCGAGCACATTATCGACAGCATGCACATGGTCGCGGAGGGCGTGAAAAGCGCGCCGACGGTAATCGAGCTGGCCAAAGAGAAGAATATCAGCTTGCCGATCAGTGAGGACGTCTACCGTGTGATCACCGGAGAGTCGAATGCCCGTGGGGTATATCGTGGCTTGCTCCGTGTCACGGCGGGCGCGGAGTCGGAGCCCGGCTGACGCCTTTGCGGCGCGCTCACACAAGCTGATTGTGAGAAATGCCATGGCGGGAAGAGCCGGTTTTGACTAGTCTTTTTTGAGATGAGAAGACAAAAGGTTCCGGTCATGTATGAGTCTGGAGTACGACGGTTTCTGCAGCGCCTGACGACTGCCTTGGTGCTAGCCGCCATTACCGGATGTGCAACCAGCCCGACCGGTCGGAGTCAGTTCATTTTAATTTCCCCGGACGCGGCGATCATCGAGTCTGAAGCGGCATATTTGGATACCGTGCGACAGCTTGATGATGAAGACAAACTGGTGAACGATCCATTGACCGTGGCGCGAGTGGCCAGAATCACCGGCAGACTTGTGTCCGTGGCGGTTACCGAGTTTCCAGAGAGCGCAGACTGGAAGTGGAGTGTCGCCATTGTCGATGACCCGGAAACGGTCAATGCGTGGTGCATGGCAGGCGGTCGTATGGCCGTCTACACGGGGTTATTTAACCAGCTCGAACTGACCGACGACGAATTTGCTCAAATTATGGGCCATGAAATTTCTCATGCGCTTGCTAACCACACGGCCGAGCGGATGTCTCGCGCCATGGCGACCACGCTGGGTATTGCTGTGATCGGTGCCGCCTCGGATAACAGCGGCGCCGCGATGGCGGGCACGGCCGTTGTCGCCAACTTAGCGCTGACGCTGCCTAACAGTCGCGAGGCCGAAAATGAGGCCGATGTCATGGGCATGGTGTTAGCGACCGAGGCGGGCTTTGATCCCGAGGCCGCGGTAACGCTGTGGCAGAAAATGGGGGATCTCAATGACGAGCGACCCGCCGAGTTTCTGAGCACACACCCGGCACCGGAAAATCGGCAAGCGGCGCTCAACGGTATGATTCCGCAGATGCTAAAAGTGAACCCGAGCCGAACCAAGCCCCCGATTCACCCGGTAACAGTGGTGCGGTAATGCCCCCTGCTAGTCGCGTACCGTATGCAGAAAATGCAGGTGGTCTTCGTACTGGTTAAGAATATCAACGATCACCTGCTCTTCAGACCAGCCCATGACATCGTAATCCTGCCCGCCCTCTGCAAGGTGGACTTCAGCGCGGGAAAAACTGCTCGCAGATTCAGAATCAGGTCGTTCTTTTTTGGCGATTGATTCATCGGGTAGAGAATGGCTCCGCTCACAGACCGCATACACAAAATCGACTTCATCTCCGTGATAAACCTCAAGCCGGGCACCCTGATCGGTATCGTTTGACACCACAGCATCGACACCATGGCCTGACAACTCGGAGACAAAGGTTTGCATGGCCGGCAACACGGTGTTTTTCTGAAACGCACGCACCGCCGAGTCGGCCGGGTATTCAAAGAGATTATTCAGGCGGGCTCTCCATTCCTGAGCCTGCGCCGCTGGCGGCGGCGGGGTCGATACCGCCTGGCGTTTTGCGCCATCAACGGAGATCGCCTTTGCAAACCCCCAAAAAGCACCCAGCAACGCGATTGAAAAAGGCAGCGCACTGGCGATCGTTGCGGCTTGAAGCGCTTGTAAACCGCCTCCCAAAAGCAGCACCGAAGCGGTCACTGCGATGACCAGCGTCCAGATAGAACGCTGTAAGGCGGGCGTATCGTCACGGCCCCGTGCACTCAACATGTTGAGCACCATCGCGCCGCTGTCTGCCGAGGTCACAAAGAAAATCACGATCATGCCGAGACAGATCATGCTCAGAAGCTCGGTCGCCGGTAAAAACTCCAAAAACCGAAACAACCCCACGGCCGGATTATCAAGGATCGCCTCGCCCAGTTCCGATACGCCTTGATTCAGAATCAGCTCAATGCCGCTTCCGCCCAACACTCCTAACCACAGGCAAACAAACAGCGTCGGTACGACAGTTACGCCAATTAAAAACTCTCTGATGGTCCGGCCTCTGGAAATTCGGGCAACAAATATTCCGACAAAAGGTGTCCAGCTGATCCACCAGCCCCAGTAGAAAATCGTCCAGCTTCCCAACCAGTCATTGGGCGCATAAACGTAAAGATCAAAAGTTCTTGGGACGACGCTCGCGATGTAGCCGCCAAAATTCTGCAACGTTCCCGACAGCAAAAGGGCTGTTGGCCCGGCCAGCAGGATCAGCAGCAATAGTGACACTGCCAACACTGTATTAATCTCTGAAAGCCGCTTAATACCCGAATCGAGACCCATGATGACCGAGACAGTCGCGACCGCCATGGTGGCAAAGATCAATATCACTTGAATCCATGTATCGATGGCGACACCGAACAAGTAATTGAGCCCCGTGTTGATCTGCAAAACACCCAGGCCCAAGCTCACCGAGATGCCACAGGTCGTGCAAATGACTGCGAAGACATCCACGGAGGCACCGAGAGGCCCGTGGATACGATCACCGATGAGGGGATAAAAGGCTGAGCGCAACGTGAGCGGCAGGTCGTGGCGATAAGAGAAATAAGCGAGCACCATCGCCACCGCAGCGTAGGTTGCCCAGGCGTTAAAACCCCAGTGTAAGTAGGTCAGCTGGAGGCCATCTGCCGCAGCGGCCATGTCGCCACCCTCGCCTACAGGCGGAGACAAAAAGTGCATCACCGGCTCGGCAACGCCGTAAAACAGGAGCCCGACTCCCACACCCGCGGCAAATAGCATCGAAAACCATGATAAAAAGCCGTAATCCGGCTCCGCATGATCGGGACCTAACTTGATGTCGCCGTAGCGTGACACCGCCAAAACCAGCACCATCACGGCGATGACAGCGATCACCAGCACATAGAACCAGCTGGCTGATTTGACAATAGTGGCCTGCAACGCGGCAAACGTGGCAGCGCCATCGCCGGGCATCGCAACGACCGCAATGACGCCTACGGCCAATAAAATGAGGGCTGGATAGAATACAGCGGGATCGATCGAAAATTCCGGGCGCGAGGAGGGCGTCATAAGTCTCATTATCTTGTTGTCTCAGGTCAGTTTACCCGATAAGCCTTTTTATGCTCGATTAAGCCCTTCTCTAACGCAAAAAGCGGCCCAAAAGGCTTGTTCCGAACAAGCAAGTGGTTTGCAGGTGTCGCGGGTAATAAAGTAGGATTACGGTAACTGTCGAACAATAACGACTTATCCTGCCAATCAAAAAAGGGAATCAGTATGTCTCATCCCCAACGTTTCCAACGCACACCGTTGGCCGCCGCGCTAGGCGTCGCTCTTTTACCGCTTATCGCAAGTCCCGTTCATGCTCAGCTGGAAGAGGTAGTAGTCACCGCCACCAAGCAAGCTGAGAGCCTCCAGGACGTGCCTATTTCTGTTAACGCGCTGTCCGGTGATTCGATGCGTGAGCAAGGGATCATGACTTTTGACGAATATGTCAATTTTCTTCCCAATGTAGTCGATGCCGGTAATGCTCCCGGAATGAGAGAAATCTACATTCGCGGTTCTGCGACCGAGCAAGGCTCCGTCACCGTATCTTCCGCACAGGGATCAGCGCCAGGTGTGGCACTTTATCTCGACGAGACACCGGTCTCCTTCGGTGGACGAAACCTGGATGTCTACGCAGCCGACTTAGAGCGCATTGAAGTGCTGGCGGGCCCACAAGGGACCCTATTTGGCGCTAGCTCGCAGGCGGGCAACATGCGCATGATCACCAACAAACCGGTTATCGGCGAGATGCAGGGCCGGGTGGATGTCGGCATGTCGTCGACTCATGGCGGCGATACCAGCAGCAACGTAGAAGGCATGATCAACATGCCTATCGGTGACAATTTGGCTATTCGCGCAGTGGGCTATAGCAATCGGCAAGGCGGATGGATCGACAATACCGCTTCAACCTTTACCCCGTCAGGGCCCGTTATCGACCGTAACTCTATCGGTTACGGCCCCTACTTTAGAAATTTCCCTGACACCGTTATCAGTAGCGTCAGCAACACAGAAGAGGTCAAGGACGACTGGAACGAAGCGACCTATAATGGCTTTCGAGTAGGGGTTAAATGGGACGTTTCTGACGATTGGAGCATGCTGGTTCAGCACTCCTCGCAGAAACTCGATGTAGAGGGCTCATTCCTCATCGACCCCAGCTTGGGCGATGACAAGTCGGCCAAGTATCAACCAGAAAGTAACGTCGATGAATTCGACTTAACCACGTTGACCATAGAAGGCCGTGTTGCCGGTCTCGATATCGTCTATGCCGGTGGCTACCTAGACCGAGAGATTGATTCACTGATCGACTACACCCACTACAACAACGGTGGCGGCTACATTACTTATTATCTGTGTAGCGGCAACATCTACGCTGATCCGGGCCCCTCGAACCAAAACACTTGCTTCGATCCCCGAAAAGCATATTCAGATACCACCACCAACGAGCGCACCACGCACGAGCTGAGAATCAGCACGGATCCTGATCGCCGCTGGCGTGTGATGGCTGGGGTGTACTTCAGCGATGTCGAAACTAAAACGTTGGGTGAATTCCAATATTATTCCTCCGGTGACGCCTTCAGCGACTTCCAAGTTCAGTACTACGGTGCTGCCGCTCAGTCGCCCTATCAGCTGGCGAATGAGACGATCCCAGGGGTAGCGGGGACCAATCAAGTCGGTCCCACCGGGCCACTGACCACCTTCTATAACGACTACACGCGGACCGAAGAGGAGCTCGCCTTTTTCGGCCAGATCGCTTTCGATATTACCGATAACCTCACTGCCACTCTTGGCGCGCGAAAATATGATCTCGAGACACAATTGCAAGGTGCATCGAACTTCTCATTCGGGTGCCGTTATGGCGGTAATGGTGGCGGCGGCGCAGCAGACGGGTTCTGTAACAGCCACCGCTTCAGTAACAGTCCAACAGATCGCTTTACAGCACTGGGCGCCTACAATGCAGGTAGCCTCTCTGATGAGCAGTTCCTAAGCCTTCTCAACTACCCAGGTGCAGCAGGAACTTATGGCGGTAGCGCCAAGGAGATGTTCAGAGGCGGCGGCAGTAATGCAGCAACGCTGCAAGCGATTAAAGAAGGGCGCCTTGATATCTCCAGCATCAACAGTAGCGGTGTCACCGAAGAGGACGACACCATCATTCGATTCTCTCTGGATTGGAGAATCAATGACGACATCATGGTTTACGGGATTTATTCAGAAGGATATCGACCCGCGGCCCAAAACCGGAACGCAGGGCAATTAGCGAGCAACCAATCCGGTATCTATGAAGGCTACGTGGTGCCCGCAGTGGCGACGACAGATGAGCTGGAGAACATGGAGTTGGGGATTAAGTCAGAGCTTTTCGACAACACTCTGCGACTCAATGCCAGTATTTATAGCACCGAGATCACTGATCTGCAGGTCGCTCGCTTTGATCCCTCCAACGTTGCGTTTTTGGTCTTCCTAGAGAACGTCGGTGACGCTGAAACGCGCGGTTTGGACGTTGACTTTATGTGGGCGGTCACTGGTCGACTAACTCTATCCGGTGCAGCAAGCATTCTCGATACAGAGTTAACGGCTATCAACGAACAGTTGCAAGGAGTCAGTGTTCCTAAGGGATCTGAGTTGCCACTGGCGCCCAGCTTCTCCGGCAACATCCGCGCGCGCTACGACTTTGACATCATGAACGGCAATGCCTGGGTAAATGCCGCATTGGTTTACCGTGGTGAGACCGTCACCGGCATCGTGGGAAGTGCCGAGTTTATGACCGACACGCACAATCTCGCGTATGGCAACGACCCGGGTGTCAGCATTCAGAACGAGGGAGGCACTTTTGGCACGGTAGAAACGTCAAATGGCAGCATTCCCTCCAACTCGCGCTACGTGAATGATGCAGCGACCACGCTGAATTTAGGTTTGGGCTATGCTCGAGACAACTGGACTGCAGAGGTCTTTGTTAACAACGTCACCTCAGAAGAAGGGTACGTCGTGCAGACTGCTGGTAAATTCACCCCTGAATCCAGCATGATGCGACCACGCACGTTGGGCTTACGTTTCGGGTATTCTTTCTAAGAAAGCCTGCCGCAACAAGCAAAGGGCGATCACCTGATCGCCCTTTTTTTTGGGACACAATTTGATGACTGACCCTCGCGCCCCGTCGCCTGAACTCGAAACCATACAAACAAAGCTTGCCAATGGTGCGCTAGATGAGGCGGGCACCTTGATTGATAAGCTGCTGGTGGAGTTTGCAAGCGACCCTAATCTCGCCTACCTGAGTGCACTGCGTTATCGACTCAGTGGTAACGCTCCCAAGGCGCTTCAAACGCTCACTGACCTCACCACGCGTTTCCCCGATATGGCCCGGGCGCATCAGGAAATGGCCCTCAATTGCCTCAGTATCAATTTACCTCAAAAAGCTCTGGAGGCAGCCGAAGCAGCAGTAGCGTTAGACGGGTCATTGCTCGCGTCTTGGGAGTTGCTCGCGCCACTGCATCAGCGTTTCGCCCCCGAGAAAAAAGGCATCACCGAGCAGCAGATCGCCTTTCTCAAGTCGTTACCGCAGGAGCTGAGAACGGTGATGAGCTACTTGTCACAAAATCAACTCAACGATGCGGAGCGTTTGTGTAAGTACTTTTTACGAGATAACAAAACTCACGCGGAAGGCATGCGATTGCTCTCAGAGGTGCTGACACGAAAAAATATATTGGACGAGGCGCAATTCTTATTAGAGACACTGCACCAGCTCGAACCTGACAATGTGGCTGCCGCCATTCAACTCTTCCACGTCATGATGCGGCGGCAGCGCTTTCATTCTGCCTATGACCTGGCAGCCGCGTTGTGGCAGCAACAGCCGCAGGATGATGATCAAATTAAAAAGGCCTACGCAGCGGCTTGTTTTGCGGTCGGGCAAACGGAAGAGGCTGAGCAACTGTATCAGCAACTTCGCCAAACTCACCCCCGAGACCATCATATCCCTATCAGTCAAGGTCACATCTATAACTCGAATGGGGACAAAGCCGCGGCCATTGCTGCATTTCAAGAGAGCTCAGCCATCAAGCCGGACCATGGTGACGCCTACTGGAGCCTCGCCAATACCAAATCCTATCGGTTTGACGACACACAAATAGCTCAAATGAAAGCACTAGAGCAATCTGCGGCCGTTGGTTCGGTAGACCGCATTCAAATTTGCTTTGCGCTGGGGAAAGCGCTGGAGGACGGCGAGCAGTTCGACGCGGCGTTTGAATATTATGCTCGCGGCAATGCCCTGAAACTGCCTACTACGCACTTCAATCCTACACAGTTGTCTAAGCGCGTCACGGCACAGATAGACGTCTGCACTCAGGAACTCTTTGAGCGCCTTGGAGCCACCGGAACGGATGCGCCAGATCCTATTTTTATTGTCGGTCTCCCCAGGGCAGGATCCACGCTGCTTGAGCAAATCTTGGCGTCGCATTCTCAGGTCGATGGCACCATGGAGCTCCACAACATTCTAGATCTCGCTAAGCGACTGCGAGGCCGAGACGAGGCAGGCGCAACCGAGCCTCGCTATCCCAAAATACTGGGAGAACTCGACACGCCGCTCTTCACTCAGTTCGGAGAGCAATTCATAGAGCAAACACGTGTTTATCGCGGTGATGCGCCGTTCTTCATAGACAAGATGCCGAATAATTTTTTCCATATCGGTCTAATCAAACTCATTCTCCCTAATGCCAAAATTATCGATGCGCGACGTCACCCCATGTCCTGCTGCTTCAGTGGCTACAAGCAACTCTGGGGCGAGGGACAGGAATTTTCTTACGGATTGACTGAGATCGGCAGCTATTACAAGCAATACACTCAGCTGATGGCGCATTG
>CESF01015105.1_pt1 | contig 24629 bp, 26 predicted proteins | sample 356331 | NCBI WGS metagenome assembly CESF01 (sample SAMEA2621779, study PRJEB7988) | marine metagenome | biome: marine biome (ENVO:00000447); feature: surface water layer (ENVO:00002042); material: "saline water (ENVO:00002010), including plankton (ENVO:xxxxxxxx)" | depth 5 m
CAATCCAATCCGGACGAGGTTTGTCCTGCCAACTGGACTCCAGGCGAAAAAACCATGAAGCCTGATCCGGTTGGCAGTAAGGAGTTTTTCGCTGCTATCAACTGAGTTATTGATCGCCGTTTGATGGCTCCTAGGCCTGCCGATGGCAGGCCTTTTTTTATGAAATTTCACTTCTTTCCTGTCGACGCCTATCGAGAAGTGACTGCAATCCAGTGTCTAAATCTGTTGCCATCGCGACGCGACGACCATCACTGACAACGATCCTTGTCAATGTCGGCAGACCTCCCTGCTGAGCTCGCAGATATATCGGTTCCACGTACAAAAGTGAATCCCCAACACGAACGACAAGCAGGTTGCCTTGTACAACTTGTGAACCTGCCCGATCCCAAAGTGAAAACTGCTGGCTAATTTCAGGATTTTGATTAATCAGTGCTTGCACTTGCTCGGGCCCAAAAATTGGAATATCGCTTGGGAATCGCAGCAGAATGAGTTCTCCATAATGGTCTGCATCATTCCGTGCTGCTAACCAGGCCGACAGATTTGGACGCGCTAAAGGAGTAAGAGGTTGTAGAAGCAGAAACTCTGAGTTTTGGCTGGGCTTCAACTGGGCTGTGATGTGGTAAGGCGCAACAGGAATTTGATTTTGTCCATACAACTCCATCGGCACTTGCCAGACGTCGTCTCCGCTGTAGAAGATGCGGGGATTAGTCACGTGATATCGAAGTAGTTGCTGTACCTGCAATTCAAATTGTGCCTGAGGAACCATTAAGTGACGTCTGAGGCTTGTCGGCATCCTCTCCAGGGGTTCAAACAATGATGGAAAAACATTGGACCAACCCTGAATGATCGGATCATTAGGTTCATTGATATAGAGATGAACATTGCCGTTGTAGGCATCAACAACTGCCTTGACTGAATTGCGGACATAACGGAGAGGTCGCCCATCAGGAAGCGTTGCTGCATAGGGGACAGTTCTTGAAGTTGTAAAACCATCAACAATCCAGTATTGGTGTTGATCCTTCTCATAGCCACTCGATGCATCATCAATAGGCACGGAGACAAGATAAGGGTCACCCATCAAATCAAGAAAAGGTGCCAGTGTTCGAACTCTTTCTTTGACATCTCGACGCAGAAGCAGGCGTGACTCTTTGGTGAGCGCTCCAGTATTTAGAAAACGGGGATCTGCGAGATATGTTGCAGCAGTAATTTTTTGCCAAAGATGCTCCAGCGATACACCTGCTGAACCTGAATAATGGTTATAGGTATTATTGTCACCTTCCGGATAATCAAATTCTTTAATTCTAGTTGGTGCTACCGCGTAGGGTGAATGCAGTGCGCCAAAGTAAAGTGCGGCACGACCAATCGGTACTTCACGCTCAACTTCTTGCTTTGTGATCCCTAGTGACTTATTGCCTTCAATTTTTGTTGATTGACCAAGATCACTTATGAAATAGGCTGGTAGTCCGTCCGGTTCACGTGTATTCACCGGATTCAAGGTGAAGCCAAAACCATGAGTGAAAACGAAATGTCGGTTCTGCCACGTTCGTGAACGAGCAGGAAGTGCTGCCTGATCTAATTCCCGAGCAGAAATGATCACCTGCTGATTTTCATTGCTTTCTGCATTGAGTGGGTAACGATCAACGGAAGCATTCGCGAATTGGTAGTAAACCCTCAGTTGCTGCAACTGGCGATTGGTGTCCAGCATGGGTTGACGATCCCAGAGCCTGATGTTTTTCAGAGTGCTTGCTCCCTTAATCAGATCCTCCTCAGTGATCTCCTGAGTTGGCGTACTGCCACGGGTCTTGATGGAATCAAGTTGATAGGCCTGACGTGTCGCTGAGATTGAGCGACTCAGATAAGGACTTTCGAGTTGTAGTTCTTGAGGTCTAACCACCATCCACTGGACAATTGGTGACAGCAAAAGTTCAGCGAGTACGGCGACCAGTGCAAGAGCGAAGAGTGCTGTTCTGAGCCTTACTCGTTGCTGTTGAGCCTGACCCGGCCACGGCAGATAGGTGCCTGCCATCAGCACCAGTACCAGAGCAACCAACTGACGCAGGGGAAGTCTCAAGTGGATATCAAGCCAACCTGCCCCTGCAACCAGTCCGCTCTGGGTCCAGAGCAGTTGGTGACGGACAAGCCATGTCAGAGCAGCCAGCACCAACAGAAGCAGCGCCATTGCAGGCCGAAGTAAGGCTCGTTCCTGTGCATTCCAGCCTGGAAACCCCCAGTCACTCAGACAGGGTGTACGGGTGAGCCGACTCCAAACCGAGGTGCTCAAGGTCAACAGAATCTGCAGCAACACCAGTTCAAGAACCAGTGCAATCGCTGAAAAGCGACCTAATCCGAAACTGAGATCAGCGCCAAGCAGTGGATCCGTCGTCCCTGAATCAGGAATTGTGATGGCCAGTGCCCAGAGGGCCCAACTGCGACCTGCCACTAGACAGAGGCAAAGGCTTCCATAGAGAAAAGCCAGATTGATGCGCCGCTTGCGCCCGAGGCCAAATGTGACCAGCAGGATCAGAAGAATGCTGATGACCAGAACGGTCCATTCCGGTTGAAACGGAACACTCCACCAGTGAGCCAGGAGAAACGGTTGCTTCCAAGCCAGCCATGCCAGCCGTGTCGTGATGCCGAGAACGCTGAGAAGAACTGTGAGGCAAGCGAGCAATGAGAGGGAATAAACGCCGCCTCGCAATGCGGGAATTTCCCCGCGTGGAGTAGGGACGTAAGCCAGCATCCAGCGATGTCGCCACCAAGCGGTGATCAGCACCAGCAAGAGCGCTAAGCCAGCTCCGAGGATCTGAAAACCAAGTCGTTGCCCATAGATCCCCTCCAGCCCGAACTGAGAGAACCATGACCACTCAACTTGGAGCCTGGCGAAAAGCCAGAAGACTGGGAATACCAGCAGAAACCACACTGCTGATGGACGCAATAGGAAGGGAATGCCCCGTTTGAGCAGGCTCAAGCCCCGGCCGGCAACTGATCCAGGCTAGAGGTGCTAGACGCTCCGTCGCTACTGATCAGATCCTGGAAACGATCGGACTGAAGAGTCTCTTCGTCGATTAGAGCCTCAACAAGCCGATCCATCAGCTGCCGTCTCGGCTGAAGCAAATCAATGGCCTGCTGAAGGGCCTCTTGAGCCAACGCTCGCACCCGATGATCAATTTCTCGACCAGTGCTTTCGGCATAGGACTGTCTGGTATTCACCAGATCACGTCCAAGGAAGACTTCCTGATCCTGGCCTTCAAGAGCGACTGGGCCCAGGTCCGAAAATCCAAAACGTGTCACCATTTCACGCGCCAGCTGGGAGACCATCTGGAGATCGCCACTGGCGCCTTGTGTCACCTCTGAATCTCCGAAAACGACAATCTCTGCCGCACGACCCCCTAAGGCCATCACGAGACGCGCTCTGAGATAAGCACGTGTGACGAGCCCGGAGTCAATGATTTCTTCATCAGGAAAGAAACGCGTGAACCCTCCAACACCACCACTACGTGGCAACAGAGTGACTTTGTCCACTGGGTCAGCATCAGGAGTGAGCGACGCCACCAGTGCATGACCAATCTCGTGGTAAGCGATTAATCGCTTTTTTGCCCCATCCTGGAGCGGGGCCGCTGTCAACCCCATAGTGATGCGTTCTAGGGCTTCTTCAAGTTCTCTATTTCCGAGGAAAGACGCTTCATGACGGGCCGTGAGAATGGCTGCTTCGTTAAGAAGATTCGCCAGATCAGCTCCGGAAAACCCAGGAGTTCTACTAGCCCAGTCAGCGAGAGAAACCTCGTCTGACAACGGTCGCGTTCTCGCATGAACAGCGAGTATTAATTCCCGACCGCGGCGATCGGGAAGACCAACCTGAATTCGTCGATCGAATCGTCCTGGACGCATCAGTGCTGTGTCCAAAACATCAGGTCGATTCGTCGCTGCCAACAGGATCACCCCCGAGTTGTCGGCGAAGCCATCCATTTCTGTCAGCAATTGATTGAGGGTTTGTTCGCGCTCATCATTTCCACCACCAATTCCTGCGCCTCGCTGTCGACCAACTGCGTCGATTTCATCGATAAAGACAATGCAAGGAGCTTTTTCTTTGGCCTTTCGAAACAGATCTCTGACCCGGCTGGCACCAACGCCAACAAACATTTCCACGAACTCAGAGGCTGCAATGGAGAAAAAGGGAACGCCTGCTTCACCGGCGATCGCTTTGGCAAGAAGTGTTTTGCCGGTTCCGGGTGGACCGATCAACAAAACTCCGCGAGGAATTCGCGCGCCAAGCTTGATGAAGGTCTCCGGCTGCTTGAGGAAGGTGACCACTTCCTGCAGCTCTTGCTTGGCTTCACCGATTCCCGCAACATCTTCAAACCGAATCGTGATTTCGTCCTGAGGGCTTGTTCTCGCCTGGCTGCGGCCGAACCCCATGGCTTTGTTGGCCGCTTGCGCAGAACGGCGCAACAGCAAAGACAAACCGACAACGATCAGAAGGATCAGAGCGAGATTTCCAGCGAGGCCTGCTAGAGCCTGTTCTTGCCGGACATCCTTGACATCTAAAGGTGTACCCGATGCTTCAGCAACTCTCAGGATTTGCTGATCATTCGCCAGTACAGGAACTGTGATTTGCTTCCCATCCTGATAAGTGACCCTCACCTGACGGCGACCCGGTATCAACTCCAGCTCCTTGACAGAACCCGATGAAATCTCTTTCAGCAGAGTGCTGTAACTCACATCCGGTTGCCTTTGAAACAGGTCAAACGGACTCTTCTTTTGCTCCTCAGGCTTTGGCTTGGGCGCTGGAGTTCCCTGTTCTGACTGGGTCGACTGCTGTGAACTCACACCGCTGATGCGTTGTACCAAGACTAGCGATTTGACGAGAGGCCTCTTGGAAGTGGATCATGGTCGTTTGGCAGTGATTCGCCCGCGATGGCCGTCCCGAAGAAGAAGACCTCGAAAAGCAAGCGCAACCAGCGTCATGCTGTTTGGAAGGCCAAGGCAGCCACTGCGGCGCAGCGTGCTCTCTCCATCGGCAAGTCAGTGCTGAGTGGTCGTGCCCAGGGCTTCGTCTACCCCGTGGCTGAAGAGGACGAGGCTGAAAGCTGACTCTTCATCACTTGGATCTCGCGAACATCGCGTGATTCCGTGAGATCGATGACCGCACTGCTTAGGGGAAGGTTTCGTAACCAGCTTGGTGGCAGTGCGGCGAGCACCATGCGGTTGAAGTCGGCGAGGTCACTCGCGCGGTAGCTCACCCCGCACTGCCTCTCCAAGGTGATCAGTTGCTGCCGTTTCCAGCGCGACGATACGTCGCTCCGAACAGCGCGCAGATGCCAGAGATCATCAAGAAGTGTCCAGATCTCCTGGTAGTCGGCTAGCGAGGAAACGGCTTTGGAGCGCCATGCAAGCTCCTGCTCTGATAATCCTTCAAGGATCTCGGTTTCAATCGAGGGGAGTGGAGTTACCCCCAGAAACCAGCCTTCCAACAGCACTACATCGGGTCGTGAACTGCTGCTTCCGACTCGATCACCGCGTCCATTGCGGAGTGATTTGTCAAAACGTGGGGCCACGATCTGCCCGTTCTCTTTCCAAGATTGAAGTGCGTGCAGCATCCCACGAGTGTCGTGGCTACCTGGAAGAGCTCGCGGGACACACCAGGGATTGCCCTGCATGCTGTTATCCAGCTGCGGCGCAGGCCAATAAAAATCATCAAGCGAAAGATGTTCAACCGGCCAGCCCAGTTGTTGAGACGCGAATTTGACCCAGCCACAAAGGGTCGATTTACCGCAACCAGGAAGAGCGCTGATACCGAGAAGAACACGTTCTCCCTGAAGCAGAGCCGACTCAACTCGGCTCAGTAATGGCAGACCTACGAAAGCAATCCAGCTGTCCACAACTGGCACCGACCACTGATGTCTGGCAAGGTTCACGCCGCCAACGTGCTCCCATCGTTTCCACCAGTCATCCACGTTGGACCAGTTGAGGCTTGTCAGGAGAAGCGATAGTCCATCAGGAATGTCCTGGGGCACTGACATGCTTTGAAGCTCAAGATCCAAGCTTGTAAGCCTCAAGCACAACGGCATAGACCGTGCCGATGCGCAAGTTGTCGAGGGCTAGCCAGGGGAGCGGCCATGGGCCCGGTCGGACTTTGCTGCGCAGGCGAACAATCAGCTCAAGGATGAGCACCATTGCCAGCACCGCAGCAGGACGGTTCTGACCACTCCTCTGAAACCAGTACATGGTCACATTGCTGCCGATAAGGAAGCCGAACAACAGAGCAAGAACTCCAACACTGCGTCGTCTCCAGGGACCGACAAGTGTCTGGTTCAATTGCCTACCAATCCGGCGCTGCAACTGCTCGTAGCGAGTGGCCTGAAGGGTCATCGCGAGGGGACTGTTAACAGCAACTCCAAGTACTCCAGCGTGATCCGACCCGCTGCACAAGGGGGGCCGCTCAAGATTCTTGCGTTCTGATCAGCATCTCCGAGCTGATCCACAACGGCCTCAGCATGAGGCCCACTGGTTTGTAGCTCGGCATCCCAAGGGGATGGGGTGAGAAGACAGCGCAAACCAGCGGCATGGGCAGATTGCAGTCCAGGAGATGAATCTTCGAAAACCACAACAGCCCCTTGATCTGATCCACTCAACTCAAGCGCCAGTCGGTAAGGGGCAGGATGAGGCTTGTGTCTGTCGACATCATCTGCAGTCACCATTCCATCGAAAATTCCGGTCAATTCGCTTGGCAATGACTTCAGTAAGGCCTGAACAGAAGCCAAACCACTGCTGGTCACAATCCACTGCTGCACCGACGCTCTGTTGAGTTCCTGAAGAAGTCGACTGACACCAGGGCGAAGAGTCACCACTCCAGAGGAAACGATCTTGAGGTAGTGCTGTTGTTTTGATCGACGCAATCGCTCTAATAGGCCCTGATCAATTGGCTGCCCTATTCGTTCTGCATAACACTGCATACGCTGAAGTCCGCCGGGGATACTCAGAAGTTCGGAGTAGAGCTGCTCATTCCAGTTCCAACTCAGGCCACAGTCTGAGAACGCCTGATTGAACGCAGGACGATGCCCATTCAGCTCAGTATCAGCAAGCGTTCCATCCACATCCCAGAAGACAGCCTCTAAACGGGGCATTGCGGAGATCCGATTGGGCCCCAGCTTGACCGATCGCTTTTCAGGCGATGAGGCCCCACAATGCAACGAATCATCTACTAAGGCATGGTGGCGGGCGCCCGAGATCAGCAGTGGCGACTCCCACAACCGCTTGAGGGCGACCCACTCCCTTCAGTTGATCTTCCTCTGGCTCTGAAAGCGATGCTGTTCAGACGAGGTCTGCAGAGTCAGGAGCAGGTGCTGTTGCTTCTCAACGATCAACCGTTGCCGGCAGCAGATCGCCATTTTCCGGAATTGAATCCAGCTCTCACGAGGTTGAAAAAAGCCTGCCTCAACAACGAAGCAGTGGCCATCTGTGGCGATTACGACGCCGACGGGATGACAAGTACTGCTTTGTTAATGCGTGCTTTTGAAGCCTTGGGAGCCAGTCCTCAAGCGGCGATTCCAAGCCGGATGGCGGACGGATATGGCCTTAACAGCGGCATGGTGGAGCAGCTCCACTCCGAGGGCGTTCGTCTCCTGGTCACGGTCGACAACGGTGTAGCTGCTCATGAAGCCCTGGAGAAGGCTTCGGAACTGGGAGTCGAGGTGATCCTCACCGATCACCACACCCTTCCTGCCAACCGGCCCAAAGCACTTGCACTCATCCATCCTGCAACCACTCCGAAGGATTCTCCTTATGCCTGTCTGGCTGGGGTGGGACTGGCCTATGTATTGGCCAGAGCATTGGCAGCAGAGTTGAAGAACCCTGCCTCGATCACTACAGCGAGAGATCTGTTCTGCATTGGAACGGTGGCCGATATGGCACCACTCACCGGCGCCAATCGAACCCTGCTCCGGGAAGGACTGAGTCATCTTCATCGGAGCAGCTGCCCCGGAGTGCAAGCTCTGCAACAACTGGCTGGGCTTGGAGATCGTCCGTTAAGAGCTGATGACATCGGCTTCCAATTGGCACCGAGAATCAATGCCGTTGGCCGCATCGGTGAACCCTCCCTGGTGGTTGACCTGCTCACAGCTGACGACCCCAATCGTGCTTTCGAACTCGGCCGTCAGTGCGACGCGTTGAATCGTCAGCGACGCGAGCTCTGTGATGCGATCGAAGCAGAGGCTGTCGCTTTGCTTGATAGTGATCCTTCACCCTTGCCCCCCTTTCTGCTGCTTGCGCAGGGTCATTGGCATCACGGTGTAATTGGCATTGTTGCCGCGCGTCTGGTCGAGCGATACCAACGACCCGCAGCGTTGCTGGCCAGTGACGGCGAAGGACGAATGCGGGCCTCGGTGCGTGCGCCCGACGGTTTTGCTGTTGATCGTGCGCTACAACATTGCACTGATCTTCTGGACCGTCACGGAGGCCATCCTGCTGCTGGCGGATTCACTGTTCAGGTCACAGCTGTCAGTGCTCTGCACCAGGCTCTCAATGCTTTAGCTGCGCAATGGCTGCAGAGCAGGGGTGAGGATCTACTTGTGGAACCAGAAGCGCTGCTCGAGCTCGATCAAATTGACCACGCCTTCTGGCAAGCCTTGCAAACCCTAGAGCCGTTCGGGGCTGGTCATCCAAAACCCCTGTTCTGGTCGCGAGGCTGCCGAGTGACTGACCAACAGTCCCTACGCGGTGGTCACTTACGACTCACACTTGCACAGAACGGAGTAGAACGACAGGCCATCGTTTGGCGCTGGCCTGACAATGCTGTACTCAGCCAGACGATCGATGCGACTTACACAGTCACGCAGAATCACTGGCGTGGTGAGACCCGTTTTCAACTCGAAGTTCAGGCACTTCGTCCTCACCATGAAGCGATGGAACTCCAGCGTTCACGCGGCTGTTACCGAGTCGAACGCATCGATAGCGAAAGCCTGAAGCTGATCAATCCAGACGGAGAGTCTCTGGTGAGCCGTGTCAATCGCGAGGGTGAGTTCGAAAGCGACGACAGTCGCGCATCACACCCTTACGTTGCAGCTCTACTCCAGGAGGCTTGTATCGGCCTCGGTTTACGCCCATGAGTCCGGATAGCCGTCATGAACCAGTCCTGATTCCTGGAACGCTGCCGTCCCAGAGTCCACTGAAAGGCGTTGTTCGCCATTTCATCGGTCTGGTTCTCGTCGGAGTCTTGATTGGGCTGGCATGTCTGCCTTTGAACCTTGTCGATGGCGTGCAGGAGCATCTCTATGCCCTGATGCCGACCTCCGCTACCGAAGGTTGGACTTGGAGAGGACTGGTTGTCGCCTTCATGCCACTCGTGGTGATGCCGATTCTGCTGCTGCTTCAACGTGGTCCTTGGCAAGCCGGAGCCGGTTCCGGCATTCCATCCACAATGAATGGGCTCGAAGACCCATCCCAACTGCCGAAGGCGATGGCAGCATCAGGGACAGTGCAGCGAGGCGTGCTGTGGTCGATTGCCACCGTCGCCATGTTTCCGCTCGGAAGGGAAGGACCTGTTGTTCAGTTCGGAGCAGCAGTTGCGAGGACCTGCCATCGACGTTTCAGCGACTGGTTGCCATCTTTGAGTGAACGCCAAATTGTGGCCATCGGTGGAGGTGCAGGTCTTGCTGGTGGTTTCAACACCCCTCTGCTTGGCGCTGTGTTCATGCTCGAAGAACTCACCGCCGACTATTCGGTCGTGACGATTTGGCCAGCGCTGGTGATCAGTGTGGCAGCAGCAGGTTTCTCCAATATTGGAGGTGAGCCGATGTTTGGACTCGGTGTGCTCAACATCGCATTGCCGGAAGTCGAGCAACTGATGTTGGCTTTTCCGATCGGAATCGTTTGTGGATTAGTCGGTGGAATGTTCAATAAGGGACTGGTCTGGCTCACCAGGCGTCTGGCCCCTGTGATTCAAAAGAAACCACTAAAAACAGGGGTTTACCTCGGTGCTGGATTGACTCTGCTTGCCCTCATGAGCTGGGGAACTTCCACCTCGGATGGCGAAGCACTCGTGCGTCAGCTCATCGAGCATGGGATGCCCAATGCTCTTGGCAATCAACAGGATTTCATCACTGGCTTGACCAGTGTCTGGATCACGTTAGTCAGAGTGATTGGACCGATGCTCGCATTGAGTCCTGGTGTGCCTGGCGGTCTAATCGATCCAGCTCTGACTTTCGGTGCCGTTCTCGGCTACACAATCTGCGCTGTGGCGGGGATTAGTTCCCAAGTCGGTATCGGTCTCGGCCTGGCTGCAGGCCTGTCAGGCGCTACCCAACTACCGCTTGTATCGATCGTGTTCTCCTGGAGACTCGTCGGCGATCAACAATTGTTTGCGGGAGTCGTTCTCGCCTCAGTGATTGCTGCCTACACCGGGCGCCTGGTCTGCAGGGATCCGGTGTACCACGGCCTCAGCAAACTTCAGAGTGCACCGCGGCGATAGAACAGGATAAAGATGACCGCTGGCCCTGCCAGGGTAATCAGGGCCAGTGCCCCGAAATTGGCGATCAGGTGGAAATCGAATCCCATGAAACGGAAGCAGATGAGTGGCATTTTGCCTGACTCAGGCTACGAGGCATTCCCCCTCCCCGTACAGCACCTACTCAACCTCTGTGACGGCTTGTCACAGCCTCATCTTCGTGATCAAGGTTTTGGGGTGGTCTTGTGACTCGCGCTCGACAGCAATGGTCATGCATGGATCAGTGCGGTGCCTGTTGCCGGTTAGCACCTGATGAACGCCCGGAAGCAGTTGCAGCTCTCACTCCCCTTCAGCAGCAGAAATATCTGTCAATGGTGGGTGAAGATGGATGGTGCATACATTTCGACAGTGGAGCAAGGCGTTGTCGGATCTATGAATCGCGTCCGGATTTCTGCCGGGTGAGCAGCCTCTGCAGCTTGTTCGGCATTCAACCTGATCAGGCGGACCCTTTTGCGATCACCTGTTGTCGACAACAGATCCGTTCAGTGCATGGCGGTCGCAGCAGAGAACTGCGTAAGTTCGAACGTCTCATCCGTTCAACGGAACCTCGGTGATGACTGAATCCGGCACCACACAACGTCCTGGTTTCACCACTGTCCTTCTGACAACCTTCACAACGGTTTTCCTTGCCGAACTTGGCGATAAAACCCAGTTGGCAACACTTCTGCTGTCCGCGCAATCTGGGCAACCCTGGCTTGTGTTCGGTGGTGCTGCACTGGCGTTGATCTGCTCCAGCCTGGTCGGCGTTCTAGTGGGACGTTGGCTGTCAACAGTGATGCAACCGGAACGGCTCGAGCAGATGGCCGGACTACTGATGTTGGGACTTGGGTTGTGGCTTGGTTCTCAGGCACTGCAGTCATTGATCTCCACCAGCCCTCTGTGACGAACCTCGCAGGATCGACTCGCTCTTGAACCTTTTTTTGTCATGAATCTCACCCTGCTTCTGTCCACGTTCGCCACTGTTTTTTTGGCGGAGCTGGGCGATAAAACGCAACTCGCCACTGTGGCAATTAGCGGTACATCCAACCGCCCTTTGGCTGTGTTTCTCGGCTCATCATCAGCACTCGTGCTGGCAAGCCTGATCGGTGCCATTGCGGGTGGATCATTAACAGGCGTCATACCCGCCGACTGGTTGCAGCTCATGGCGTCGCTTGGATTTCTAGCGATTGGACTAAAGCTGCTTTGGCCACTCCTCAGTGGAGCGGAAACAACCGCAGCCGCTGACGACTGAATCTCCATACGAGCGAGGGGCCCTTAAGATTGTGGAATCAAGGGATGACGCGGTCTTTCGCTGCACGCGCACCCGAGATGATTCCTCCCGGTCCTGAAGGCCGGTCCCCGTAAACCGTTCCGATGAAATTCACGGTCGCTGACCTGCTTGATCAGGTCCCTGATGAGGGTTCCCTGGAGATCGCCAAGCTCGAAAAAATCCTGCGGCTGACTAATCGTTCCGAAAAACAGTCTCTGGGACTTGCTGTTCAGGGATTAACCAAGCTTGGAATCCTGGATCTCACCAGCGATGGAAGCCTTTGCAGGGGGTCAGCTGACGATCTGGTCGAAGCTCGTCTTCGCTGTAGCAGCAAGGGATTTTGTTTCGCGATTCGCGATGACGGTGGAGACGATATTTATATCCGTGATCATCAGCTCAATCACGCCTGGAATGGCGACAGGGTGCTTGTCCGACTGACTCGTGAAGGAGGCAGACGCCGTTCCCCAGAAGGAGGTGTGCAATGCATTCTTGAGCGGACCACCACAAGCTTGCTGGCAGCGGTGGAACAACAGGAAGAACGGGTGATTGCGGTTCCACTCGACGACCGATTACTGGCGTCGATTGAATTGTGTACAGAAGATGCCACCCATGCGGAAAAACCCGTAGGCATGGCTGTTGCTGAGGTTGTGCTTGATCGCTATCCGATCGCACAATTTCCAGCTCGAGGTCATGTTGCACGCTCTCTTCCCCTCGACGGTGGTTCGAGTGCCGATCGTGAGCTGATGCTCACCAAAGCCAATCTTCATCAACGACCGGCACCTCCTCGCGCCAGTTTCAAGGCTCCATCCACCAAGAAACGTGAGGATCTGAGCGAACAACCCTCTTTGATGATCAGCGGTTGGCAAGCGGAAGGCGCGCCAACTTTGCCAGCTGTTCACGTCATCCCCCATGAAGGTGGCACCAGGCTTTGGATTCATACACCCGCTGTGGCAGAACGCCTAAGTCCGGGAAATAGTTATGACCAGTGGCTTCTCAATCAGTCGGAAAGCCTCTGTCTTGGGGGGCACTGGGTACCACTACTTAGTTCTGCTCTTGCAAAGGCCTCGTCCTTTTCTGTCGGCGATGTGCAAGACGCTGTTTCATTGCGTCTTGATATTGATGTCGATGGTGGATGGCGTGACTGGGAATTTTGCTTGAGTCGAGTTCGCCCAGTCGCTGAAGTAAATGCTGATGCCCTTCACGCTTTGGAATCTCGTAAACCAAAGTCCAGAGCTGTTCCTGCCGCTTTGAAGTCGATCAAAGACCAGATCGGTCAGCTAGAAACACTTATTTTTTGTGCAACAAAGTTGCATGAATCAGACCGAAAGGACGGTCGCATCGAATTGGATCTGAGACGCGCTCAATCTGATGATCTTGGTGATCTAAACCGTGTGTCGCCCGACGGGGATGGTCAGAATTGGTCGACGCCATTGAACACCAGTTGCCCTAATTCGGTTCTCTCCGTTCTCATCCGGCACGCTCATCGAGTCTGGGAAGAGCACAGCCGTCAGCTGGGTTTACCAGCAATACTTCTTGATGCACCACCTGCGGACGACGCCGCACTCAATGATGTTGCCAAGGCCGCTGTGGCGCTGGATGTGCCACTTGAGTTGGACGAAGACGGAGCACCAACACCGTCCGAACTTTCACTGGCCCTTGCAAACAGTGATTCGAGCCATGTCCTCAATCTGCAACTCAGACAGGCTTTGCCGGAGAGTCTTTATCGGGTCGCAATCATGAACAGGGAATCTGTTCCCGAACCCTCTGAAGAGGCCTCGAGCGAGTCCAATGAAGATCAGGTGAATCATGAACCCGACAGCAACGACGCTGAGGGATCGAGCAACCAAGCTCTTCAACCCATTGCTCCATGGTGCTGCCCAACGCTGCATCAGGCAGATGTCATTAACCAACAGGTCCTTTGCTCACTGCTTAATGACGGTAAAGATCGACCAAACGTGCGCCAAAAGAACAAAGTAAAACTTGGTGAAAAGGGAGTTGCTGCCTCAATCAGCTGGCCTCTATTCACGGCGTCTCAAGAGCAGAAAATATTGGACATGATCCGCGAACGCACCGTGCAGAAGTTGAATTCGCGTCGTCGCCAAGTTGAGGAGCTCAAGAGGGATGTCCTGGCAATGACCAAGGCCCGTAGCGCAGAGCCCATGCTCGATCAGCAGCAAACCGGTGTAATCAGTGGGGTTCAGAGCTACGGATTTTTTGTTGAAATTGCTCCTTCAATGGTTGAAGGTCTAGTGCATGTCAGCTCACTGAATGATGACTGGTATGAATATCGATCAAGACAAAATCGTCTGGTTGGCAGACGAAGCAGGCGCGTCTATCAACTTGGTGACGCCGTCGAGGTAAAAGTTCTCAAGGTTGATGTGCTGAGAAACCAAATCGATCTTGAAGTGGTTCCTGCCTCTGCTCCTGTTTCTGACGATCCTCTGCCGGTAGCTGTGAGCGAGGAATGATTCCTTATGTGATCGGTATCAGCGGAGCTTCCGCACAACAGCTTGCTGAGCGCACATTGCAGTGGATGTTGCGCCGTGATCTGAGCGTTCACGTGATTCTCAGTCGTGGTGCCCATGAAGTTTGGCGCGCAGAACGGTCGATTTCGGTTCCTGTGGATTCAAGACTTCAGGAACGCTTTTGGCGGGATCGACTTGGAGTTGAACAAGGTCAACTGGTCTGTCATCGCTGGAACGATCAATCAGCTGTTGTCGCCAGTGGCAGTGTTCCTACCAAAGGCATGGTGGTGGTGCCCTGTTCCATGGGAACCGTTGGTCGCCTGGCGGCGGGACTTGGCGGAGACCTTCTTGAACGCTGTGCAGACGTTCATCTCAAAGAGGGCCGTCCTCTGGTAATTGCACCGCGAGAAATGCCATGGAACCTGTTGCACCTTCGCAACCTCACGACTCTCGCTGAGGCAGGAGCAAGGATCGCTCCTCCGATACCGGCCTGGTACACCCAGCCAGAAACCATCGACGACATGCTCGATTTCCTCGTGATGCGTCTCTTTGACTCGTTAGGGGAATCGCTCACGGACCAGAAGCGATGGCAGGGGCCTCAGACATGACGCGTCTACAACGTCTGCTGCTGATTCCCTGTCTTTCACCCCTACTTCTTTCAATACTGATCGGTTGTCTCAATCTCGGAAAGGGAGGCAGCCTTCGCATCCTCACGTGGGAGCTACCCAAGCTTCCCATTGGCGTATGGATTGCTGTAGCCGCAACATCAGGTGCTGTCCTTGGATCTGGAGGTGTCCTGGCGGCAGGTTCGTCAACCCAGCAGACCCTGCAACGGGAGGTTCGACGACCGTATGCATGGCAAGAAGACACTTCAGAACAGGTCACTCAACGTGCTGCCACTGCAGCCGCAACCATGCCTTGGCCACAGAGAGACGTGCGTGATCCTGCCCCCACAGTGTCTGTACCGTTCCGGGTGATTCGGACCGGTCGATCATCCAAGGACGACGTTGCTGAGTCGGAGGTGAAGGAGCAGGCTTTCTCCCAGAGAGCACAGACTCCAACACCATCAACAACCGTTTCTGATGATTGGAATCAGCCGCTATCGACAGATTGGTGAGGCTGGTGGGAAGTGCCCAGGGCTGTCTACAGTCCCGCGAACGATTGATGTCCGGTGAGCGAAACCTCCGACACTCCTGCAAAGCTTGAAATGCCTGACGTGCCGGACACCACTGCAGGTGTAAAAGGCTCAGCGAAAGCAGATTCACCTGCCTCACCGAACAAGAGAGAAGCAGCGGTGCCAACTGACCAAGCTGCCAAGTCCAAAACAGCTGATCAGGCATCGAGCATTGATCAATCCGCGAAAGCTGCCACAGCCGACAAGCCAGTGAAGGCAGAGAAAGCTGCCAAATCAGCGGATGCCGGTCAATCCGCAAAGCCAGCCAAAACAGACAGCGCAGATCAACCGCCTAAGCCCGCAAAACCAGCTCCAAAGCCAAAACCGGAGGACAAGCCCTTTGCAGCGTTCATCCAGGAAAATCTGCTGCCTTCACTGAGCAAATCCTTGACTGAACGTGAACAAGCACCGATCAGTCTTGAGCTCGTTGAAGGAGAACGACCTGTGGTGGGTGGTCGATGTTGGATGATTCAAGGCGAATTGCCCGCAGGACGGCGGTTCTGGCTTTGCTTTGAATCCGATGCGATCACATCTGGCAAGACCATTGTCCTCGCTGAATCCGGTTCAGACCCAAGCCTGCTGGAATCCTTCTTGATTGATGAGAAACGCATCAACCAGGCCTTGTTGGAATCCCGTTTACTTCAACGCCTAAATGGGCAGAAGTGGTTCGGAGGCAACTGAACCAATGGGTTACACCAAGCCCCGACTGGGCCTGGACTCCATTTACGATGGAGACAACACACGTTGGATCTGATGGTGCCTCCCACCGCTGTGAATGACACGAAATCCGGGGGTCCCGGCGTCTCCGTCAAAGATCCAGTCAAGGACACGATCCTCACTCCACGCTTCTACACAACAGACTTTGAAGCCATGGCGGAGATGGATCTCCGCCCTAACGAAGCAGAACTCGAGGCTATTTGTGAGGAGTTCCGCAAGGATTACAACCGTCACCACTTCGTGCGCAACGAGGAGTTTGACGGTGCTGCCGACAAGCTCGACCCTGACACGCGCCGTGTGTTCATCGAGTTTCTTGAACAGAGTTGTACTTCCGAGTTTTCTGGTTTCCTTCTTTACAAAGAACTAAGTCGTCGTATCAAGGCTCGCAATCCTCTTCTTGCTGAATGCTTTGGACATATGGCTAGGGATGAAGCCAGGCATGCTGGTTTTCTCAACAAGTCCATGAGTGATTTTGGGCTTCAGCTTGATCTTGGTTTTCTTACTGCAAATAAGAAATATACGTTTTTCAAACCTAAATTTATTTTCTACGCCACCTATCTTTCTGAAAAAATTGGTTATTGGCGCTATATCGCTATTTTCAGACACCTTGAAAAAAATCCCGAGAGTAAAATCTTCCCTATCTTTAATTTCTTTGAAAATTGGTGTCAAGATGAAAATCGACACGGAGACTTTTTTGACGCTCTCATGAAGTCTCAGCCTGAAACCGTTCGTGGACTTCGTGCACGGCTATGGTGTCGTTTCTTTTTACTTGCAGTTTTTGCAACGATGTACGTGAGAGATGTAGCTCGAAAAGAGTTTTACGAAGCTCTCGGGCTGGACGCACGCGAATATGACCGGATGGTGATTGATAAGACCAATGAAACATCAGCTCGTGTGTTCCCCGTTGTTCTTGATGTTAAAAATCCGCGTTTTTACGAACGCTTAGAGAACATCATTATCAACAATGAATCTTTAGAATCTGTTGATCAAAGTTCTTCCCCAGCTCCTATCAAATTTGTTCGCAAACTTCCACACTGGATTGCCAATGGAGCACAAATGGCTTCTCTGTTCCTGATGGCACCTGTTCGCAGTGAAAACTTCCAGCCCAGTGTGCGCTGATGCAGTCAACCCTTCAAAAATCTTTGGTTGGATTCAATGATCTTGATCCAGACCATCACCCTTGGCGTCAGCGCCTCGACTCTCTGCTGAATTTGGGCGTCAGTGCCGGAGCAGATCTCGTCGAAGTATTCCTTGAACGTACTGATCATCTCGGCGTTCTTGCAGAGCAGGACAAGATCACAAGTGTGGGTCCCTCATTTGGTATGGGAGCTGGTATTCGAGTGTTTCGGGCTGGTCGAGATGGTTTCGTCAGTACCAACGATCTGAGCGATCAAGGGCTGGAAGAAGCTCTTCAGCAGGCTCTGGCCATGCTTCAGCTCAGTGCATCCACGCTGGCTTCACCAGGCGCATTTGATGGGCTTGGTCCACTTCGCAACTTCGGCTCTTCCAAAAACGATTGGTTGGACGGCACACCTGACCTCGTCACGATTACTCAACGTCTTCTTGAAGGAACGCATTGTTTGGAGAAGCGCGGGCAACATCTCGACGTCCGTCGAGGCAGCTTTGCTCGCGACTGGCAAGAAGTACTCGTGGCCGCAAGCGATGGGACGTTTGCCCGTGACATCAGGCTGCACCAGTCCAGTGGTTTGAGTGTGCTCGCTGCTGATGGTGAACATCGTTCCAGCATCGCCCGTCGTTACGGAAGCACCGATCGTCCTGACGATTTGTGCAACTGGAATGTTGATGCCTCTGCTCAGGAGGTCTGTGACACTGCTGCCAAAATGCTTCGCGCTGATTACGTCGACGGTGGCCAAATGCCCGTTGTCCTCGCCAACCGATTTGGCGGTGTCATTTTCCATGAAGCCTGCGGCCACTTGCTTGAAACCACCCAGGTGGAGCGTGGTTCCACACCTTTCGCCGACAGCATCGGTGAAAGCATCGCCCATTCAGCTGTTACCGCGATCGATGAAGGCATGAGTGGCGGTGCTTTTGGGTCCATTTCCATGGATGACGAGGGAATGGAACCGCAGAGAACCGTTCTGATTAAGGATGGAATCTTGCAATGTTTTCTGAGCGACCGTGCAGGTGAAATGCGCACGGGTCATGCACGCACTGGCAGCGGTCGTCGACAGAGTCACGGGTTTGCTGCAGCCAGTCGCATGCGCAACACCTACATCGACGCTGGTCCGCACAGCATCAATGAACTCATCAGCTCGGTTGACCACGGTCTGTATTGCAAGTCCATGGGTGCCGGCAGTGTTGGGGCAACCGGTCAATTCAACTTTTCTGTTGAAGAGGGTTACCTGATCAAAAATGGTGAACTCGGTCAACCCGTCAAAGGCGCCACTCTGATTGGTGATGCCAAAGAAGTCATGCCCAGGATCTCGATGTGCGCTGATGATCTTGAGCTAGCTGCCGGTTACTGCGGATCCGTCAGCGGCAGCGTATTTGTAACCGTGGGTCAGCCCCACGTGAAAGTGGATTCGATCACTGTGGGAGGTCGTTGATCATGCCTAACGAACCACTCAATATCAACTCGCTACAGGATCAACTTCAGTCCCTGGCACGGCGTGAAGGAATCACAAAATGGGATCTCGGCGCCAGTCGAAGCAACAGTTCTTCTGTTCAAGTCGATCGAGGTGAGGCCAAACAATTAAAAGCTGCTCAACGCAGTTCGATCACCATCCGAGTGTGGAACCAACAAGGATTAGTCGGCATCACAAGCACGTCTGATCTTTCCAATTCAGGTCTGGAAAAAGCGCTAATGGGTGCGCAGCAGGCCAGTCATTTCGGTAATCCAGATGATGTTCCTGGTTTTTCCCCCCTCGCCACTGCTCCTCAACCAGATCTTCATCGTCCACTTCAGAACGCTCAAGGAATTCAGAGCCTATTGAATCAACTTCTTGATGCTGAAAAGGAGCTTTTGAGCCGGCATCCGGCCATCGGCACACTTCCCTACAACGCCATGAACGAGGGCAGTAGTGAACGCATTTATCTCAATAGTGAAGGTGCACTGCGCCAAGCTCAGCGCACTCAGGCAAGTATTTTCCTGATGGCACGCGCAGAAGAAAGCGGTCGCAAACCTCGGAGCGGGGGAGCCGTTCGACTTGCTCTAGGCAGCAGCGATCTCGACCTGGCGGGATGCATTGATGAAGCGGCAGAACGCACCATCAGCCATCTGAACTATCAGCCAATCGATACCGGGCGCTACCTCGTCTGCTTTTCGCCAGAAGCTTTTCTGGATCTGATCGGTTCCTTCAGCAGCATGCTCAATGCAAGAGCCGTTCTGGATGGTGTGAGTCTGAGCAAAGCTGACTCAATCGGCGAAACTCTTGCTGTTCCTTTCTTCAATCTCACTGATAACGGATTGCATCCTGCCCACCTCGGAGCAATGCCCTTTGATGGAGAGGGCACGCCAACGCGAGCCCTTCCTCTGATCCGCGAAGGTTGCCTGGAGAACTTTCTGCATTCCGAAGCCACTGCGCGTCATTTCGGAGTGGATCCAACTGGGCATGCAGGAATGGGAGCCAAGGTGTCTGTAGGTCCCGACTGGTTTGAAATCAGTTGTACCCCCTCCATAACCACTGGAGCCGATCAACTTGACCACACCACAACATCTGACACCTTCGTTTTGATCGATAGTCTCAGTGCACTCCATGCAGGGGTCAAAGCCAGCCAGGGCGCTTTCTCTCTGCCGTTCGACGGTTGGCTGGTCAAAGGTGGAGAACGCATCTCCGTTGAGGCAGCAACAGTGGCTGGAGACATCCGGGAACTCTTACGTTCAATTGTTCATCTGGAGCCGGAAGCCGTTGTGACCCATGAAGGTGTCAGTCCTTATGTGTGGGTTGATGGTCTGGCGATCACCGGTGAAGCCTGAACAGTCACTGCTGATTCATTGGTCTTGAAAATTCTGTTCTGGGGTACACCCATTTATGCCGTGCCCACGCTGGATGCTCTGCAGAGCGCCGGACACCAGATTGTCGGTGTTGTCACTCAGCCTGATCGTCGTCGAGGTCGAGGAAAACAATTGATGCCTTCAGCTGTGAAAGCGCGGGCTCTGGAACTCGGCTTGAACGTTTACACCCCTGAGAGAATTCGTCGAGATCATGACTGTCAACAGCAATTAGCGGAACTTGGTGCTGACCTTTCCGTGGTTGTGGCCTTTGGTCAGATTCTGCCCACAGAAGTGTTGATGCAGCCACCTCTGGGGTGTTGGAACGGCCATGGATCACTTTTGCCGAGATGGCGAGGGGCCGGCCCAATTCAATGGTCCATTCTTGAAGGTGATGCTCAAACAGGCGTCGGCGTGATGGCAATGGAAGAAGGGCTAGACACCGGTCCAGTGCTTATGGAAAGGGAAATCGAAATCGGTTTACTTGAGAACGCGCATCAACTTGGCAACCGACTCAGCAAACTCACAGCGGAGCTGATGGTGGAGGCAGTCCCTCGGATTGAAACCGCTGGAACCGGACCGGAAGAGGAGCGACTTCGCAAGTTGGGGGTGCGCTACCAGACGTCTGAGGTCAGCTACGCAAGAATGCTCGTGAAAACTGACTACCAGGTCGACTGGTCAGCCTCTGCTTTGGCCATCCATCGCAAGGTGATGGGTCTTTACCCAGGTGCTGTGACGCTCTGGAAGGGGAAAAGGCTGAAATTGCTGGTCACTGAACCGCTAATTGAACGACTTGGAGTCGAGCTGAGCACTGCTGCGCAACAGCTGCTGGGCCGCTGGCAGACCGGTGGCCACCCGGCAGGGACTGTTCTTGACAGCAATGAGGCCGGTTTGGTGGTCAGCAGTTCGGGTTGTCCACTGCTAATCCGAGAAGCACAGCTGGAAGGGAAGGCCCGGAGCCATGGTCGAGCTCTCGTTCAGCAATTGCAGACCACTGTGGGAGACACATTGGGCTGACTCAAAGCACTCCGATGGTGTGCTCAGCGTCTGCGTTGGCGAGATACGGGTGTGGCGCTGCGACGAGTGCGTTGATTGCCGCGTTGATTGCTACGCCGTTTACCACCACCGAGGTCAAGAGGTGGAGCCGTCAAAATCGTCGGTTCAAAACCCTTCACTTGTTCTTTGCGCAACGCTTCCCCTGTGAGGCGCTCAATGGCCTTCAGTAAGAGTGATTCCTCAGCAGCAACAAGCGAAATGGCATGACCGGTTTCACCAGCACGACCGGTACGACCGATGCGATGAACATAATCTTCGGCCACATTGGGAAGATCCAGGTTCACCACGTGCGGCAACTGTTGGATGTCAATCCCGCGTGCAGCAATGTCTGTCGCGACCAGTACACGGACGCTGCCCTGCTTAAAGCCCTGAAGGGCTCGAGTACGCGCACCTTGGCTCTTGTTGCCATGAATCGCAGCTGCTTCGAGACCTTCGTTGCTGAGTTTTTCTGCGACCCGATTAGCACCATGCTTGGTGCGTGAAAACACCAGCACCTGACGCCAATTGCCACTTCTGATTAGATGACTGAGAAGTTCCGGCTTCCGTTTCATGTCACACGGGTGAACAACCTGCTCCACAGAGCGTGCCGTCTGATTTTCAGGCGTGACTTGAATCTGCAGTGGGTGATGCAGCAACCCTGTAGCCAGCTTTCGGATCGGCGGGCTGAACGTGGCGGAGAACAGCAGAGTCTGCCGATGCTCGGGCATCAAGCGAATCAATCTGCGAATGTCATGGATGAAGCCCATATCAAGCATTCGATCCGCTTCGTCCAGCACCAGGCATTCGAGGTGATCGAAATGCACGACTCCTTGCTGATGGAGATCAATCAATCGGCCCGGCGTCGCGACCAGCAGATCCACTCCTCCCTGAAGTCGATCAATTTGCGGATTGATCTTGACTCCTCCGAAAACCACATCACTTCGCAAGGGAAGGTGGTGCCCGTAAGCACGCACATTCTCATGAACCTGTGCTGCCAATTCACGGGTCGGGGTCAAGACCAGTGATCTCACCTGACCACGACCGGAGCGTCGACCATGCCGAAGTCGTTCGAGCATTGGCAGAGTGAATCCACCGGTTTTTCCAGTACCTGTCTGAGCAGCCGCCATAACGTCGCGACCACTGATCACCGCTGGAATCGCCTGTTCCTGAATCGGTGATGGGTGAATGTACCCCTTATCCCTCAGCGCCTTAAGAAGGGGTTCTCCAAGTCCCAAGTCTTCGAAACCGACCTGTGAATTGACCGTGACAGAAGTCTCGCCGATCGTGTTGGAGCCCAATTGTTCACCCTAGGAGGCGGCCATTAAACCCCTCCTTGTTGCTGGCGGGACTTGAACAATAAATTCAGATGATCTTCCAAACGGCATCCTCAGGAATCTCAGGAGCAGCGAATAGATCGGACGGTTCTTGCTGAGTCACCCGCCAAGCAGGAACTCTGGTGTCGCGATAAGTGCCGTGTTGAATCAGCACTCCTTCCTGCTCATCAGTGCTGGCATAAAACCCACCTTCCCAATGGGACTGTTGATTCAGGCCACCACGAAACCAAACCCAGCAGCGCACGCGTTTCATGGATGTCACGGCGACCAATGACTGCAACGCTCACATGGTCCTTCAGGAATCACGGCACAGCGCATCAGAGGACTTCGGGCATTAAAACGACACGCCGGATCACCAATGACCCAACCATGCTGAAACCAACGAGCATCTGAAGGTCGCTTCTGAGGCTTCACCATCAGCACGACAGAGCTCAACTGATATCGACCGGAATGGAGGCGGTAACGATGACGGCGCTGCATCACAAGAAAACTGTCGTCTTCGTGTAAAAACCAGCGGCCCGGGGAAGGTGGCTCATCGAGTTCAACACGATCAAGCAGTTGATCACTGCCGGTCTGTCGGATTTCCACGAGCATGAACTCAAGACTCCTTTGCTGCTGGCGATTCGCGGAGTGAGAACCCCCAAATCATCAATCCAACAACTGCAACAAGAGTGACCAGTTCAGATGGATGCAAGGTCGGTAGAGCCATCATCGCCAGCAGTTTGAGACCAACAAAACCGACCGCAAGGAAACCTGCTGTTTCCAGTCGCGGATAAATCTGCAGCCACCGAATGAAAAGTCCTGAGGTGAAACGCAAAGCAACCACTCCGATCAGCGCACCCGTTAACACCAGAAGCAACTGATCACTGATGGCAACCGCTGCAGCCACACTGTCGATTGAAAAGGCAAGGTCGGTAATGGCCAGAGTGAGCACCGTTCGACCGAAACGAATCGACTTAGACGCTGTTTCAACGGGTTGCTTATCGGCCTGCTCAGCAGAGGTATTCCAGTGGCTTAGGCAGAGCCAGACCAGGTAGCCACCTGCAATCAGCTGGATAGGCGGGAAAGCCAGAACATATTGCGCCATCAGGATGAGACCCACGCGCAAACCGAACGCCATCACAATGCCGAGATTCAACGCGCGGCGCTCAAGTTGGGGATCACGCTGTTCTCGCGCAATGGCTGCCAATGCAATTGCGTTGTCAGCCGAAAGAAGTAGCTCGAGAGTGACAAGTACCGGCAACAAGGGCAACAGTTCACCCAGCTGGTCAACGCCGTCCAACCAGGCAGTGAGTGACGACAGTGCAGCTGTATCCATTTCTACAGCCTAGAAATAGAACACATTGAACAGTGGAATGCGAACCCACTCCCAGCTCTGCCATGTGAGTTCTGATCGATGCGTTGTACTCGTTGAGGCCTACGAGGGAAGCACTCCACTCGGCAGTGCTCTCGGCGAGGGACGCACCGCATCAGAGGCCGAGGATCAGGCTCTGCTCCGACTTCACGCAAGGTTCAACTCCTTCAACCTCAGCGAAGCTGAGGAGACAATGAACACGTCTGCTGAGGCAGGTATTGAGAGCTTGGACCAGGCTGGGGGCGTAAGGCCTACGCAGTTGATTAGGCGAATCACGCCTCCTGAAGTCACTGCATCTGAGGAACCCAAGCAGACCGCTCAGCCCCTGCAGACATTGCCAGTTCCCCCTGGCAATGTTTCTGAAAGCATGGACAAGGGGCCTGATCCTGAACCACCCAGCGAATCTCCCGTCGATCCCGAGGATTGGAGTGAGGAGCTCACCGCCATTGATCTCGAACTTCAGAGGGTCGGATGGGACCGCGACAGTGAGAAGATCTATCTCGAACGTGCATTTGGCCATGCCAGCCGCCATCGGCTCACTCGCTTCAGTGACCTTGTGGCATACCTCAAGCGTCTTCGTGATCTTGCGGCAGGAAGTGACCCACAGCACGCAGAGATTCCTTTACGACGATCCGATTTAGTCGCACAGGGCGACGAAATTCTCAAACGCTTGCAATGGAGTCAGCAACAGGCCAAGGACTTCCTGAATCAGCACCTTGAAGTCAGTTCACGCCAACAACTCAGCGACGAGCAACTTTTGAATTTCAACATAATGCTTGAAGAGAAACTTCTAGCTTCTTAAGTTCAAGATCCTAAAAGAATGATTAAACAATAGACTCATCACTTTT
>CESF01312566.1_pt1 | contig 24427 bp, 25 predicted proteins | sample 356331 | NCBI WGS metagenome assembly CESF01 (sample SAMEA2621779, study PRJEB7988) | marine metagenome | biome: marine biome (ENVO:00000447); feature: surface water layer (ENVO:00002042); material: "saline water (ENVO:00002010), including plankton (ENVO:xxxxxxxx)" | depth 5 m
AGCTGTCAGCTTTCAGCCGTCAGACGTCAGCTGAAATGTGGGGTTGTATAGTGCGGAGACTCCCTCAGCAACAAAACCTTGTAGGAGGCACGTCAGTGCCGAGTTCAGCCCATAACCAACACATTCATGGCTAAAGCCATTCCTACAACTACACTCTTCCTAGAACCTAGAACTTAGAGCCTTTATGACTTACTCTTTCTAACTCGCAAATCGTGTTTTGTTCAGCTTACTCCCCTTGTCTTTGTTCAGCCTTGGCTAATTGAATGTATTTGGTTTCTACTAGCTGTGAGAGTGGAACAAGTTCGAAGCCTTGCTGTTGTAGTTTTGGGAGTGCTTGTTGTAGAAATGCAACGGTTTCTGGGTAGGGGTGTGCAATAGCGATTGCATAGTTGAAGTGCTCAGCTTTGGTCTTTAGTTCTTCAAGTTGATGTTGTAGCTGGCTTTGGGTGACATTGTTATCAAGGAATACATGACGAGATACGTTTGCGACACCATAAAGGTTGGCAACATTTTGCGCTTCACTTTGGCTAGTTGTTCGACTATCTAAGAAGTACAAACCACGCTTTTTTAAGACTTCCATGGTCCATTTCATAGGCTCAGTTAGCTGTGTTAGCTCAGACCCCATATGATTATTGACACCTTTTACTTGTGGCAATGAGGCTAACGCATGGCCGAGAGTAGTTTGTAACTCGGACTTAGTCATGGTATCTGTTAGGGCTCCTGGACCAAGCGCTTTGCTTTTATCAAGCGCTTGCATTGGAACATGTAAAAGCAATTCTTTATGAGTTTTACTGGCACGCTCTGCAAAAATTTGTGAATAGGGGGTATGGGGCAAGATTGAGAATGTCACTTGCCCTGGTAATTTTAATATTTCAAGATCGCGCTGATGATTACCTATATCATCGATTACTATGGCTATTTGCTTTGCTTGGCAGAATAGCGGTAGGCAACATACGGCGAGTAATAAGCCTGTTCGTAGATTCACTTTTTGTAATTATTATATCCATTGTGAGCATTTACTTACTGCATAATAACTAGCTGCTTTGCTGTAAGTTGCTTTTTGTCTTGTCTATCTAGAAGTGAGCTAAAAAGCGCCAATTCTTGAATGTTTTTTATTATAACGTCTTGGTCAATTTCTGAAAGCATTGTTTGATTAATACTCACATCTGGGGGAATCCCTTTACCATCGATTGATTGACCTGCAGGTGTGTAATAGCGTGCTGTAGTCAGTTTTAATGCTGTATTACCGTTACCTAATGGAATAAGCGACTGCACAGAGCCTTTACCAAATGAGGTTTCGCCAATTAGCACTGCTCGTTGATTATCTCTTAATGCTGCAGCGAGTATTTCAGCCGCAGATGCTGAGTTCTCGTTAATAAGTAGGGCGATAGGGGCACCATTGAGTATGTCACCCTTATGCGCTTGATACTTTTGATTGGCTTCGTTGAAGCGACCTCTGGTTGAAACAATAGTGCCGTTATCTAAAAACAGATCAGCGACTTCAATGGCCCCTTGTAATGTACCACCAGGATTGTCACGTAAATCAATTATTAGCCCAGAAAGTGGAAAGCTATTGGTGACTTGCATTTTTGCAAGTTCTCGAGCAACATCGTGCAGTGTGTGATTGTTAAATGCATTGATACTGATTAGTGCAACGCCTGTATCTGCTAAATAGCCACTAACGCTCTGCAAATTAATTTGTTGGCGTTTAATCGAGAAGTTGAGCTCAGCTTCTTTCTCCCTTTTAACTGCTACATCGACAGCGCTTTGCCCGCTTTCACGAATTAATTTCGCTACTTCTTCAATGCTTTTATCTATAATTGGCTGTTGATTTATACCAATAACTTCATCATTTACTTGTAAACCAGCAACTGCTGCAGGTGATTTATCAATGATGTTGACTATAAATACTCGACCATCTTCTACTTTGACTTCGATACCTAGTCCTGTGTATCGACCATTAGTGCTACTGAAGATGGCATCGAGCTCATTCTCATCCAGATACTTTGAATAAGGGTCAAGGCGTTCGAACAATTCTTCGACTTGTAAATTATCTGGCTGGTTAACAAATGAATTTTGTAGTTTAAGATCATCTACATAATACGTATGAATATTAAAAAGGATTTCGTTTAATTCATGATGCTGAAGAGACTGTAACGAGGGCTTAGAATTAGCCTGAAACGATTGCAGCATCAGGCAGAGAAAGGTTATGAGCATCATTAAAGACAGCTGAGTGAAAAACTTAGCTGGGGAAAAGTGTGCTTTGCAAGAATGTTTAGTTTTTAGCATCAGCTGCTCCTCATAGAGTGCAGCTATTTAATCAATTAAATGCGTCTGCACCATTTTACAGGATTTACTGCGCGTCCTTTGTGGCGTATTTCGAAGTATAGACCAGGATCCGGTTGTCCGCCGCTTTGACCTACTAAAGCAATTGTCTCCCCTTCTCTAACAAGGTCGCCAACATCGCGAAGTAGAGTTTGTGCGTGGCCATATAAGCTCATGAAACCATCGCCATGATCAATAGCGATAACCCAACCAAAGCCATTTAGCCAGTCAGCGTAAACAACTTGGCCGTTCTGTACGCTTTTTACATTACTGCCTTCTTTAGCGCTGATAAGTACGCCTTTCCAATCTATGTTGCCGTGCTTACGTTGCCCAAAGCGATGGCGTAATGACCCTTTAGTTGGCCAGTCAAGTTTGCCTTTACTACTTTGTAAGCCTAGTAGTTCTACTTTTTGGTTTCGTTCTTGTTCTAGCTCTTCTATTGCGGTTATTAGGGTTTGCTCGTTTTCTTTTAGATAATCAATTGAGCTCTTTGTTTCTTTTAATGCTGATTGTAGTTTATTGAGGTTAGTTTTACGTTCTTGCTGTGCATTGACTAAGGCTTGCTGACGTCTTTTTTGTTCGTCATATAAAGCAACTAGGCGTTGTTTAGTTTTTTCAAGTTCAGCTTGGTTGTCTGCAATTTCTTGCTGCAGTGCTTTGAGCTCTTCAATTTGTTCGATGCGTGCTTTATTTAAGTAATTATAATAACTTAGTGTACGTTCAATTTTGGCAGTGTCTTGCTGGTTAAGCAGCATTTTTGAGTAGTCATGGCTACCAGCCATGTAAGCACTTTTTAACTGTGCAGCTAATAAGGTTTGTCGCTGTGCTTGTTGGGCTTTCAGCTTTTGTGCCTTTGCTTGCTGTTCACGCTGTTGTTGCTCGTTTTCTTTAACCGATTGGGCTGCAAGATTTAATGCTTTTGCATTTTTAGCAATGTCGAGTTCATGTGCGCGGAGATCTTTGCGCATTTGGGCAATTGACTTGCGTTGACCTTTAAGTTCAGCCTCTGTTTTTTGTAAAGCTGATTGAATATCTGATAGGTCTTTTTTGGTTTGATCTTCATTAGCAACAACCGAAGTTGCTACTAATGAAGTCAGTATTAAACCAATTTTAAGGAAGTGGTTAATACATTTACTCATAGCTTATTTCAGCGTCATGATTGGTTTACCAGTCATTTCACTTGGCTGCTCTAAGCCGAGTAGGTGGAGCATGGTTGGTGCCACGTCACTTAATGTCTTACCATCATGCGGTGTTGCATCACGGCCAACATAGATAAATGGCACAGGCTCACTTGTATGTGCAGTATGTGCTTGCCCCGTTGCTGGGTTAGCCATTTGTTCAGCATTGCCATGATCGGCTGTGATCAGAGCTTCACCGCCATGTTCTTCAAGTGCTGCAACCACACGACCAATACAGTGATCAACTGCTTCACAAGCTTTAACTGCAGCTTCAAATACACCTGAGTGACCTACCATGTCTCCGTTAGGGTAGTTACAGATGATAGCATCGTATTTACCGCTAGCGATTGCTTCAACAAGTTTATCGGTCAGCATTTCAGAGTTCATTTCTGGTTGCAGATCATAGGTTGCTACTTGAGGTGATGGGATCAGTTCGCGAGTCTCACCAACAAACTCATCTTCACGGCCACCGCTGAAGAAGAAGGTAACGTGTGCGTATTTTTCTGTTTCAGAAATACGTAGCTGTGTTTTACCTTGTTTCTCTAACCATTCGCCCAATACGTTTGTTAAGGGTTCCGGTGCAAATGCAATCGGCGCTTTGATGTCTGCTGCATACTCAGTCATCATTACAAAAGCGCTTAACTTCGGTGATTTTTTCTTATCAAAACCACTGAAGTCAGCATCAACAAAGGCACGAGTCATTTCTCGTGCTCGGTCAGCTCTGAAGTTAGCAAAAATAACTGTATCACCGTCATTAATTTCAGCAGCTGATTGGCCCTCTGGCACAACAGTTGTTGCAGCAACAAATTCATCGTTTTCGTCACGTGCATAAGCGGCTTCAAGTGCGGTAACGCCATCTGTATAGCTGTATTCAGCAATGCCACTAACCATAACGTCATAAGCAAGCTCGACACGGTTCCAACGGTTATCACGATCCATTGCATAGTAACGACCAACAAGCGTAGCTAAACGGCCGCAGCCAAGTTCTGTAAATACGGCTTCGATTCGTTCAATTGATGCTTTTGCACTGCGTGGCGGCGTGTCACGGCCGTCTAAGAAACCGTGAAAGTAAACTTCTTTAGCACCGCGCTTGGCAGCAAGTTCAATCGTTGCGACAATGTGATCTTCATGACTATGAACACCACCTGGGCTTAAAAGACCCATAATATGAACGGCTTTGCCAGCCTTTACAGCTTTGTCAATATTATCAACAAGTGCTGGGTTGCTATCGAACTCACCATCATCAATCGCTTTAGTAATGCGAGTGAAATCTTGGTAAACAATACGGCCAGCACCTAAATTTACGTGGCCTACTTCAGAGTTACCCATTTGTCCTGCAGGTAAACCAACATCAAGTCCCGAACCTGAAATTAATGTATGTGGGCGGGTTGCCCAAAGGTTATCGAGTACTGGGGTATTAGCAGCAAGAATAGCGTTACTTTCTGTGTCTTCACGGTATCCCCAACCGTCTAAGATCATTAATACCAATGGTTTTTTATGCTCTGTCATTATAGCTCCTGAAGATTGGCACTTATATATCACTAGCATACCGTGTTTTATGGTTTTGATCAGCTATCAATATGTCATATTAAAATATTTCACGCCCTAGCATTTTCAATTCAAGCACGTATACTTGCGTGGCAAATTTTAATTAACCCATGGCTATGCGCTGTGGCACCTAAATTTCTTAGTGGAAAACGCATGGATCAATATATTGAATTTATCTCAAATCATCCGGTTTTGAGCATTATCTGGTTGGCATTAGTCGCAATGCTGATCAGCAGTTGGTTTAAAAGTAAATTTTCGGCTATTCGTCAAATCAATCCACAGCAACTTACTTTGCTAATTAACCGTGATGATGGTCAAGTCGTTGATATACGTTCACAAAAAGAGTTTAACTCTGGCCGTATTGCAGGCGCAACTCACTTAAATCCAGAAAAAGCAAAGCAATCTGATTTTTCAAGCCTTGAAAAGTTTAAGACTAAACCCATTATACTAGTATGTACCACGGGCATGACTGCCTCAGGTATCGGAACTGCAATGCATAAAGCAGGTTTTGAGCGTGTTTATGTATTAGCGGGCGGTATGGGCGCTTGGCAATCAGCTAGCTTACCAACAACGACCGGTCGTTAAACAAAGCAGCTAACAGCCCGATAGAGGAATTATTATGAGTAAAGTTGTTCTTTACACCAAAGCATACTGTCCATTCTGCCAACGCGCTTTGGCGTTATTAGAGAGCAAAGGTGTAAACTACACGAATATCGATATTGGTGTTCACCCTGAGCGTCGTGATGAAATGATCGACAAAGCTAATGGTGGTTACACGGTTCCGCAAATTTTCATTAATGATGAACATATCGGCGGTTGTGACGACATGATGGCAATTGAAGCGCAAGGCCTTTTAGACGCAAAGCTTAACGCTTAATAAATTTTAAATATAAAAACGAATACAAGTTAGGAATTACAATGAACGAAGAAAATCAAAACGCAGCAGCAGAACAACAAGCAGGCGCTCAATTCTCAATCCAACGCATTTATACTAAAGATGTTTCTTTTGAGACACCTAATTCACCTGCTATTTTCCAAAAAGAGTGGACCCCTGAAGTTAAGCTAGACTTAGATACTCGTTCTAACAAATTAGAAGAAGGTGTATTTGAAGTTGTTCTTGCTTTAACTGTGACGGCTTCAATCGGTGAAGAAACAGCATTCCTTTGTGAAATCCAACAAGCGGGTATTTTCACTATCGGTGAAGTTGAAGAAGTTCAGCTTGCGCACATGTTAGGTGCTTTCTGCCCGAACGTACTTTTCCCTTACGCTCGTGAAGCAGTATCAAACTTAGTTAACCGTGGTACTTTCCCACAATTAAACTTAGCGCCAGTTAACTTTGACGCACTATTTGCTCAATACATGCAACAACGTGCTGCTCAAGACCAACAGGCAACTGCAGACGCATAAGCTATGAGTACAGCACAATCAGCTGTTACAGTATTAGGGGCGGGGTCTTATGGCACCGCCCTTGCTATTTGCTTTGCCAGAAATGGTCACCCAGTTACCTTGTGGGGCCGCAATAGCGATGACGTTGCTACGCTTGCAGCTGAGCGGAAGAATCAACGTTATGTTCCTGATGTTAGCTTTCCTGAAACGCTTCAATTAGAAGCTAATTTAGAAACGGCAGTTAAAGCAAGCAAGATCATTCTTGTTGTTGTGCCAAGTCATGCGTTTGCAGGCACGCTTCAAAAAATTAAACCTTGGTTGTCAGAAGGTGCCGAAGTTGCATGGGCTACTAAAGGTTTAGAACCTAATACTGGCCGTTTATTGCAAGAAGTAGCAGTGCAAGAGCTTGGGGATGATATCCCATTGGCTGTGCTTTCTGGGCCTACTTTTGCTAAAGAAATGGCAATGGGCTTACCAACGGCTATTTCGGTATCGTCGACTTCTAAAGATTTTGCAAAGCAGCTAGCAGACCTTTTACACTGTGGACGTTCATTTAGGGTGTATAACAATGATGATTTCATTGGTATACAACTTGGCGGCGCGGTTAAAAATGTGATTGCAATTGGCGCAGGTATGTCTGACGGCTTTGGTTTTGGTGCTAATGCACGAACAGCCTTGATCACTCGTGGTTTAGCTGAGCTTTGTCGTTTAGGTTGTGCATTAGGTGCTCGTTCAGATACCTTTATGGGGATGGCTGGCCTTGGTGACTTAATCTTAACCTGTACAGATAACCAATCTCGTAACCGTCGTTTTGGTCTTGCGCTTGGTAAAGGTGAAGGGGTTGAAGCCGCGATTGAATCAATAGGTCAGGTCGTAGAAGGCTATAGAAATACCAAAGAAGTGTACTTACTTGCTGAGCGTACAGGCATAGAAATGCCAATTACGGAGCAAATTTACAAAGTGCTTTATGAAAATAAAGATGTAAAAGAAGCTGCGATGGCATTGCTTGGCCGTGAGCAAAAATCCGAATAAACAATCTTAAAAATTTAGATTGTGCACTGTAAAATAAAAAACGCGATTCATGAATCGCGTTTTTTATTTGCAATTTTAACTGCTAGCTAGATTGCTGGTTCTCTAACGTGTCATTAATAAATTCGCTGACTTGCTCGGCTTTTAATGGTTTACAGTAATAATAACCTTGCTGGAAATGACAACCCATAATATGCAGCATATAGGCCTGCTCCTCAGTTTCCACTCCTTCAGCAACCACATTTATATCCAAATATTTAGCTAGTCGCACTATGGTGGCAGTGATATTGCGATCTTGTTCATTCTTATCGATGTCTTTTACGAATGACTTGTCGATTTTGAGCGTATCTATTGGAAAACGCTTTAGGTAACTTAGCGATGAATGGCCAGTGCCAAAGTCATCAAGCGCGATATGTACACCAATTGATTTAATCCGTTTCATTTGCTGTTCTGCAAACTCAGGGTTATCCATCATGGCGCTTTCAGTGATTTCAAGTTCTAAGCAATGTGCAGGCACGTCAAATTTAGCCAAGTTGTCGATTAGCGTTTCGATAAGGCTGCTTTGTTGAAAGTGTAAGGCTGAAATATTAATAGCTACATTACCAAATGAAATGCTTTGCTTTCGCCACTGAGCCAGCTGATTAAGAAGTTGCTCCATCAGTAATTGGGTGAGCGGAATAATTGCCCCATTTTGTTCTGCGAGAGGAATAAACTCATCAGGAATAATGATGCTGCCATCCTCTTGTGGCCAACGAACTAATGCCTCAAAACCGTACAATTGGTTGTGCTGAGCATCAAACTTAGGTTGAAAGTAAAGCTCAAACTCATTGTTGGTAATCGCTCTAAATAAAGCGCTTTCTTTGGTTAATTCGGTTGGGTCGAGCGTGTGGCGGTCTTTATCAAAAAACTGATAAGTATTACGGCCCATTTTCTTAGCATGATTTAGGGCACTATTTGCGCTGCGCATTAAGTTTTCACAGTTGTATGCATTGTCTGGGTAGATAGCAAGGCCACAACACGCTGTTAGCGAGGTTTCAAAACCATCTAACATAAAAGGGGTCTTAAATTGTTGTAGTACGATGTCTGCGGTCTTTTTGGCAAAGAACACCGTTTTGCCAGAGTATAGGTAGGGCGGCACCAGTACCGCGAATTCATCAGCACCAATTCTTGCAATAGTAAAGCCTGAATTTAGGGAGTCGGTTAAACGACAGGCGACTTCTTTTAACAGAACATCGCCAATCGTGTGGCCTAGTGAGTCATTAATTTTTTTGAAATTGTCTATGTCGATAAAGATGATCAACAGGCTTGGGTAAGTGTCATTACAGGCTTTAATTGCTTTTTCAAGTGATTCTATAAAAATGGCGCGGTTTGATAAGCCTGTTATGCTGTCTTTGGTAGTGAGCTTGAGCATAGCTCGCTCGTTATTTTTACGAGCAGTCACATCAGAAAACATACCAACGTATCTTACAGAGCTTTTCGCAAAGCGTGGTGTGGTCACTTTTGTTATACACAAATCAATGGCGTAGGGTTGCCCATCTCTACGTAAATTCCAAATTTCGCCAGACCAATAACCGTCATTACTTAGCTCCTGTTGTATGATTTCTTCGAGTTGCTTATCGCGACCAGCTTGCGTTAATGCTTTGAATTTTTTGCCAAGTACATCGGTTTTTTTATAACCCGATATTTCACTAAATGCGTTATTGATTTCTATGATCCGAAACTGCTCATCGCTGACCCAAATTCCATCTTTAGACTGAGAGAGTAGGGCATCCAATAGCGTCATCTTTTGATTTCTTTGATAATAGATGACCGCTCCAATAAGGATGACAATAGCTAAAAGAATCAGCAGTAAAAGGGGCGCTATGTTTGGGGCTTGCGAGATAGTGGGATTTGAAACAGCAGTAGAAGCAGCACTAGAAAAGTGCTGCATCAGCAAAATGATACTGCCTACTTGGGCGAAAAAGCGCATTAAAATCCATCTTTAGGGAACAAACTAACCTATTTAGGTTAGTCCATAAAAAATGGTCGTGCTAAACAATTAGTAAATATTTATTACGAGCGTTTTTTCAATAAGTTATTGACCGTTCACAAACCCCAGTTGACGCCAAGACTCATAAACAAATACAGCCACAGAGTTAGATAAGTTCATGCTACGGCTATCTTTTTGCATCGGAATGCGAACTCGCTGCTCTTTAGGTAATGATTGAATGAGCTCATCAGGTAGGCCGCGGGTTTCTGGACCAAACACTAAACAATCGCCTGGTTGGTATTGCGCTTGGTGGTGAAATTGGCTGCCTTTAGTGGTACACGCATAGACTTTTTTCGGCTGGCACTTTTCAAGATATGCTTCAAACGACGCATGGCGCTGTACATGGCTAAATTCATGATAATCAAGACCAGCACGTTTGACCCGTTTATCATCCCACTCAAAACCAAGTGGTTCAATTAGGTGCAGCGCATAACCCGTGTTCGCGCATAAGCGAATGATATTACCCGTGTTCGGTGGAATTTCTGGTTGGTACAACACAATATCAAGCATTTGAATCTCATTTAAAAAGGATTAGATCTGCTGCTGAGTATACACGAACTAGAATGAAAAGATGATATACTCAGTCTAGTTACTCTCTGAAGGTAAGTTGTTGTGCAGCATCGTAGTTATGAGTTTTGGGTTAGAACAGCCAGTCTAGTCACCATTGTAATGGTGAGTTTGATGATTGCGGCAAAAAGCTGGGCTTGGCTTGCATCAGGCTCAGCCTCGATGCTCGGTTCATTGACTGATTCGTTAATGGATATCACTGCATCACTGATGAGCTTTTTAGTCCTAGGTTATGCATTACGTCCTGCTGATGATGATCATCGCTTTGGTCACGGTAAAGCTGAAGCGTTAGCTGGGCTTGCACAAGCCGCTTTTATTGCCGGCTCGGGTTGTTTCTTAGCTTTTCATGCTGTTGAGCGCTTATTTAACCCTGTTATTTTAAAGCACTCTGATCTCGGTATTTGGGTTAGTATTTTTGCTATCGTTTGTACGCTTGTGGTGGTATTTGTTCAAACAAAAGTGATTAATCACACTGAGTCAATTGCGATAAAAGCAGACTCTATTCATTATAAAGGCGATTTAATCTTAAACTTGGCTGTATTACTGGCAATCGTATTAGCTAAGTACGGTGTCGCTTATGCCGATCCTTTGTTTGCAATTGGTGTGGCTGCTTACTTACTTTATAACAGCTGGGATATTGCTCGTGAAAGTGCTGACCACTTAATGGATAAAGAGCTTCCTGATGAAGAGAAACAACAAATATTGGAGATTGTGAATAGTCATCAAGACGTGTTTGGCGCCCATGATATCCGTACTCGCCAAGGTGGTAAAATTAAGTTTATTCAGATGCATTTAGAGCTTGAAGATTCATTATCATTGATCAGGGCGCATCAAGTTGCAGATGAAGTCGAGGCCTTAATTCAAACACATTTTGATTGTGAAATGGATATTCTCATGCACCTAGACCCACTTTCAGTGGTTAATAAAACACGTCAAAGTGCAGCACAAAACTGATAAAAATCACTGAGTACAGCCTGCCTTATCTCGTCGCGTTCACATAACAGTTCGTGGCGTGCACCAGCATAGCTTTTTAGTTGTGCCTGTTTTTGTTTATGTGTAAGTGCAAACTGAGCGGCGTTATCGACCACTGTATCTTGCTCAGCACTGGCGATAAACAAAGGAATATCGACTTTTTTATCGACTAAAGAGGCGATAAAATCAAACGATGCATTGAGCCAACCATAGGTTACCCCACCTAACTGTAAATCATTTTCTGCAGCATACAGCTCTCTGAACAGTTTATAGCGAATTTCACTACTGGTTAGCTCATTGGCTGCAAAGTCGACCGGTAAGTAGTCGCTTTGGCCAAATGCATAACTGTGGCTAAGACCAATTAAAGATGCAATTTTAGCAGCCAGTTTTGCTACAGGCTTTGGTGTCCCTTTGGTATAAATATCAAACATGGGCGCTGACAAAAATGCCCCCGAAAATTGATGTTGATATCGTGACAGGTAATCATAGGCAATGGCGCTCCCCATTGAGTGTCCGAGCAGTACTTGTTTTCCTTGCCAGTGTTGCTTCACTACTGTATCTATAAACATAGCAAAGTCATCAGCATAATCAGTAAAGCGGTTTACATAGCCTTTATGTGTGTTTTCTAAATGGCGATAAGAGCGGCCTTGTCCTTGGTGATCAACACTAAAAACAGCAAAGCCATTTTGATATAGCTCCCATAGCAACTCTTTGTATTTAACCAAAGACTCTATTCGACCACTACTAATAACAACAGCGGTTTTTGCTTGGCGAGGAATAGCATAACCGTAATAAAGCTTACCATGAGCTGTACTCAGAAAGTCTTGCTGTAATTGCTCAGAAAAGAACTTATTAATATTAGGTATGTTACTGACAAGGCTTGCTTCGCTGCTATAAAACATTTACTCACTCTTAAAAGGAAGGCGGATGTTTACACAAAGTCCACCGTGTTCTTGGTTTTCAAGTGTTAGTGTACCATCATGTACTGAGATAGCATTCTTTGCAATTGCAAGACCTAAACCGGTACCACCTGTACTCCTATCGCGGGAATGCTCTTGACGAAAGAAAGGCTCACAAAGTCTCGCAAGGTTACTTTCTTCAACCCCTTTACCGTCATCACAAATAGTGATGTAGATAGCATCTGATTCAATTAAACCTATTGAAATAGAGTGCTCAGCGTATTTAATCGCATTACGTAGAACATTCTCGAGGGCGCTGGCAATTAAGGTTTCGTCACATTTGATGTCGGCTGTTAGTGCCCCATTGACAATGAGCTCTTTATTATTTTGCTTGGCTTCAAATTTAGCATCGTTTAGTACGTGATCAACAATCACTTGCAGAGATTGTTTACTTAACGCCAGTGTTTGGCTTTTAGCCTCTAAGCGAGATACTTGGAGGACATCAGCAATCATTTTATCGAGCTGATTTGCCTCTTTTTCAATGCGTTCTAAATAAGCGTTTTGTGCGTCATCGGCTTGCATTTGCGCAAGTCCTGTGGCCATTTTTAAACGCGTTAATGGTGAGCGTAGTTCATGGGAAATATCTGCGAGTAATCGCTTTTGGGCGCTAATAAGCTGCTCAAGTTGCACTGCCATGGTATTAAAGTCTCGGCCAAGTACACCTAGCTCATCTTGACGAGTAGGGGATACATCGGCACGGGCGGTTAAATCACCATGAGCCAGTTTTTTTGCGGTTTCTTTTAGACTATTAATAGGGGCAATTAAATTACGGCTAAAGAAGAAACTAAGCATTAAAGAAGCAATTAAAGCAATGAGTAGTTTTAGCCAAATTGGCATCAGCCATAAGCTGACAAAAAACGGTTTTTTGCGTTTTTCATCAATCTCGTAGAGATAAAATTTACCTTCAGGTACATTCAATACTACAGGCCCATAGGCTTGATATTCATCGGTAAAAATAATTTGCGGACGCATATATTTGGTAAAGTTAAGCAAGCTCAAATCAATGTCTTTGGATACCGGTTCGCTGAGCATCTCAACACCATGCACCTCACCATTTAAGTACAATAATTTATGTTTGGATAAGCGCGGATGAGATAGTACCTCTTGAGTAGATTTACCGTGTTTAGCAACTATGCGTTCAATACTTTTAGCGGTGTACTCAAGATTTTTAAGCATGGGTCCACGCAGGTCATCATTGCCTACATTGCTCGTTAACTGGCTTAAAAACACCAATATAGTGATAGTGGCTATGACAGTAACCCAAAACCAGGCAAAGATTTTTAAAAATAAATAGTGGCGGGGATGCTTTAGCCAGCTCGGTGTTTGCATATTATTCGCCTTGTATTAGTACATAACCACTGCCACGCATGGTTTTGATCCGTTCATTACTCACGTGTTCTGCAATCTTTTTACGAATGTTACTTACATGCATATCGATTGAGCGGTCAAAAGGGGCGAGGCGTCTACCCAGGACTTGCTCACTTATTTGTTCTTTACTTATCACTTCACCTGCATGCTGTACGAGCATAGTAAGAATTTCATATTCAGTGCCTGTTAGGCTCAGTACGATGTCGTTTACCGAAGCCTCTCGCGTTGCGAAATTGATATTGATACTGTTTACACTCAATGAGCTGGCATGTTGACTCGATAAGCTATTGATATGCTCTATACGACGGGTTATTGCTTTAACGCGGGCTAGCAGCTCTCTGTGGTTAAATGGCTTAGGAATATAATCATCTGCGCCCAGTTCTAAACCAAAGATGCGATCAAAGTCTTCGCCTTTCGCGGTTAGCATGATCACTGGGGTAAGCTTATGCTGTCTTAATTGTTTTAACACCTCAAAGCCATCCATAGATGGCAACATAACATCAAGCAATATGAGCTCATAGCTATGCTTAATAGCTTGTTTTAGGCCCTCAGCACCATCATGAACACACTCTACTGTAAAACCTTGTGCTGATAAGTACTCGCTGAGTAATTCACACAATCCTGTATCGTCGTCGATCATCAATAGTTTCATTTTGACACCTAGCTATTTACTTCTTTAAGGCTATTTTACTCACTAAATTGTGTAAAGGTGAATCTTTACACAACCTTTACACTGGTTTGCGTTCCTTTGCATTGAGTTAGATATAGTTATCACATTGGTCGGAAACGACAGTAGAGCACAACCCAACAAAAGGTAATGATTATGACTATTTCAAAAAAGCTTTCTAAATTCGTACTTGTTTGTGGTTTAGCAGCAGCCAGTGTAGGTGCTACTTCAGCAATGGCGAAAGGTGACTTTAACCGTGGTATGAACCCACAGGCTCGTTTTTTACTTTCTGAGCGCGGCATTGATAAGTTACAACTTAGCGAAGATCAGCAAACGCAACTAAAAGCGATTTTTGCTGAGCAAAAATCGCAATTTGCAGCACTTCGCGGTGATAAAGATGCAATGAAAGCCTCTCGTGCAGCACACAAAGAGAAAATGGATGCGTTATTAGCAACGAAAGCATTTGACGAAAATGCCGCATTGGAGCTGATTAAAGCTCGCCAAGAAAAAGGCCAGCAGTTTGCAATGCTGAAAATGAAATCTGACCATGCAATTTGGCAAGTTTTGAATGCAGAGCAGCGCGAAAGTTATCAAAAAATCAAACAGCACCTTCGTAAAAAAGGTCACAAAAAGGGCCATTATGGCCTGAATAAAGGCGAGCGTTCAGAAGGTTAAAAGTAAATGTATATGAAAATGCGGCAAATGCCGCATTTTTTGTATTACACTGCAATCAGACTTTATTCTTTAAAGAATGCATCATCATTTTTAGCCAGCATCGCTTCGATGTCTTCAATCATATCTTGGCTTAGCTCATTGGCATTGTTGATAGGACTAGAAATTTTATTATTTTCAAACGACCACTCGCCTAAATCAATTAGCTGGCAGCGTTTTGAACAAAATGGGCGATGCGGACTCTGCTCCGACCATTCGACTTTTGATTTACATGTTGGGCAGTTTACAACTGTTGGCATGGAATAACTCTTAAATAAGCACTTTAGTCAGATCTTACTGAACAGTTAGCTGATAATCCAGTAACGAATTTGTTTTAAAAACTCGTTACTCGGTTTATTTCTTTCAATGAGGTAACTCCATCGGCAGCTTTTTTAAGACCAGATAAACGCAGATTATTAAAGCCTGAACGAAGCGCTACTTCAGCAATTTCTAGCGAATTACCACCACGCATAATGATTTGCGCGATTTCAGGGGTAATTTGCATTACCTCGTAAACACCAACTCGACCCTTATAGCCATCTGTACAACTATCACAACCATTTGGTGCAAATAACTGGACTTCACTGAGCTTATCTTTATCAAAACCTTGGCGAATCAGCTCTTCTTCAGGAAGTGTTTCTGGCGTTTTACACTTAGGGCAAAGACGTCTCGCTAGACGCTGAGCAATAATAAGGCTGATTGAGCTAGCTACGTTGTAAGCTGGTACACCCATGTTCAAAAGACGGGTGAGGGTTTCAGGTGCTGAGTTTGTATGCAGGGTAGATAATACCAAGTGACCTGTTTGTGCCGCTTTAATAGCAATTTCAGCTGTTTCAAGGTCACGGATCTCACCAACCATCACCACATCAGGATCTTGTCGTAAAAAGGCTTTTAATGCATTGGCAAAGGTCATATCTGCTTTCGGATTGATCTGTACTTGGTTAATCCCTTCAAGGTTTATCTCAACAGGATCTTCGGCTGTACTGATGTTACGTTCTGGCTGGTTGAGAATATTCAAACCTGTATACAATGATACTGTTTTACCAGAACCAGTAGGGCCCGTTACTAAGATCATGCCTTGTGGTTGATCAAGTGCATCCATATACAGCTTTTTCTGCTCTGGTTCATAACCAAGAACATCGATACCCAGCATAGCACTTGATGAGTCGAGAATACGCATAACGATTTTCTCGCCCCAAAGGGTCGGTAATGTACTGACACGGAAATCGATACTTTTTCGTTCAGTAATTTTAAGCTTAATACGGCCGTCTTGAGGTTTACGTTTTTCTGCGATATCAAGTCGTGACATTACCTTGATCCGCGCCGATAAACGGCTGGCTAAGCTATTGGGTGGGCTTGCCATTTCATGCAAAATACCATCGATACGGAAACGCACACGGTAGCGGTGTTCATAAGGTTCAAAATGCAGATCCGAGGCACCTTTTTTAATCGCATCCATCAAAATTTTATTGATGTAAACAATAATAGGTGCATCGTCTTTGTCTTCATCTTTAGGTGCTAAGTTTTGTGGGCTCTCTGATTCTAAATCCCCAAGTTCTTTGAATTCGCTTTCACTTAGATGCAAGCTTCCTGCAGCATCAAGTAATTGCTCAATTTTGTTTTCAAGTTGAAGATAATCAACAACGACCACTTCGCATGAAAGACCGGTACTAAATTCAAAGTTTTCAAATGCACCGTAGTCGGTCGGATCTGAGGCGGCAATATAGAGCTTACGGCCTTTTTTTACTAACGGCAGAATATGGTGTTCACGAATGAGTTTGTCTTTAATAAGCTCTTCAGAAATATACGCTACATCAAAATCTCTAATATCAAAATAAGGCACACGAAATAGGTCTGTACATTGCTCCGCAAGTTCATGCCCATCCATTCCACATGTTTTAGAAATAAGCTCGGCAGTAGAGCTGTATTCGCGCTGCTTTGATTTTACGGTCTCTGCATCAATACGACCGAGTGTAATAAATTTTCTAAGTAGCGGTGAGTTTATATTCATTGAACACCTAGTTTGATCCTTTATTTGCCACAATCTAACAGAAAAAGTAAGGCTATTACATCAGTCTTGTCTGATTTAGGAAAAATTGCAAAATAATTTCACCATAAACTCAGTTATTTAGAATGCTTGTTGGTACTTTTGTATTGGTTTTGGGTAGGCTTTGTTTAATGAAAATCTATAAACAAAATCAATAGCCTAGTTCGAGTGTGGCAGGTACTTTTTATGTAGCTTTAGCACATCAATTTTTACCTCTTCAAGAGGGCGGTTGTTATCTAATATATCCGTTGCTTTTTTTTGCTTGTCAGCTCTCGACATTTGTGAGGCTATGATTTGCTTAGCTAATTCAGTAGATACATTATCACGAGCTGTAGTTCTTGTTATTTGCACTTCAACCGGAACATCAATTAGTAAGGTGTGATCGCAGTATTTTTCTAGGCCATTTTCAAAAAGTAAGGGAGCAACTAAGATGACATACTGGCTGGTGGCTTGCTTTAATTGCGTGATCATTGACTCCCTAATAAGTGGGTGTAATAAGCTGTTTAGCCATTGCTTTTCTGATTCATTTGCAAAGATAATCGTTCTTAGTTTTGCACGATCAAGCGTGCCTTCGCTAGTAAGTATTTCATTACCAAAATGTTCAGTAATTTTTTTGAGGCCAATAGAGTCTGGCTCGACGACTTCTCTGGCTACGATATCGGCATCAACAACTTGAATACCAAGCTCTTCAAACATGGCGCTTACTGCACTTTTGCCTGAACCAATACCACCGGTTAACCCTAAAACCCAGTTTGCCATAATTAGTAACCTAAATAGTTAAAGTAATAGCTTTGAATTTGCTGACCCCAAAGCAAAGTTACCCAACCTGCTATGGCAAGGTAGGGTCCAAAAGGGATTGGCGTGGTTTTGTCCTTACCTTGAATAAAGATTTGCGCAATGCCGATGATAGCACCGACGACACTTGATAATAGCACTATGGTTAATATATCTTGCCAACCTAGTAGCGCACCGAACACGGCTAATAGTTTAAAGTCACCATAACCCATGCCTTCTTTACCAGTGGCAAGCTTAAATAACCAGTAGACACTCCATAAGCTTAAATAACCAACCGCGGCACCTATTATGGCATCGGTTGGAGCAATGGTAATATCAATAGTAGCGGCAATCAGCGCTAGCCAAACCAATGGGAGGGTTAGCTGGTCAGGCAGCAACATGTGATCTATATCGATAAAGGTTAAAGCGACTAAAACCCAAGTAATCACTATATAAAGAAGAGCAAGCTTCGTTGGGCCAAAAACAGCAGCAACAATTAAACTTAAAACTGCTGTAAGCATTTCAACAATAGGGTAACGAACAGATATAACGGTTTTACAATTTGCACAGCGACCCTTTAATAATAACCAACTTAGCACAGGGATATTTTGCCAAGCTTTGATCGGTGCTTTGCATTTAGGGCAGGTCGAACTTGGCTTTACCAGATTAAATGGCGCTTGTTCTGTCTGTTGTTTTGAATTGAGCTCACCGGCCAATAAGACACGGCATTCAGTTTGCCATTCTCTTTTCATCATCAGTGGTAAACGATAAATCACCACATTTAAAAAGCTACCAATACATAGGCTGACTAATCCGACGGTCAAAAAATAAAACCACTGCTGAGTTTGCATCGCAGTGGTTATATCAAGAAAAAAGTTTTCCATTAAAATACCTAACTTCTGGCCATTTACAGGCCGATTTTACTTCGCTGTGTTGAACTATTCTTATTATTCATTTTATCTTGCAAGCTATCAATCAGCGGTTAGAGTTTTGCTTACAGCTATATTTTAAATCACCGATCCTAATTGGAAGATAGGCAAGTACATAGCAACAATTAAACCCCCGACAAGAACACCTAAAACCGCCATAATAAGTGGCTCAAGTAAGCTCGATAAACCATCAACGGCATCATCGACTTCTTGCTCATAAATGGTGGCTACTTTTGCAAGCATACCATCGAGTGAACCCGACTCTTCACCTATAGCCACCATTTGCACCACCATATCGGGGAAGATCTTTGAGTTGCGCATCGCCCAGTTCATTTGATTACCTGAGCTTACTTCGGCTTTAATTTCTAAAATAGCATAGCGATAAACCGCATTACCTGAGGCCCCTGCAGCTGAGTCGAGTGCATCAACCAGTGGTACACCGGCAGCAAAGGTCGTTGATAAAGTACGAGCGTAGCGAGCAACTGCCGCTTTATTTAAAATCATGCCAATAATAGGTAGCTTCAAAATAGCTCTATCGTTAGCGTCTCTGAGTTTTTTACTTTTAAGTAGTGCTTCTTTATAAGCGTAGCCTGTAGCGACAACAGCAATGAGTATTACCCACCAATTTTCTTGCATAAATTCTGAAATACCAATTACCATTAAAGTAAATGCAGGCAGCTCTGCACCAAAGCCATTAAAAATATCTTGGAATTGCGGCACTACAAATATAAGTAGAATAGATGTAACTATTAGAGCAACCACTAAAACCGCGATTGGGTAGAACATGGCTTTTTTAATTTTTGATTTTAAAGCCTCTGCTTTTTCTTTATAAAGGGCCACGCGGTCAAATATTTTATCGAGGGCACCAGACTGTTCACCAGACGCCACCAAATCACAATATAAATCATCAAAATAACGAGGGTGTTTACGTAATGCTTGTGAGAGAGGAATACCCGCTTTTATATCATCACCAATACCCTCCATTAGTCTGGCTACACTTTTATTCTTTGAGCCAGAGCCTATCATTTCAACTGATTGAATTAGTGGTACTCCAGCCATGAGCATAGTCGCTATTTGTCGGGTAATAAGTGCAATATCTTTTGCAGTGATTTTTTGAACGCGAGAGCCAAATAATGGTTTTGCTTTACGCTTTACTTTAGAAGGTGTTATTCCTTGTCTTCTAAGTTGTGCTTTGACTAGAGCTATACTCTCTCCTGTGAGTTCGCCTTGTAACTTTTTACCTCTAGCGTTTACTCCAACCCAAAGGAAGGTGTCTAATGTTTTTATTTTATTCAAAGTAATACCAAAATTGGCTGTTATTATCTAACAGCCATAAAGAATACTAAAAGTTAGCACAGTTGAGTAGTACTACAATTATCAGCCCAAGTGACACGGCTGTTAGCATAAGTAGCTGTTAAAACGTAAGTGTCTGTTGCTGCAATACCCCCTGTTGCTACAGGAGTTACTGTAATTGTGCCTTTAGCAGCGTCCCATTTTACACTGCCTACAATACCAGCTGCGGTTGTTACGTCTGCTGGAACACTATTAGTTCCTTGTTTACAGTCTGTTAATCCGCCTTCTACTTGGGCGCAGACTTCTACTGCCGTTTTAACTGCATTTGAAGCCATAACTACTTCTGTATATCTTGCTTTGTCAGAATATTGCTGATATGCAGGCAGTGCTACCGCTGCCAAAATACCGATGATTGCAACTACAATCATTAATTCAATTAGGGTGAAACCCTGTTGCTTTTGTTGTGTCATTTTGTTCCTCTCCTAAAGGATATGTTTATTGTAAGTTTAGCTGTAACTTCAGCGTTGTAAAACCAAGGCTCAATTTACAGGATAAATCTTACAGTTTTACTTAAAGTCAGTTTGAGTAAAGCTTGATGATTAACAAAGTTTTACTAGAACATCCTATGTTCAGAGCTCATAAAATTTACTTTAGCATTATTAAGCATTTTTGGAAGCCATTTTCCTGTTCAATAAGTTGTTTTTCAGAACTTTCCTACCTTTGTTTGATGTAAAATAAGCTTAGATCTAGTTCTTTGTACTATTTATAAACACCGCATCTCTTTAGGAACTTATTGAATTGATTGCAATCTTGTGTAGGTTCAGGACGTGGGTATACAAAATAATTAAAAACGCCGAATGAATGTTGGTTTTTTGTTACTAGATCAGGCTTTTTACGTATTTAATGCTTTTTTTAATTTCTTGTCAATGAATTAGGTAAAGCATTAAATACGTAAAGGAGAGTTTTAGCCGTTAAATCGCATTGAAAGATCGATTGATTGTAAATTTTTTGTAAGTGCACCACTTGAAATAAAGTCTACACCTGCCTGTGAATAGGCTTTTAAGGTTTCAAGTGTCATATTGCCAGATACCTCAAGTTTTGCTCGCTTGTCTGTAAGCACGACTGCTTGTTGAATTTGTTCTACGGTAAAGTTATCAAGCATGATGATATCAGCCCCTGCGTTAATCGCTTGTTCAAGCTCATCAAGTGATTCCACTTCCACTTCAACTGGCTTTGTGGGGTGGTTGATTTTAGCCTGTGCGACTGCTTTATCAATTCCACCACAGGCAGCAATGTGGTTTTCCTTAATTAGGAAGGCATCAAACAAGCCGATGCGATGATTCGCGCCGCCACCACACTTTACGGCATATTTTTGTAGGGCGCGTAAGCCTGGAATGGTTTTGCGCGTATCGAGTAGTTGCGTGGTCGTGCCTTCAAGTTCTTTTACATAATGAGCGGTTGTTGTTGCTGTACCACAGAGGGTTTGTACAAAGTTAAGGGCAGTTCGCTCTGCAGTTAAAATAGCCCGAGCTGAGCCAGATGCAGTGAAGAGCGTAGAATTTGCTGTGACTCTGTCGCCGTCATTTACGAGTACCTCAACTTTTACTGAAGGGTCGACTTGGTTAAATACTTCTAAAATAATGTCTTTACCACAAAATACACAGTCTTCACGGGTAATTACCTTGGCATTGGCTAGCTCGTTTTCTGGAATTAGTTGCGCGGTAATATCACCGTCATTTGCGCTTTGGTAATCTAAATCTTCATCAAGGGCAAGTTTTACCAGTTGGCTAATTAAAGTGTGAGGGACTGACATGTCAAAAGCTCATTGTTTATTAATAAATTGGCGAAATTTTACTATGTTTAACTTCTTAATAGAAGACAAAGATTGCCCACATTAATGTAACCTTAGCCTCACTTTAAGCGAGTAAATTAAAGCAACTAGACCCTGAGTTTTTAACCCTTTACACTATTTAACTTTATTGTCATCGTTAGTTTTTAATATGCATATAAATGAATTAGGGCAATTAAACAATGTGTTACAAAGGCCTTGTACACATTTTGATGAGCGCCCTGAAAACGAAGTATCATTACTTGTTATTCATAATATCTCATTGCCAGCGGGGCAGTTTGCAACGCCCTATGTTGATGATTTATTTATGGGGGCAATTGATTGTAAGGCACATGAAACCTTTGTTGATTTAAAAGGGTTAAGAGTGTCTGCGCATTGCTTTATTCGTCGCACGGGTGAAATTATTCAGTACGTGCCTTTTGAGAAGCGAGCTTGGCATGCGGGTATCTCAATGTTTGAAGGCAGAGAGCAGTGTAATGACTTTAGTGTGGGCATTGAGCTTGAAGGCACAGATACGCAAGCGTATACCCAAGCACAATATAATGCATTACACTTAGTGACTAAGGCGTTAATGGATAAGTATCCTGCAATAAACCGTTCACGCATTGTTGGCCATTGTGATATTGCTCCCGGCAGAAAAACTGATCCGGGTAGTAGTTTTGATTGGCAGTACTATTTTGATTTAGTGTTTTAGTTGAAAGGATATAGGTAAAAGCATGATCTTAATTTCAATAATTATTGCTTTGGTGATTGAACGTTTAGGAGCTCGAGCTGATTACTGGCAAATCGGTTTTTATGCCAATACCTATTTAAAGCATTCGCAAAAGCAACTGTCAGAAAAGGGGTTGTTTAATTCGCCAATTGGTTTTTTGATATGGTTAATGTTACCTGTACTTGCCGCGGGGTTAGTTTATCAACTCTCTGATTTTATTATCTGGCAGTTGGCTGTGAATGTTGCTGTGCTGCTGGTTTGTTTTGGCTGTGCTAAGCAACGTGCTTTGTATAAGTCTTACTTAAATGCCTTAACACGAAACGATCAAGAAGCGGCTACCTTATATGCATTACAAATGGGCCAAAAGAAAACAGAAGATGAGCCGCTTGGAGAGACCTTTGGACAAACTTTAGCTTGGTTAAATTTTCGCTTTTATTGTGCCGTTATTTTTTGGTTTGTGGTTTTAGGTGTACCTGGTGCGGTTCTTTATGCGCTGGTTCGTACTTTTGCTGACAAAGTAAGAGATGATCACCATGCTCCCTACGCTAAGCGTTTTAAACTAATCCATAGTTTATTGTTCTGGCTTGACTGGTTACCAGCACGGGTTGCGAGCTTTGGTTATTTAGTGATTGGTAACTTTAATAAAGGTACTAGTTGTTGGCTGAAGTATGTGCTCGACTTTTCAGTGAGTAACCGAAAAGTTGTTACGCAAACCGCACTTGCCGCTGAGCAAATCGAGCAACAACATTTTGGCTGTACTTATGAAGCCACTTGCATGATGAAGCTTGTAAAAAGAAATGTCTTGTTCTTTTTAGTGATCATTGCAGCGTTAACCCTGTTTGGTGGCTTGGCGTAGGCGCGATTTTATATCGCGTTTTGATTTATATGTGTGTACGAGTTTTGTCGCGGGGTAAACCCGCTGCTACAAAGCTACTCAATTCAACTAACATCTAAAACCTGACCTCTAAAAGCTCAGTTGCCCAATCTGGTCTGACCATTTATTTTTTATTGTTTTTTCCTTTAGAAAAAGCCACTTTAATCCATACTGTTTAATCTTTAGACGAATTGCGTTAGGGTGTAACCGGGCGCTGAGTGTAGTGAAATTGACAGAAATTCGGGTTTTTGATAACGTATGCGATAAATTTGGTATGACCAATTTACCTTTTTGGTCAAAGCACAAGGCTAAGTACCCGATATTTATGGGGTTAGCGCATAATAATGCGGACGTTAATAAATGTCTTTAAAGATTAAAGCAGCAAAGTTATCTGATGTAATTTTACAACAACTTGAGAATATGATTCTTGAGGGGTCGTTAGCGCCAGGCGAAAAGCTGCCTCCTGAACGTGAATTAGCGAAACAATTTGAAGTATCGCGACCATCATTACGAGAGGCAATTCAAAAACTTGAAGCCAAGGGATTAGTAACGCGTCGCCAAGGCGGAGGAACGTTTGTAAAAAATCAGCTTGAAGAGGGGCTCACTGATCCGCTTTTTGATTTGATTAGTAAGCATCCAGAGTCACAATTTGATTTACTAGAATTTCGTCATGCCCTTGAAGGAATTGCTGCATACTATGCGGCTATGCGCGGTACGACAAATGACTTTAAAAAAGTAAAACAAAGCTTTGACAATATTGCGCTCGTTAATGACGACCTTGTGCAAAAAGCAAAAGCAATTAACGCATTTCATTTTAGTGTGGCAGAAGCATCTCATAACGTTGTGTTACTACATTTAGTACGTGGCATGCAGGCATTGCTTGAGCAAAATGTATTACAGAATTTAACTGTACTGTTAAAAAAACCACAGATCAGCCAACAGCTCGCAGAACATAGACGACTGTTGATGGATGCGGTTATTGAAGGAAACCCAGAGCAAGCTCGTCTTGCTAGTAATGCTCACTTAGCCTTTATCGAAGAAGCCTTACTTGAGGCTGGCAAAGAGCATTCGCGGATTGAACGTAGTTTAAGACGCACCAAACAACATTAAGCAAGTGATTAGCTAAGTTTAGTTAACAACTTAATTTTAAGATTTATTAAAATAATTAGTATTTTAAACATAAGGAAACCTCCATATGTCTGAAGTCAAT
>CESF01053250.1_pt1 | contig 24217 bp, 15 predicted proteins | sample 356331 | NCBI WGS metagenome assembly CESF01 (sample SAMEA2621779, study PRJEB7988) | marine metagenome | biome: marine biome (ENVO:00000447); feature: surface water layer (ENVO:00002042); material: "saline water (ENVO:00002010), including plankton (ENVO:xxxxxxxx)" | depth 5 m
TCAAAAGATTCAATTAGTAGTAAAAAAAGTTCTAAAGAATCAAAAGACTCTATTAAAACGATTATGTCACAAAAAGATAATGGTGTAGTAGAAAAAAATGATAATAAACAATATAATTATATACAACAATCTAATAAATTTCCTTTAGATGTTGATAAATGGGGATATATACCGGAACAAATAGAAAGTATATTAAATATTGAAAATATAGTATGTGATAGAAATCCATGTTTATTAAGATATGGTGTAGAACACAATAAAAAACAATCATTTTTATCGGCAATGGCATCTGTTTATAATTATAATATATTAATGCATAAAGACGATAATTCGAAACAACCAAAACATATTTCATTAGAAACGTTTAAAGAATATTTATTGAATTCATTTAATTTAGATATTTTTAATAATTTACATAATGGTAATTTAGTTGATATTTTTAGTTCTACAAAAAATGTCTCATTAGATAATAAAGACTATAAAGATACAAAATTATATGCAAAATTATATAACAAAAAAGAAAATAAAACTTTACAAATGATTGTAAATAGTTATGAAAATTTTAAAAAATATATACAATCAAATGATTATATTAATTATACTTATTTGTGGGATTTATTAAGTACTCCAAATAAAAATTTATTTTTTGGTGGATTAAACATTGTTATACTTGAAATAACAGGTACAGAAGAAACAAATAATGTAAAAATATTATGTCCTACAAACTATTATTCAGAAAATAAATTTGATATAAATAATGAAACTTGTATATTAATAAAATATGGTGATTATTATGAACCATTGTATAGATTTTATGATACAAATGATACATCTATCACTTTTCCTATATATAATTCTGATGATACACAATTAAGTGGATTTTTTTTACAAATAAAAGAATTATATAATTCTAAAGAAAAATGCTTACCGTTTCAATTACTAGAAACAAATAATACATATAAAGAATATACATCTAATAAAATAATAAATATATTAAAATCAAATCAAATATCTATATTATCACAAGTTATTGATATATTTGGAAAAGTAAATGGTATTGTAGTGAAAATATCAGATGATAATATTCAATATATTCCATGTTTTCCTAGTAATATTTTAAATACATATGATATTATATTTACTGGTGATTTTGTATTTAATGATTATGATACTACTATAAAAAATCTAAATGAATTAAATAAATTAACAAATCAACAGTTAAAATCTATTATAAGTAAAAAAATAATAGATACCATAAAAAAGAAAAAATATATAGTTGGATTATTAACTGAATTAAATTTATTTGTACCAATAAAGGATATTGTAGAAAATAAAGAAGATAGTATTCCAAGTGAAACTAATAAATATGTATATATTGATAAACAATTGAAAATTAATTTTGCAAATAAAAATGAAAATATATCATTTGATAGTAATAATTTAAAAAGTTTTATAGAAATTGAAACATTATTTTATAATCGTTTTAAAATATTAATTCGTAATAAATTAACATCAAATAAATTATTACAAGGAAGAATATTTGATATAATAAAATCAGAAAATTTATCTTATATTGATAAACAAAAGAAAATATATAACGAAATAAATACGATAATAAATGATATTATTATTTTTACGGATGAAATTACTATAATAGAATGTATTCAAAAAGCAAACTTAATTGAAAATAAAAAAACAGACTGTTTTAAAAAAAGTAATAAACAATTATTACCAAAGGAAAATTTAGTTACTAAGAAAAATAATAAAGTTGTATATACTTTAAAATTAATTGACGAAATGATAAGAACACAACATGGTTTATATTTTTTTGAAGTCTCTAATAAATATTTTTCTTATATTAATAATTTTAATTTTGAAATACATAATAATGAAATAATTGTATCACAAAGTGAATTAGTAGATTTATTTAACGAGAAAAAATTATTAAATAAAAATTATTATAATAAACGTACTTCATACGAATTTAGTAATCCAATTACAAAAAAAAAACTAAATAATAGTGTTAAATTAAATTTTAATAAAAATAAAAATAAATATGTAGATAAACAAACTATTGTTGGTCATAAACAAACTAAAAAAAAGAGACGCCCTAGATGTCCAAAGGGTATGAGAAGAGATCGCGTAACAGGAATATGTAAAGATATAATAAATTAAATAATTAAAAATATATAAATATTATATATTTATTTATATATATTTGAAATATGAAATTTTCATTATTTTTACTTTTTATGGGTGCATATAAAAATAATATCATTTCCAAAACTAAATTATATTTTGAACTAGGTAATAACTACAATAGTATTCCTAAAAAAATAGATCAATATAATACTACAAAAAAATCGTTAGAAATAGGAGATGCTGCAATGATTCCATTAAAAGATGTACCAAAACACACACTTATATGGTAATTAATGATTATTTATATCAGCTTCTTCACCATTAATTCGTTCTTCATTATCGTGTTCATCCTCCTCATCCTCATCCTCATAATAGTTATTAGTTATATTATCATAATTATAGTTATTAACTGTATCATCGTCATCATCGTCATCGTCATCATCATCGTCTTCATCTGTATTATTATGATTATCGATATTACCAATACTATTATAAATATTAGTTCTATTATCTACAATTCTTTCTAATAAACTTAACATATTTTGATTATTATTATAAGAAACAAGTATAGGTATTGTACTATAACCTTCACTTTTTCGAAGTCTATTAATTCTCCTTTCAATAATAGAACTACTATATGATATATCTTTTATATTTATATTATTATAGTTAATATAATTAGTATTAAATGATGATGTTTTATCGAAAATAGTTTTTAATTTTACAGGTTGTAACAAATCATCTGTTTTTATAGCGATTACTTTTTTTGTCAAATTATATATTTTTCTTCCAAATAATTCATTATATTTAATAAAACCGTACAACTTTTTAGTAAGTATTTGTATTTCATACGATACTCTTGTTAGATTTTGACTATATCTTGCATACATAAAATTTAATAAAAATGGTCTGAATATTTTAATTAATTCGTTTCTCGGATATTCTTCACTAATAATAAATGATTTATTTATTACTTTACACATAGAAAATATTTCTTTTAGCTCATCATATAAATCATCAACAGTACCATTTTTACAATGATTAGCAATTCCATAATCTCTAATTTCTATTTGATATTTAACTGAAAATATAGTAGTATTAAAATTACAATAAAAATAATTTGTTATTATTGCTGGCGTTATATAAGTTGAGTTTTGAATTGCAAAATATATATTATATAAATTACACAAAGAAAATGGCAAATTAGTATATGGATTTTTAATTTCAGTAACATTTGGAAAAAAATCATAATTATCACAATTTGTAATATTATTTATAAAAATAGAAATTAAATCACTTAGTTTAAAAGTATAAATTTGATTATCTTCAATTAATTCTAGTTTATATTTATCATTATAATTATCTAATGGATTCATGTATAAATCATACACATTATTATATCTTTTTATTTTATTATATTTTATTCTTCTAATAAAATTATATAAAACATAATATTTTTTTTGTATTTCATAAAACATTTCATATATTTTTATTTTGGTAGATTCTAATAAAAAGTGTTTATTAATGTAATCTTCTATCTTATTTAAATGATTAATATTATTTGATTCTAAAAAATATCTTGAAAAATGATCATATTCTGTAGAGATAGGATATTTTAATTTGTTTGCATTTTCTTCTTTATTGACTTCTGGATAAATAGTCTTATAAATATATTTATTTCTACCTATCTTTATTTTTTTTTGACTAATACCAATAGAAAATGTATATTTTATATTTTGATCAAACGAATGTTCTTTATAATTAATATTGTATTTATTAAATATGGATGTTGATATATAATTGTATATTATAGTATTATTCATATTATAATATATATAAAAAAGTATTTAATAGATTTTTCAATTAACTAACATTTAAAAGTCAGGCATGTATTCGTCATCTATAATTACTTCAGATGATGTAATATGTTGTACATTATTTTCCATTTGCAAATTTTGAATACTACAAATATCTTTATCTACAGTAGTAGTATCGTATAAATCTAAATCTTCTTCATCAGATTCTTCGTCTCCTTCTTGTACTTCTTTATTATTTATAAAGTCCATATCAAGTACTACATCAAATGCACTAGTTCCATAATAGCCTTCTTGGCCACACATTACATTAGCAGATACTCCTTTCATATAATCAATCTCACCATGTCTCGCCGCTCTTAAAAACATTTCGGGTGTTTCTTCAAATGATGCTTTGGCTATAGGACCTATATTATCATTGTTAATACCATGTCTAAATATAGATACCATTTTAGTATTATATGTCATTCTATCACACAATACATCAAGATGATGTGAATTAATATATGTACCATCAAATTCAATAACTTCAATTAATTCATCATAAATACATTGACGTCCAGCTTCAATACCAAGAATACTATAAACCTCTGCAATATTATTAGAAGTAGTTCGCGTACCATCTATATAATCTAGAGCCAGTATATCTTGTAAATTAGTACCAACAGTATCTAATACCCATGTCTCTTCATTCACATATTTACCTTCCATTTTAATCATATTATTTTGCTCTTTACGAATAATAACTTTCTTAATATTTTTAATACCACGAATTACGGTATTTTGTAACAAGGATTCTTGAAACGTTTTCAATACATAAATTTCATCTTCTTGATCTAAAGAATTAATCTTTTTACTATTTTTATCTTTCTTAACAGCATCTGCTAATCTAATTCTAAATATAAGATTATCATCGTTATAATCATTATACACACATGATATATCTGTTTGATATATATTTGTGAGTGTAAAATGAATATCGTCCATTGTGATATTTTTTTCTAACATAACCTCTGCATTCATCTTCATACGAATAATCCATTTTGATTTCTTTTTTGTTTCTGGATTGTCATCTGTATTAATACATTCTTCTATAATATTTTCAAATGCATTATACTGTTGTAATAAATCTCTATCTTCTTCAATAATTGTGTCTGTATCTTTAGGATCAAAACATATCTGAATTTGCTCTACAACACTCTCTAAATTAGTATGTTCAATCATATACATAATAGATTGTGCTTTTATTTTGTCAGTTTGATCTTCTTCTTTCAAATATACAGTAAGAGATGGATTTTTTGGATTTTCTGACAAAGACAATATTTCTTCAATACGAGGAACACCACGAGTTACATTTGATTTAGATGCAACACCTGCAAAGTGAAATGTATTCAATGTCATTTGTGTAGTAGGTTCGCCAATACTTTGAGCTGCAATCATACCAACCATTTCACCGGGGGAAACTATTGAACGTTTATAAGAATTAAATATTTGTTCTAGTAAATACTGTAATGTCAAACGGTTGAAACGTTTGATTTGTAACAATACCTTAGGTGATAAATGATAATAGTAGATTGCTTTAAATAATTCATTTGGTTTTGAATAATATAATGATTCAAATTTTTTATAATAACCTTCTATCATTTCTAATGCATCCAATGGAGTAATATCAACGCTAGATTCTAAATTACATTCCATTTGATTTTGAGTATTATTAATAATATTTGAAAATGCTACAGGAATGTGTATTTCATTTTTCGCACTTTTCTTATATTTGAATACATATTTCATAATTTCATTTTGACAATTAATTAAATATTCGGAATACTCTTGAGACTTTTTTTTATAATCACCGTCTTGTTTTTTCATTTTACTAAGTGTAGGTTTAGTATAGTGTTTTAATACTGCTCCTTCCGATTTATTTACTGGAATATAATAATGATAATACAAATCCTCAATAGAACTATTAAAGAATGGAACTGTTTGACTTTCTATACGAATAGTGTCAATACCATCTCCACCATATACAAATTGTACTATTTTATTTTGATTATTTCGAACAGTACCATCGTACTCTGCTTTTAGATCTTCAAGACCTTTAATCAAACGTCGTTGAATATAACCAGTTTGAGAAGTTTTAACAGCTGTATCAATAAGACCAACACGACCACCCATTGCATGAAAGAACAATTCTTCAGGTGTAAGTCCTTTGATATATGAATTTTCAACAAACCCTCGTGCTGTTGGACTATCATCAAATTTGCTGAAATGAGGCAGTGTTCTATTTTCAAAACCATATGGAATACGTTTTCCAGAAACATTTTGTTGTCCCAAACAGCAAATCATTTGCGAAATATTAATATCAGAACCTTTCGATCCAGCATTAACCATTGTAACAAATCGATTATCTTTATCCAAACTAGTTAAACCTATATTACCGGCCTTACTCAATGCTTGCGATAATACACTTGCTACCTTTGTTTCAAAATGTTCTAAATTTGATTTTCCTGAATCATTTTCAAAAACACCAAGATGAATTTCGTGTATTAGATTTTTTATTTCAGTTTTCTTTGTTGTAATAATATCTGCAATTTTATCGGTTGTTTCTTGATTTGAAACCAAATCACTAATACCTACACTGTATGAACTAGATTTCAAATAGTCTGTTACAATATCCTGTAGATTATCAACAAAATCTGCAGATTTCATATTTCCAAAATCATTACAAATTCTATGCAATAATCCACTACTCTTTGATCCTAATGAACTCTTTTCTAATTGACCACGATATATATTACCATTTGTAATTTCGATAATATGATTTGATTTATCATAATCATGAGTACCTTCTTTAAAATGTTTGGTTCTATACTTTATACTCATATCAGGTATAATTTGAGAAAGTATATCGAAACTACTAATTTTTTCTTTTGATTCAAATATTTTTGTATCAACATGTGGATAATGCATTAACAAATTCATAGCTTCGCGTTGTGTAAAATTAACATCTTCACGTGTAAAACGATGTGCTCCAAGTAATGAATCTTGGAAAATACCAACAATAGGAGAGTTATTTGCTGGACTTATCATCTGATAAGGTACTGCAGCAAGATTTCTCAACTCAGATTCAGATTCTAAATCTTGTGGCATATGTAAATTCATTTCATCACCATCAAAATCAGCATTATATGGTTTTGTATCAGCAACATTCATTCGAAATGTATCACCCTTTTTCATTACCTTTACAATATGAGACATCATACTCATTCTGTGCAATGTAGGTTGTCTATTAAATAATATAGCATCACCATCCATCATATGACGATGAACTGTATCACCTGATTCTAATACAAAGTTTTTACGATTTGATGCAGATCTTAATGAAATACTTTGACCATTTTTTTTTTCTAGTATTTTAGCACCAGGCCATTTTTCCGGACCATTTTCTATTAATTTTTGTAAAAATTTTTTATTTCTGTTATTCACTACTACTGGTTTTGTAATATTTTTTGCTATCTTTTCAGGAACACCTAGCTCACGAATAGATAAATTAGGATCAGCTGTAATTACCGAACGAGCACTAAAATCTACACGCTTACCCATAAGATTACCACGAACACGTCCCGTCTTTCCATTAATCCTTTCTTTTATTGATTTCAAAGGACGACCTGATCGTTGTGCTACAGGAGCTACGCCTGGAATTTTATTATCTACTAATGTCGCAATATGATATTGTAATAATGTAGTCCAATCATCAATAACATTTTGTGCTACATTTTGTCTAATTCTTTCATCTAGCATTTTATTTGTTTTAATAATATTTACAATAATATGCGTAAGATCATCTTCACTACGTTGTTGTGCGTCATGTTTAACTGAAGGACGAACAGCAGGTGGAGGTACTGCAAATACTTGACATATCATCCAATCAGGTCTAGACCAAAGAGGACTAAAACCCAAAAAGGTAACATCTTCATCTGAAATTCTTTTAAAAATTTTTAATGCTATTTCTGGTGTTATTTTCATATTTAATTTTTCACTATTACCATCGATTCCTTCAATGTTATCCCATTCTGCATTAATTGTGGCAAGACCTTCCTTTTTAAATTTATCAGGCTGCTTACATCCACAACCATCTTCAGTATCTTGACCACAACGATTGCGTTTATTTCCAGAACATAGACTATATACATAATTCCACCTTTTATCGGGCGACATTTTTAGTGCTTGTTTATATTTTTCTTTACTAATTAATAATTTACTACATTTAAAGCATACACATTTTAATAATTTCATAACAATGTTTAAATATTGAATATAATATACAGGTTTTACTAGTTCAACATGACCAAAATAACCTGGCGTCTGAATATAATCTAATCCGTCGGTAGGGCATATTAGTCCAGGTTCCAATACACCCATACGTGGATCAAATAATCCACCTACTTTTGGTTTATTATTTTCATATGTATCTCTACTAGTAATTTCAGCAACAGAAGTACGACGAATTTCTTCTGGAGATAAAATACTAAATTGGATACCTATTATTTTAGAGGGATTATATGATACTTTTTCTTTTTCCTGCATAGACATATCTATTATATATACAGATATATATTTATATTATTATTCAATTTTATTAATAATTACATAAATATTAATATCTTAAATAATTATAGATGTTAGATAATTATTATAAAATACTTGGTATTAATAAAAATGCTTCAGATGATGAAATAAAAAAAGCATATAAAAAAATGGCATTAAAATACCATCCTGATAAAAATAAAAGTCCAGATGCAAGTGAAAAATTTAAAGAAATATCTGAAGCATATCAAATATTAACAACCAGAGATAAAACATCTAATTTAAATAATAATTTTGATCAAACTAATTTTGTTGATGCTGAAAAATTATTTAAACAATTTTTTAATCGCTCTTCTGTGTTTTCATCAGCATTTAATGATAATTTTTTTAGTGATGTATTTGAAAATATGAATATTAATATAAACAATACTAGACATCACCAAACAAAGCCAAATATTAATGTATTCAGTTATACTAAAAGTATAAATACAGTATTTAAAAATGGAAATAAAATAGAAACTATTACAGAAATAAATAATGGGAAGAAAACAATTACACAAATAATTACAGACAAAGATGGTAATAAAACGACAAATACTGATATAAATTTAAATATATCATATTAAATTAAATAATTAATATAAAATTGAATTATAGAAATAACATATAAACAGTATATAATACATCATGGCAAATAACAAAGAAATTTCAACTCCCACATCAGTAAAAGAAGCAAAAAAAGAATTAAGGAAGGATGCAAATAAATATGCATCTGATGATTCTTCCGGTGACGAATTTGAAGAGGAGTATAGTTCTTCCTCTGATAATGAAGATGAAGCTATGGATAAAGAAGTTTGGAACAAATTTTTAGGTAAATTGTTTCCATCTAAATATATTAAAGATAAAGCAAATCAGCTTAAAAAAATGAAAGATAAAGAAAAACAAAAAAATAAGATTACATCAAAGGAAAAGAGTTCTGAATCTAAGAAGAAACCTATTAAACGTAAAGAACAGAAATTTAACTTTTATGTAACTAACTTGGTTAAGTCAAAAAAATCTCGTGAAGACGATGAGGAAGATGACGAAGATTATGAAGAAGATTATGAAGAAGATAGTGATGAAGATAGCGATTCAGACGAGGATGAATATGAGGATGAGGATGAGGATGAGGATGAGGAAGATGATGAGGATGAAGATGAAGATGAAGATGAGGATGAGGATGAAGATGAAGATGAGGATGAAGAAACTCCTAAAAAGTCATCTAAGAATACTAAAAAGTCAAAGGAGGAAGAAGAATTGGCTAAGTTAAGTATTGATGATAAAATTTCATCTGAAAAGGAGCTTCTTGAAGTTCTTGAAAAATCAGTTGAAAATTGTACTCATAGTAAATCAATTAAACGTTCTCTTCATGAATGCAAGGTAAGAATTAAAGAACTTGAAACACAAAAGAAAAAATCTGTAAAGAAAATTTCTAAAGAAAATACAAATAAATTCAAGAAACTTCTAAGAAATAAAAGTAATATTTCGGATAAAAATTATTTTGCAAAACTCGAACCTGAAAAACAGTTGGTATTAATGACAGAATGTGAAAAGATTAATGGTGCAATGACAATTGATAAACCTTATCGTATTTCACTATTAGAAAGTTCTATACCTGTTCATTTCAAATCAGCTGCAATGAAACGAATTAATGCATTGCGTTATATTGAACCAGGAGGAGGTGAATATTATAAGATGAAAAATTGGATTGATACATTTATGAAAATTCCATTTGACACATATAAAACTCTTCCTGTATGTGCAGACGATGGTGTTGATAAATGTCATGAATTTATGGAACAAGCAAAGAAAACACTAGATGATGCAGTATATGGATTGAATGATGCTAAGATGCAAATTATGCAAATGGTTGGTCAGTTTATTACTAATCCTAAATCTGTTGGTTCTGCAATTGCTATCAAAGGACCAATGGGTACTGGAAAAACTACACTAGTGAAGGAAGGTATTAGTAAAATTCTAAATAGAGACTTTTCATTTATTGCATTGGGTGGTGCTACAGATAGTAGTGTATTGGAAGGACATTCATATACATATGAAGGAAGTACTTGGGGTCAAATAGTTGAGATTTTGATTAAAAGTAAATGTATGAATCCTGTAATATACTTTGATGAATTGGATAAAATTAGTGATACGCCAAAAGGTGAAGAAATCACTGGTATTTTGACACATCTAACTGATACTAGTCAAAACAGTCAATTTCATGATAAATACTTTTCCGAGATTGATTTTGACTTGAGTAAATGTTTGTTTATCTTCAGTTATAATGATGAATCAAGAATTAATCCTATATTGCGTGATAGAATGTATCGTATTCAAACCAAGGGTTATGACGCAAAACAAAAATGTATTATTTCACAAAACTATCTACTTCCTTCTATTCGTGAGCAAGTTAAATTTGATGATGGTGAAATTATAATTAAAGATAATGTTATTAAATATATGATTGAGAATTATACAAATAAAGAAGATGGTATGCGTAATCTGAAGAGATGTCTTGAAATTGTACATACTAAACTTAATCTTTATAGACTCATGAAACCAGATACAAATCTATTTGAAGATGATATGTCACTTGAGGTTAAATTCCCATTTGAAGTAACTACAGAAATAGTAAATAAACTTATTAAACAAGATAAAGAAATTAATGTTTCAGCACGTATGTTGTACATTTAAATTAACACTTAATTAATTAAATAAAAAGTAATTAATAATATTTTTTATTTAATTATGACGTAATTTGATTTCTTTATCAAAATCCATTTTTGTTAATTTATATCCCCAATGTTGTAATACTTGTCTTATTTTTGGACTACTTGTTGTATCATTCCAATTACCCCCTTTTTTTAGTATTTGCGTAACTAAAAATTTTCTAAAACGCCCATTAGGTCCTGTTAATTGTTTCCATCTTGTTATTTGTCTTTTATCATCACTACTTCTTTTGCCATTATAAAAATCACAATACCAATTCATCCATCCATATGGACTTGTTTTTTTAATCCAATCATGAGATTCCCAATATTCTAATGACAAGCCAACTTTTACTTTATATTTATTTTTAGAATTATCATAATCAGGAGATACTAAATCCTCTTTTGGTATTCCTTTCCACCAAGATTCTGGATATTTTTTATGATAATTTCTTAATGTATTTTTAAAAAATTTAGATTTTATAGGTCTCCAATACGTACCTCCAAAACTACCTAATTTAAATATTTCTCTCGGAGTTAAATTTGGTGTAAAATCAGGATAATCCTTGAAAACAATTACTCCGTTTGATTTACGTTTTTGTGTCGTTGCTCCTCCTTTTTTTCTTCCATATTTACAATGTTGTTTTTGAGAGAACCCTTTAGGATTTTTACAATTTATACTTTTTTTATATTTTAAAGACCACTTACCTCCTATCTTATTAATAGGATATAATGGAATTTTTCCTAACATCATATCTATTAAATCCTCTTCTTGTCTTCTATTTTCATATTTTACTTTGGCTGTTTGTCTTAGTCTTTTATTTTTAATAATTTCTTTACGTGGTTTTATTTTTTTTGCTTTTATATTTTTATCACTAGAATAATAAAAATCTTCTTCATCTCTTGGACTTTGTGACCATTTAATAGAAATAGGATCTTCATTAAATTTAACTTTTTTTATTTTTCTTGTATTTTTTGTAGGTGGAGTATATTTTTTTACCTTACTTGTAGCTATTCCTCCACCTTTTTTAAATCGTCCTACTCGTCCTTTACGATATTTTTCAGTTCTTGCTCTTTTTATTTGTTTTTTATTTAATTCACTAAATGTTGTTGGAGTATTTTTAGTTATTCTAATACTAGGTCTATATACGTCATTTTTATTTTTATATCCTATCTCTCCACGTTGATTAGTCCATCTTTCATCGAACCATCGAGAAATACCATTTTTTCTAGTTTTATTACCTTTGTATGGACTTTTCTTATTACCATATTTTTGAGAGAATTTCTTTTTATATTGTTGTACTACTATACCGCTTCTATATGCGCTATGTTTTGGTATTTTTATATAAACAATATCTTTTACCTTATTGTATAGTTTTTTATCAACTGGTTCTGGCATATTATATATGTCTATTTTATTTATTTTTAATTAAATGATGAAATAATCCAAAACCTCCAGCAATAGTTGATGTTATTATTAGTAATTTATTCATATTTAATCCATACAGTTTATTCATTTTACCATTTAATATATATTTAGCTGTATTATACCATAATATTGGTGGTATGAAATTTCGCACAATACATATATTATCATTATCATAATTATTCATTATTATATCTATTAATGGATATTGATGAAATATTAAATCACCTGTTATTAATAAAGGATAAGGTATATTATATATTTTATTTTTTATATACCATTTTATTTTACGTGGATAAATATAAACAATATATCCACCAACTAAAGCGGTTGTTATTATTGAAGTTTTTAAAGATGCATTTAAATTATAGTATTTTAATTTAAATCCACTATACCAAATAAAATTCCAAGTTGTCCAATATTGTATCATATATTATATTCACATAGTTTTTTTATACGTATTTTATATAAATGTTTTTAACATTACATAATAATTTTAAGTTCGTTCCATTATATTTTATTACTATAGTATTAGGTACGATATTATTCGTATTTGGTCAGTACTTTTTACGTGTAGCAGTTAATAAAAAAGATACATTTTTACAAACATGGATTATTTTTACTTTTATAATGGGATTTACAGGATTAATATCTGGAATTATACTTAATTATGTCCCTTATATTAAATCTAAAAATATGTTAAATTTTGAAAATAAAGAAATGATATTATATGCAACATTTGCTGGTTTAGTATTTGCATTTGGTAATTTTTTCTGGATTTATACTATTTCAACAAAAGAATCATTAGGTGGCATAAGGGTAATAATGGCTGGAGTTGAAACATTTTTACTATTTTTATTAGGATACTTATTATTTTCAGAAAAATTTACATTTACTAAATTAATAGGAATTTTATTAATTTTAATGGGAATTTATATAGTAGTTTGATTATACACTAAATAAAATAATTATATATTATATAAATGTTTTTTACATTTTATAATAATAAACTAAAAGGTAAATTTTATGAAATAAATAGAATTAAAAATAAAAATATTTATATTCATTATGGTTCAATGCCTAGAGCTAGATCATTACCTATGGGTAAATTCGAAATACATAAATTTATAAATATAGAACAGGCAAAAAAATATATGGAATCTAAAATACATGAAAAAATACAAAAAAAATATGAATTAGGAAATAAACAACAAACACAAATATTTAAATGGATGTTAAAAAATACAAAACCTATTATAAAAACCAAGACAGTTAAAAATACAAAACCGCTCATAAAAAATAAAACAGTTAAAAATAAAAAATAAATATATATATTATATGTTTAAAATACTTCCTGTTTATCCAATCTTTATTTTATTACTTATAATTAGTGCTAATTATTTAGCTGATTTATTTCCATGTCGATTAAGAGATTTATTAGAACATAATATATATATAAAACATTTATTTGGATATTTAACATTACTTTTCTTTGTTTCTATTACTCTTGATAATATAGGTAGCAGTGTTAATGAATTAATTAAAAATTCGTTTGTTTTATATTTATATTTCGTATTACTCACTAAAAATAATAAATATTTTTTCATATTAATCTGTATAGTATTAGCATTTATTTATTTAGCACATATAGAGTTAAAATTATTGAAAAAAAAAGAGAATAAGAATGATAGTGAAAAATTATTTTTAGATATATATGAAAAACGCAAAGATAAATTTGGATTAGACACTATATTACATTATTTAATATTAATATTATTAGTAATAGGAACACTTACATATATGGGTGAAAAGAAGATAGAGTATAAAGATAAATTTAATTATTTAACATTTTTTTTAGGAAAACAAGTGTGTAAAGGAAACAGTCCAGAAGTAGATATATCAAAAGCTCTTAAAAATGCACTCAATTAAATAAATTAATACATATATAGTAATTTATTTAATTATTTTACTTTTTCTTCCTCTTTTTTTACTTTTTCTTACTCTTTTTTTATTTCTTCTTTTTGTTTTTTTACTTCCACCATTTTGATTATTTGAACTACCAATTGTAGAACTCATACCTACAATCGCAATTAATCCTAAAATTGCATATAATTCCATATTTATATTATATGAATATTTTTATTTAAATTACACTTTGTGCAGTATTATTTCCTCCACGTGTAGCTAATGCAGCGATTTGTTTAGGACCTAATGTTGCGCATCCAGTTGAACTACTGTATGTTCCAGGACAAGCTTCTGGTGTAAATTTTGTATTTTCAAAAAAATCCATAGATGATACATTACCATCTAAATCACTTGTTTCAGATGGCATAATTATACTTGTATCATTTTTTGAATATAATACTGGTTTATTATTTCCATTTTCTAATTTATCGATAAATACATTCATCATATCAACACCTATATCAAATCCTTCTGTTAAAGATACTCGTGAGCATGAACATAATAAATGTGCTCCCATTATCATACCGATTATAATACATATTATTACTATTTCAACGCGAAATTTTATTCCGAATAATTTATATTCCATAATATATATTAATAATATATATTATTTGTTAATTATAATTCTTAATATAAATATCTATCATTTCCGAATAATGAACTAGTTGTATATTTTCAATAAAAAAATATCCCTTTGATGTGACTAAATGATATAATACTTTATCTTCTAAATCAACGTTAAATAATGGTTTTATATTTTTAATTAAATCCTTTTTATCTTCATGTATAAATAAATTATTTTCATGTATAATATTTTTATTTATAATATAAAAATTATTACTATATAAATTTTCTACATCAAGTTTTACAATACCTAAAACTATTACATTGTCGTATAACACTTCACCTAAATTAATATTTTTTATTTCTTTTTCACTTCCATTTTTTAATTTAATTTTTGTGTTACCACTTAATCCTCCATCAACTTTTTTATTTAAAAAATCAATATTTTTTATATTTTCTATTTTTACATCATCAAAATCTAAATAGATTTCATTATCTATTTCTAATATTTTTGATTCTGTAGCTAAACAATATGTGTATTTACTATTGTAATCTTCCTTAATTGCATTATCATAATTACACACTTTAATTGATTTATTATTTTTAAAAATATAATGACTACCAGAAACTATTGTATTATTTATTTTATAAAAATCTTCATATTCAGACAAACATTTAAACGTATTTAGTACTCTATTATTATTTTTTAATATATCTCCTATTTTAATATATTTTATATTTTTAAAACTACCATCATTCATTTCTATTATTGTTTTGTCACCAAAACATGTGGGAGCACCAGGCATACCACCTAATGATAAGTCAAATGCTTCGGCCATCACAGCTGCAATTATACCTAATGGAATAGATATTGCTAAAAATATAACTAAACCTGCAGCAGCAGCTCCCCAAGTTACTGGAATTATCCATAATACTAATACAATAGCCGCCATAATTAATAAAATAATAACTATTAATTCATAAAATGCGCCTATTGCTGATTTCATAGTATAATAAATAGAAATAGATAGATATAATACACCAACCATAATACCCTGTATTTTTGAAAATAAATCTTTCATATAAATCATTAGTTCTTGAATACCTACAAACATATTTAATAATTTACCCATCATTTCTTGAAAAATATTTTGGGCGGATGAACGTATATAATCAACAAATTGTCTTATTGCATTTATCATATCTTTAATCGCATCAAAAAAATCTTTTATTACATCAATTATAATATTTATTGGCATAGTTGCATCATTTGCTATATCAGTAAATATATCTTTCATACAATCTTTAAAATTATTACTAGTAAATTCTATAATAGTTGATCCATCTGGAGGAAGATTTATAAGTCCAGCGAAAGGCATAACATTCGGCTTACATTTTTGATTATTCCAATCATCTGCTATAGATTTTGCATTAATTTTTGCATAATTATAAGAAACGCCAAGAAATACAATAAAAATAATAATGATAGCTGAATAAATATCTGTATTGAATTTTTGAAAATATGACAAATTATATTTTTTATATATCAACTTATAGAAGTCATCAGGAATCCTTTCAAATTTCATTTTTTTTGTTTCTTCTTCGTCTATATCATCCATAACTTATATATATTATATATACAATTAACTAATATGAATAATCGTTATTAGTTAATTATTTACATATACATTTCTTCTTTCATATTTAATAACATTAGGTAGTGTTGAACCATCTTCCCAGTCACCAAATCGATATTTTCCTATTTGGATTATATGATCTTTTGTTATAAAACATATTAAAGTATCATTATCCATTTCGCTACATTTTTCTGAATCAGGATGATCTTTTACATATACGAATTTATCCTTTTCGATTTCTACTAAATGACCATCTGTTACATATATCGGATTGTTATTTACACCATTATTAAATTTATACATTTCAGATATGTATTTATTATTTGCTTTATTTTTAATTATCATAGTTACATATACTTCACTACCATTTTCTAATTTATCTCCTATTTTCACATCACTAATATTAATTATTTTTCCACTATCTAATTTTACTTTAGTAGATGGATGAAAACAAAGAGCTTTTAATAATTGACCAGGAGGTCCTTTCCAAATACTTTGCATTGTTTTTATCGAACTATCCATTAGATATAATGATGTTATTAAAACACCAATTAATTTTCCTACAAGATCTTTTATACTTATCATTAATTTTTGTATTTCTAATATTACATTCAAAAATATACCAAATATTTCTTCCAATATAGAACTTAAAAATCCACGTACTTTATCTAATACTCCTCTAATATCTTGAATTGCTTGCGTAAATTGTGTTGCGCTATCACCTAATAATGCAATAACATACTCTATCGGTTGTAGAAATACTTTCATAAAATCACCTTGCATACTACCAATACAATCTGTAAAATTTTTTCCGGGGTCGTGACCAAAAATTCCAGCAAATGGCATAACAGCAGGGCTGCATTTATAATCATTCCAGTTATCATTAATTGTTTGATAATTAATAACAAATACATTGATAGCAAACATTCCAACAAATATTAAAATTATATATATTGTCATCAACCAACTAGATGTTTTCATCGGTATCCTATTTTATAAAACGATTATATTTTTCTGTATTCTTCTTAGCATTTAAATTTTATAAAGCGATGAACATAAAACATAAAAAAATACAAATAATAATATTTCAAGTACAGCATGAAAAGGAAAATTAGGATAATTATTTAATAAATATTTTCCATTTATAGTTTCATTTATAAATCCTAAATATATGATTAAAAATAGTACAAATAATAGTTTTGTATTTAAAATTTTGTTTATACTTTTTAAATAATAAAATATTATACTAAATAATATAATTAATTGCGTGACTATATAATAACGTATCGATAAATTATTTAATGCATAAAAATCAGCAATTACTACACATGAAATAAATAATACAAATATCTTTGATATATCTTTATTTGAATATTTGGAAAGAGCATATAATAAACTTAAATTAACAAAGATTGTTAAACTATGTACTATTTTTGTTTGGGTTTCTATACTGTTAAAATGGTTTATGTGTGAATAACTATGAAATAATTCAAATACTAAAATTGAAAATATTAATAAAAATCCATGTGTTGTTTTTGTTTTTAATAAATAATAAAATATTAAAAAAACAGTAGCTATACCTACTAATGCACTATATGGTTGTATAAAAATACCATATGTATTTACATTTTCAGCTGTATTATATGGAAAAACAAATTTTGTTTGAAAACTTTCTATACTTTGAAATGCATCGACTTTATTTACTGTACTATTATTGTCTGTAGCTAAACTATCATTTTTTGCATTTTCTGCACTTTGTTGTAATTGTTGTGTCATTACATCTGATGTATCACCAGTTTGGTCCAAATTATTACTATGATTTGTAGCATTTTTATTTTCAGAAACAGTAACCATACCTAATTTTGCTAAACTAGCTTTTTGAATTTGTTCAAAATTAAATAACGTCATGTCTGGTTGCCATAGTCCTGAATTATTTTTAATTGTATTAACAGAAGAAGGTGCAGGCCCAGATACTACTTTAGGTCTAACCGCATCCTTCCATGCTGAATCATCATCATTTGACATTAATATATTGTTATATTAAAATTATAATATAATTTAATATATAATATGGCTGATACAATGATTACTCCATTGCAAAATGAATATTATATAGATGAAAATGGTAAATACAGAAAAAATCCACATGGTATAAAAACAGTTTTACAAGCATGGGAAGATGCTATAAGACCATATGATACTGATAATGTAGAACGTAATGGTTTAGACTATCTTGGATTACCAAAAGATGAAAGATTTTCAAGACAATATGATAGAAAAGGGAACACATATTATGGATATCCAGATGTATGGGATGTATCACAAGTTACTGATATGAGTGGATTATTTGAAGGTAAAAATCTACAAAAATTATTTATACGTCCTGCAACTCAATTTGTAGAATATTTTGATAAAGAGAAAATTAATGATCAACTATTTAGATCAAAAACTGCTAATATTCCAGATGATTGGATGAATCTTTTAGAAAAAGATATTACATCTTTAAATGATGGTCCAGTAGGAAATGTTACATCATGGGAATTAAAAAAAAAGGACCCACTCACATATATGATAACAAGAAGAAGGCTGCCTAGAGTATTTTTTATTCATATGTGGGATGTAAGCAATGTAAGAAATGCGTATAGAATGTTTAAAGATTGTATTTTTAATATGGAAATTTGTAATTGGAATTTTGATAATCTTGAATGCATGCATGAAATGTTTAAAAATACAAAATTTTTTTGTACTCCGATTAAATTTGTTAAAAGTTATAGGATTGGTAATACGTTGGATGAAGCAAAAGAAGAAGCTATTTCACAATTACAAGAAGATATTGGTGAATATATAAAACAAGATTGGATTGAAAAAATAAATAAACAAACAACAATAGATGATGTAAATTTGATATTGGCCGAGGCAAAAAAAAAAGAAGAAGCAGCACAGGCAAGAGGAGCAAAAGGAATTAAAATTAATAAAAATATAGAAGAAAATATTGGTGAAGAATATAATGAAGAAATACATAAAATTTTAGATGAAGATTTTAAAAATGATTTGGATGGGAATTTAAATGAAGATTCACGTAAAAGTTTAAAAGAGAATTTTAAAGAAGAATTTAAAAAAATTTTAAATGAAGGATTAAATGAAGCTCTGAATGGAGATTTGGATGAAGAATTAAACGAAGAATTGGATGAAACGTTAAACGAAGATTTTAATGAAGAATTTTATGATAAGTTAGAAAAAAAAATACAAGAAAGATTACAAGAAGAAGTTGAAAAAATAAATACAAGACAAGGAGATGAAGGAGATGAAGGAGATGAAGCTGAAGAAGATGATGAAGATGATGATACACTTGGTAATAAAATATTACAAGAATTTGAAAATAATTCAACTGAGATAAGTCTTATTGCCGGTAGTGCAATAGTTGCAAAAGGTGCTAATAAATTTACAAAAGCTGTAAATACAAGTGCAAAAACATTTTTCAAAGGATCCACAAAAAGTTTAACAAAAAAACTTGTAAAATTAGGAAATTATAATCCAAAAATTTTAGGCGGGAGTACTGCATTAAAAGGAAGAAAAATTGTGAAGAAAGGTATTAAAGGTTTAGCTGTAACTACAGCTTTATGGGCTGGTTGGGAAATAGCTGAAAAAGCTGGTATTATACCAGGAACTCAATATCCAGGAGGTCCTGAACCTCCAGGTAATCCATTTGATACAGATGATCCTCGTGAATTGGCAAATTTCCCTAATATGTCAATATCAGATAAAATAAATGCAATATTGTGTAATGCATTACCTCTTGCTGGAAATCTTTTTATGAGCACAGGAGCTAGTATATTATTAGATTTAGTTTGTTATACATGGGATTATATTGAATTTTCAGAAATTAATAAGTATTTTAAATACAATATTAAACCTGATATACAACAATATGCTAGTAAACTATTAGTTCAAATTCCTCATCATGGAACTGATAAAAATTATTTATATAAACCTGGGGATTATATGGTTATAGAATATTGGTCTTGTCAAGCTACTCCATTATTTTCAAATAAAGAGCCATTTGTTAGAAGATCCGAAGGGTTTATGCTTTCAAAACCAAGAGATGATAGTTTTTATAATGACGGTATAGCTCAATGGAAAAATGATGAGGATAAAAAAGATACATTCTATCATGATTTAGATAGACGTGTTGAAGCCGGTCTAATGAGAAAGAAAGGTAATTACTATATATGGTTAAATAATATTCAAAGAATGAATAATACAGGTGGTATGCATAGTAATAAATGGACATCTAAATGGAAAGAGTGGGATAGATCTACAAGCTATTTTTATATTCCTACAAATATTTGTAGGGCAATTTACTCTTGGTCAATAAGAAAACCTAGTGTATTAACCAAAATTATAAGAAGATTTGATTATCCAGGATTTGAAAAAGAAAAAGAAAAGAGAGATAAATTATTACAAAAAGCTATTGAAAATTATGCTCCATTTTCAATGAATAGTTTATTTGAAAACGTATTAACTGATGTTCCACTTTTCGATCCTAAATCACAAAAATTATCTAATTTACCATTTAGAAAACCATCAGAGGAAGAGGAGAGAGCTGGACTAGCCTATCTAACGCCCGGTGATAAAGATTATGAACTAGGACAATATTATTGGGCATATATAATTGCTGATCGTAAATATAAATATATACAAAGTACAGCAGATATAAGTGTTTTCAAATGGGATTTAAGTGAGTTTAAAAGTGCAAATTTTGCATTTGCTAATATACAAAGATTATTTGAATACGGATATGAATACAAAGTATGGTTAGATATTGGTAGTTCGCCTGAACAAATTATTTATCATCCATATATTCAAAAAGAAATAGAAAAAACTCCTGGTGAATACAAATTTACAGGATTTAAAAGTCCTATAAATAAAGAAATTATAGGTGGTTTAGCTGGTAAATATATAGTAAATAAAATTTATCCATTTTCTGATATTATTGTAAAAAATTTGAAGAATCCTAAAGATCATATTAATATATATCAAACACTAGATGATATAACTTTTCAAAAAAATTGGTTTGAAGAAATTAATATTAGCCAATGGGATATAACATATGGTAATCTGGATATCGTTGGTTTAACTAAAAAAAACGCAAAATATCCTGATATTGATTTTGATATATTTAATGGTTCGTATACTTATACAATATATGATATGGCTAAAATAAATGATATAGGTTATAAAGGAACTAAAGTAAAAAAATATTTTGCTGATTATTTAAAATCTACTGGTAAGTATTTAGATGTTCCAAACGTAGATCAAGCCTATATGAATTATTATGATCCGGAGGCGGGAAAAAAACGCTCTAGATTATTTGACATGTATTATTTTGGAGCCAGACGCGACAAGCCGATATTTACAGGATTAGATGAAAATGATACAATACCTGGTTATAGTAAAAAAAGAATGTTTGAATTTTTATTTGATACTTTTTGGGAAATTGTTGTAGAAAAGGGACTTGAAACAAATACAGGAATACAGACAGATGATAGCATACGTGATAAGATTTTTCCTGAAGGTACATTTAAATCAAATAGAACCTTATTTGATTATAGTACACATTTTAATAGATTATTCTATTATAAGCATCCGACATATCAAGGTATAGGATCAATTGGAGGCGTGTTAGAAACAGATTATGGTATTACAGCAGAAACAAAAGGTAATGCTGGAAAAACTGTATCCAAAGTACATCAATTATCATTACAAGATCAAGTAATTTGTTATAGACTAATATTTGAATATTCAATAATACATGAAGGTGGATTTAATAGTAATAGACGATTATGGGGTGAATATTGGTGTTTTAAAGCAGCCTATTTGGCATTACTTGAATTTGATAATAAATGGAAATTCGTAACATCCAAATGGTTTAATCCTCATAAAATAGTATATCCAAGTTTATATAGTTTTATAGGTCACAATTCATCTGATAGTATTTTTAATTCAAATAATTTTAAAAATATGGAAAGCATGCAATATATGCTTCGTGGATGTTCTTTTGAACATGGTTTTCAAGATTTTTGGAAAAATTTATTTTCATGGAATGAAGAATGGTTAAAAACAGATACAAAAAGAGATATTTCGTATATGTTTAGTGATACTGATTTTTTAGATTATACAAATGATTCAATACAAACACTGAATGTTAGAAATTTAAAAGTTAATAGTCTATTTGGAATTATTCGCGATGATGAAAAAAAAAATGAAGTGAAAGAATATATTATACCTATTAGTTGGCAAAATTTAAATTTAGACTTTAGAAGTGAGATTGATAAAAGTAATCTTTTTTATGAAAATGCCAAATATTTAAGTGTATTTGATTATAGTAATGAAGGTACCCAAACAAAAAATGAATATAGACCAAGTGATGATGAAATAAAAAATATGAAATATGCTTATTTTAATTATTATCCATTAAAAGATGAAGATGGAAATTATAAACTAACAGATTTTAAAGTATCCAGAGTTTTATTATTTATTTTAGTAAGTAAATATTTAGTATCAAAAGAATCGCAAACAAAAATAGAATATATTGGGACGGATGAAGAAGGTAATAATATAATAATTAATACTTGGGATAAATGGCAACATTATATAGCAGGTGAAGAATACGATAAAAATATCCGCGGACTTTCTTTTTGGTATAATCCATATTTTACAGTAAAAGAGGGATTTAATCCTACATGGCTAAATCCTTATAGAATGATTATAGATAATGATAATTTAAAAAAAACATTATCAATTCTAGATACAAGTAGTATAGAAGATATATCTGAATTATTCAAGGATATTAAAAATTTTGATATAGATATTTCCAAATGGGATTTTAAAGAGATTTTCTTACCATATGCATGGACTTATAAAGATACATTCAAAAATACACAAGTAAAAGATTTAAAAACATTAAAAATTATTGTTGATGTATTTATTGAACTTAATGATATTATTTATAAAAAAAAGAATCAAGATGATCCATCAAATGCATTAGAAAATATAGGATTTTCAGATTTAGATACAAGTTTAATAACTGATATGTCTAGTTTATTTGAACATGGTAGAGATACATCTATAATAGGTGATGATGGCAATCCATTAAAATTAAATAGTGAAAATTTTAACACTAATATATTGAAATGGAATTTATCTAAAGTCACAAATATGAAAAATATGTTTAAAGGATGTAAAAAATTTAATCAAGATATTTCTAAATGGAATGTATTAGACATAACAAATATGGAAAATATGTTTAATGGTTGTGAGCAATTTAATCAA
>CESF01014893.1_pt1 | contig 24197 bp, 20 predicted proteins | sample 356331 | NCBI WGS metagenome assembly CESF01 (sample SAMEA2621779, study PRJEB7988) | marine metagenome | biome: marine biome (ENVO:00000447); feature: surface water layer (ENVO:00002042); material: "saline water (ENVO:00002010), including plankton (ENVO:xxxxxxxx)" | depth 5 m
TTCTCATTTTGAGAAGTTTGATAGTGATAAAGTAATAGATAATATGATGAAATCAAAAAAATGGAAAGATAATAAATATTATGGAAAAACAAAAGAAGAAATAAAAGCAGATTGGGATAAAAATAGAGATGATGCTGCAGAAGCAGGTACAAAAATGCACTACGATATAGAATGTTATTATAATAATTGTCCTAATGAAAATACAAGTATTGAATATTCCTATTTTGAAAATTTCCTGAAAGATTATCCTGATTTGAATGCACGTCCTTATAGAACAGAATGGACAGTATTTCATGAAGATTGGCGTTTGGCTGGTTCAATTGATATGATATTTGAAAATGAAGATGGAACATTACAGATTTATGATTGGAAACGTTGTAAGGATATTAAAAAGGTTAATGGATGGAATGTTTATGCAAAAACAGACTGTATTGATCATATTCCAGATACAAATTATTGGCATTATTGTTTGCAATTGAATACTTATAAAGCAATAATAGAATCAAAATATGATAAAAAGGTTACAGAAATGTATTTGGTATGTATGCATCCTGAGAATAAACGTAAGAATTATGAACGTATAAAAGTGGTAGATTTACAAGATGAAATAATTAAATTAATGGAATATAAAAAACAACTAATGAATAATAAGTAAATAACGTATTAAAATTATAATTATAAATAACATTAATGATAGAGATATTATATTTCTTTTTTACTTTAATTATAGGTTTAGGATTATCGTCACTTGCTGTAATATATATAGTATATTTACCATTAAAGTCCGATATTATAGAGAATCTGGATCCTAATCTATTATATTTAACAGAATATATGGATAAATTTGAAAATATGGATGATTGTAATAATATAGAAAATTCTAAGAAAAATATATTGTTTGAAAACACCCCAATCGGTAATGTGATAATGTATTATGATGATAATGAATTTAAATATTATTGTGATAGAACTCCTTCTTTTGGATTTTTAGAAACAGTTGCACGAAAATATGTAATTGTATTTCATTGCAAATCAATATATAAAGTTTATAATGAAGAAAAGGAAAAGTACGAAGTAAAGGAAAATGAAGAAAAGAAAGAAGAAGTTAAATCAAAGAAAAAAAGCATTTATGCAAATTTTAAAACATATAATAATAATAAAAAACCAAAAATAGATGATAATGAGCCTACATTACAAAATAAATATAAATATATTGGAAAAATACATGAATTTAATTTTTCAGCACCTAAGGAAAAGAAAAAAGAAAAAATAATGACTATTCAAGATTTTTTAAAACAAATTAAAAGTAAATCTCAATAGAAAAAACCTGTAGTTAATATAGTAAAGTATAATGTCTGAAAACGGTGAAAACACTGAAAACACTAAAAACGCTGAAGAAGGAATTGTAGAAGAAAACATAAAAGCTAAAATGGCAGGTAACGGTGCTACAACTATGCTTGGTACAGTATATGGTAAAGGATCTGATTTTTATCGTAAATTTCCAGAACGTTATGATAAATATTTATTATTTAAGAATAATAATAATAATGACAAAGAACCTCCACATGAAATAAATAAACCAGGTGATATAAAAATATCTGAAGGATTTGAAATATTTACAAGAAGATTGTTTAGAAAATTCACGGTTTTATCATTAGTATTTGGTGGAACAGGTGCTGGAGAAATATTAGATAACATTAGTAAAATAGTATTAAATACAGATGATTTATCAAATATAGATGAACACGAAGTTATACAAAAATTTGAGAAAAAAGTAAATAATTTAAAATCTTTAACCAAAAATCCAAGAATACGTGAATTATTAGGTGAGGCATCGAAAGCAGTCGGTGAAATATTTGTCGATTTTATCGAACATGCAAATGAACCTATGATGAAAATAGGAGAAAAAGCATCAGCAATAGGATATAATACGTTGCTTAAAATGTTTAATCAATATATATCAACTTCTGAAGATGCGTTCAAATTAATACCTATTATTGGTGATAGTTATATGATTTTACAAAATATGATAGATATGATTGGAACATCTTTTAGTGTTGGTCAAGGATCCATGAGATTGTTAAGTGATGTTTCAGAATCTTATGTGGATATTTCAAATGCATTAGGTAACGATAAAAAATATAATCAAGATAAAGAAAACCTTAGTGATATAGTCAAAGAAATTAACAACCTGATAAAAGAATTTACAAATAACGTAGAAAACGAGGTGGAAAGAGATATAAGTGACTACGGCGGGATTGATAATGAAAAAGAAGAACGAAAAACACAAAATGAATTAAGTGAAGAGTTTAAAAAAAATAAAGAAGAAAAAGCTAAAGAAGAAGAAGAAAACCAAAATGGAGGTTCAATATTTAAAAAAAGTGGAAATGCAAAAACATTAAAAAATAGATTAGGTGGTTCTAATAATTTAACTAGAAGAAATCGTTTTTAACCAATTATTATAACCATTACTATATTTAATACTGAACGAGCTTTCCAAATGATCACTTGCAATTAACATAATATTTTTATCTTTTTCATCTAGTGTCTTTAAATATTGTAAAATATTTTTGTCTGTAATATTTGAAATAAATTCTTCCCAACTAATCATTTTATATAGTCTATGAGATGTTTTTATTATATGTTAATTAAATTAATATATAATAATTATATTAAATTATAGTACAATCTGTTTGATTCATGATTTTTGGCATATTGATTGATTTTGTAAATCCCAACTCATTTAATGATTGTAAAACTTGTTCATCATATAGTTTATAAAACCGATCAACATCGCGTGTTAATACAAATAAAGATAGCGCTTTATCGTCAGATACAATAGAATAATCATACAATCCATCTACTATAGGACCTAATTCCAATACCCAATAAGGTGCTTGAGGTGCTCCATCCAACTTTACAGTTAAATATCCACAACAGTCGTCATCTTTGTAATACGCATATCCACTAATATCTTCGTATTCATCTTGGGTATTAATTTGTTTATTAAATACTGAAACTCTATTTTCGTTTATAATTGAATAATCTGCAGTTGCACATCTTCCATTTCCTTGAAACAATCTGTTGAAACTATCTTGATATACTTGATACCATCTTCCTGTATAATTTTCTATATTTAATTCATCTACAGCTTTGTAATCTTTACAGTAACATAAACAAATAAAAGTAAATAACAATCCTACTTGACAATACATTATAATATTACTAATAGTAAATCTTTATATAATATTAATAATATAAAATTGAATTTTATATTTTTACTTCATTAAATAATAAAGATATAATAATGTACGAAGTAAATATTGATTTTGATGGTGCTAGCAAGTCGTGGAAAGAAAATAAAATTAAGTTACCTAATGGGTGTTATGAATATAAAAAAACTCAATGCATAGGAATAACAAAAAATGGAAGACAATGTAAAAAAATGACAAAACATGAATATTGTACAATGCATAAGAAATAATATAATATAATAATAAGAATGAAAAAAAATGAAATATGTAGTATTACATCAAATATAATAATATTTTCGATATTATTATTATTTTTTATAGTAGTATTTATTCCATCAAGAGAGGGATTAAGTTTATTACATGGTCAAGATTTATTAATACCGTTGGCTAGAGAAATATCAATAGATAGAAGACATGCGCGTGAAGATTATTTACAAACTTTAGGTCCTGATATAAAATATGCGGCATATTATTCAAAATATTATTAATAAAATATATATTTAATATATAAATGGCAAAACAATCATGTTCCTTTGATAATTCATTAATAATGATAATTACATTATTTTTCTTACTATTTCTTGTATTTAATATTCGTATGAAAGAAGGATATATTGTAGCAGCTGGCCCCATTCCTCATAGAAGACCGATTGAAAGAATTGCAGCAAGACGTGCATTTATAGATGCAAATACATATACACCCAATATAGATATTACACCATTTAATAATAGATGGTAAATAAATATTATATAAATAAATAATTAAATATAAATTATTTAATTATGTATGATAGTTTCAACACTAAAAAATATAATCCATAGTCCATTTACTAATATTAATTTTTATAATAGAGCAACATTACCTTTTATTGCCTATAATATAATTATAGGTCCTCATGGAATTACTGATTTAATTTATGCATTAAAAAATAAAAAAATCTTACAACTATTTGGAATATATAGTTTTAGTTCTTATTTTTTTAATTGGTTACATATAAAACAGTATAAATCTATTTCAAATAGTTTATTTTTAGGATTAAGTGCTATTCATTTTAAAGATGATATTCCTGTGAATAATAAATATATTCAATTATTTTTGAGTGCATTATTTATTGCAAATCTTAAAACAATAGGATTACCTATATTTTTATTGTATATGTGTTTGGTACATGTACCTAATCATTATTTAAGTCATAAAGATTTATTATCAAAAAATAAAAGTTTATCTTATATTTTAATTAGTAGTGTCTCTCTATTATTATGTAATAGTCAAAATCATATTGAACATAATACTTGGTTAATAAAAGGTATTATAGCTAGTCATATACTATTTGAAGAATTATATTGTAGAGAGAAACATAAAAATATATTAAATCATATTTTTAATAATAATGATAAAAGTAATAATATGGCAATATATATCTAGGTTTCGATAGATATTGTTTGATTCTTATTTTTACATGAGCGTTTATGTGCAGCAAGTGATTTTAGATTTGTTCCTTTCCATTTATTGCAAATATCACATACAAAATCGGAGGATTGAATCTTAGCAAATTTAGAATTTAAATATTTTTCTATATTTGGTAAATCTAATAAATTAATATGTTCGTTTATTTTTTTCTGGTAATCTCGTGTTAATTGTATTAAGTTTGATTTATTGCTAATAAAATCATTATATTCTTTATTAATACTTTCCAGATCTTCTTGACTAATAATATTTTCAATTGTACCATTTTCTGTATTAATATTATCGATTCTTGAAGACAAATGATCAATTATATCAACAGCTGTTTTAATTTTCTCTCCACTGAAATTAACATTATGAAGATATACTAAAACATTATTTTTATGAATGTCTATATGATAATCAGATTTTGATGTAATACCACTACTTTGTGATAAAAATATTCCATGACTATTTTGTTCTTCTATATCACGAATGAATTTTTTCACTTCTTTAGGTCCAACATTTGCAGAATAATCTTTATTTTCGAAATAAATATCCGACATACTTTCTCTCTTCAATAAATAATCACATGAACATTTTGTACCACTAGTATTTATTATTTCACCCGTAGTAAATGTCTCATTTAATACAGATGATAACTTATTTTCACCAAATTGACCCTTTAATGAAGAGTTTTGATATTTATTCATAAATTCTTGAAAGGAAGAAGTAGAATTATGAATAGTATCTATTCTAGATATCATTAATGTTTGATAATTATTAAAGTTATTATTTATTCTCTCCACATATAGATCCATATCTTGTTTAGAAGTAGAGTTCGAACTGTTTAATGAAACAATTAGTTCTTTGTTAGTTTCTTGAAACTTATCTAACATAGGCTGGAGAGAAACAATTAAATCATTATTTTTCGGAAATTGTTCATGTAGCATTAATTTTATGTTATTTTGCATTAATTCATTTTGAGAATCAATAACACTTTGAACAGATGATTTAAATTCATGTTTTGATAACTCATGTTTATTTTCAATAATACGCGACAACTCACCTGTATAGTCATTCTTCATATTGTTCATACTTAAAGTAATATTATCATATAATGATTTGTCTTTTAATTCTTGTGTTGATTTAAATATTTCTATAATGGATTGTAAATCGTTAATAGAATTAAATATTTTATCAGCTGACGTTTTTTCAATACTATCATTTGCATTAAATATATTTTCCAATAGTTGAACTAACATAATATTCACTGTTTCAAAATCAATATTTGGATGTTCTTTATAAAATTTTAAAAGTGTTGGATGATTTGTTGAGAGAATATTCATTATATATTTATATATATTTATTCTTTAAATATTGTTTTGTAAAGTAGTATTGTATAATATAATGTTACAAAACTACTTCAATTATGGATTTTGTTCTAAAACTTCTATTCTTTTTAATAATTCTTTATTTTGTTGTGTAAGTTCTTTTACGGCTTCTACAAGCATTGCTGTCATGTTACCATAAGCTACAGTTTTATATTCTTCTTTATTAGTTTCATTTGGTTTAATATCAACTAATTCTGGAATAGTCTTTTCAATATCTTGAGCAATGAATCCAATTTGTGTTTTATCACTATTTTTGAATTTAAATGATACACCATTTATATTGTTTATTTTTTCTAATGCATTTTCCAAAGGTAAAATATCTTCTTTTAAACGAATATCTGATGTAGCGCGAAATTCTACACCATATACAGTAGAATTACATGTAAAATTTCCAGATATAACACCTGTTCCTAAGCAATTCAATGATCCTATAGTACATGTAGATGTTATATCAAGTGATGCTGCATTTAATCCACTATTAATATCAACGTCACCATTTATATTAATTAACCCCATATTACTATCAGAGTTATATCCACATGTTAAATATGCTCTAGCGTCTATAGACAATTCAACTATTGAATCGCTTCCTACAGCATTTATACTTGTATTACCATCATCATTATGAAATAAACAAAATTTTGTAGGGTTGTCTGGATCATCTAATGCTTCGAATCTTGAATGATAAATGCTAACTATAGATGAATTATAAAATGCATTAATCTTATTTGTACTTAATACTGTATAATTAGAATATAATGAACCTCTTACATCCAATGCTCCACGTGGCTGTGTAGTACCAATACCGACAACACTATCTACTTGTTGAATAACATTATTTAATGTATCGATAATTGTTGTATCTAGTGTATCAGTAGAAGCTGTTGCATATCCTAAATCGAATGGTTGGCTAAATTGAGTAAGAGATATAGTATTACCATCACTATCTTTTGAATTACTTGTCCAGTATGTCCATGGTAAATGTAATCTTTCTCCATTTTGATAATAATAACCAGTAACGTTTATACTTCCAGTAGGTCTATTATTTGCATCAGTATCTTTATCACTATAATTAATATTTAATCCATAGTAAGGGGGTGATGAAATAAAGTTGCTAGAACTATATGATCTGATACCTACATTACCATTATATGCGATAGAAAATGTTTCATCCAATGGTATCCCTGATCCTGCTGAACTATCTGCAGGATCTGTTGTTAATAAACTAAAAGCAGATCCATTTGTATTTGAATCAGCTCCTCCTTTTGAACCACCTGCAGATAAATTAATAGCTACTGCGCCACAAGAATCTGTTGTTTTGGTATCCTGAACAACAGTATTATCACTCGAAACAGTATCTTGAATATTTACACCTATAATTTTCGAATATTTACCTACATTACTTTTTGTAGTTGTTAAAGATGATATTATTTTTAAATTAGCAATTTGATTTTCGTTATCACTAATAATAACAGCAGGCAATGCAGATGTTGAATCAATAATATGTAAATTAGCAGAAGGTATTTGTATTTCAGCTGCATAATTTAAAAAGTTACCAATTCCTAGGTTACCGCTTGATGTCATATATAATAAATTTTTAAAAGGAGCAGAAGTAGAATTATTATTAGAATCAATAGCAAATCCTACACTAATTAAATTATCATCTGTTAAACCTTCATCAACGCTATGTAATCTAATGCCTTTATATGTGGTAGATGTAGTTGTATAAAATGAATTTAATTCAATACATGCACCTTGATCATTACTATTATAATTATCAATGGATGTTTTTAATACTAATTGAGGAAAATAATCACCAGTAGGTGATACAGTTCTATCAAATACTTCTAAGCAACCATCTGGTAACCCACCTGTACCTATACCAACATAAGCTCTAGTATCCATATTGGGTGTTTGTGAAGGATATTGAATATAAGTTGTTGGATCACCGTTTGTGCTCCATTGACTGAAATATTGTATTAAACCATTTTTATATACACTTCCTGTAAAATTAAAATCACCATTTATATCTAATTGATATTGTGGTATATTTTGAGCAATACCAATAAAATTAAGATTATTTGATTGTGGTATAATACAAAAAGCTCCACCAAGTTTGATACCTCCTGTATATCCTCCATCAGGATCCATATATAACATATCATTGTTTCCATGTTCTAATGCAATTCTAGAATTATTATCTGTTTGAGCGGTTCCGGCAGAAGTTGGATTATTAAGTATTATACTTGTACCATTTGTACCGATAGTAATATTATCTTCAAATGTTGCACCTCCTTTTACATGAAATTTATCGCTTGGTGTATTTGTACCAATACCTATATTTCCATTTAAATCCATATATATTAATCCAGAACCGGTTGAATTTTCAATACTTATAGGTCCATCTGTCAAGAGATTTTTAAATGTAAGTTCAGATGTATTTTCTGTAAACCCAATTAAAGATGCTTTTAATAATGTAGTTGTAGTTTTACTTAAACTAATATAACACATCCCACTTTGAGTACTTAAATTTAATAATTCACTTTGACTATAAGTTCCAGATACACTAAGAAGATTTTGTGGGGCTTCAGTACCTATACCTATAAACCCGGCATTATAATATAATACAGTACCATCAGGTGTAACAGGACCTTGTACCCAACTTTGTGTAGAAATAGTACCATCATCTGCTGTAGGAAATATTACACCATTACCGTTAATTAATAAATTTCCAGTAATATTAACATCACCATTGACATCTAAATTATATTGTGGAGCACTATTACCAATACCTACATAAGAAATACCAGGAGATGGATCATTTGTCGTTGAAAAATATACATATTGACTATCTAAATTATCAGCATTAGGATTATCGTATGTTTTCCATATATTTGCAATAAACTTAGCACCATTAAAATATAAATCACCAATCATATTTGTATCTCCACCGACTGTTAATGCGTAAGAGGTATTATTATAATCATATTGTGAAGTATCTGTATTATCATCAATATTTGTAGATTCTGAAATACCAATAGCCAAATTTTTAGCCATTAATACAGTATAGTTAGTATATATGGTATCTATATTTCCATCTTCCATAGTAGAACCAGTTGGACTATTTACCCACGGACTTGCTGGTATTAAATTAGTTACATTTTCACTAAAAGTTAAACCATTTAATATTATATCTCCATTATTAATAGTAACAACCCCGTTTATAGTCATTATAGAACTAGTATTAGTTGGTATATCACCATTATCAACATTTATAAATATATTACCACTATTAAAAGATATATCCGAAAAATTAACTGTTTCCCATTGAGAAAATACTACATCGACACCATCTATTTTATATGTACTTCCATTTGATACATTAATATCGCCAAATATATCTAATTTATATTCAGGATTAGATATACCAAATCCTACATTACCGCCCAAAAAATAGGATTTACCATCACTATTTGAACTAAGATTAATAATAGTTGTATTATTTGAATCACTTAATTTAAAGGTATCATAGTATGTAGTAGCCCCAGTTACAGTAAGTAATCCATTAATAGTTACATTTAATCCACCTACATCTTCATTCATAGTAAATGCACCACTTGCACAACTTAAATTTCCTTCAACAAATAAATTATTATCAATTGTTAAATCATTATGTATAGTAACCATACCATTTATATCCGTATTACCAGAATTAACATCTATTGTAAAATTATTATTACTAAATGCGGCTCCACCATTTGCAATAAATGGGCCTTTTATAGTAGAACTTCCTGCATTTGACATTAATATATAGTTATAATAAATAATATCTAATATATTTTAAAATTTAATTATTTTCAATATTAAATAAAGTTATATTATTAAAATCGGAAGAAATACTAGCATATTTATTCAAACTTTTAAATTCTTTTGAATTAAAATACTTATATGTAGATGTAGCTAATAATCCTTTATTATAATTCAATGCTAATTTATTTCCAATATCTAATTCATTAAATTTAAATCCTTGTATTTTATTAATAAGTGACCATATATTATTAGTAGAATCATATTCAAATAAGTATATAGTATTTTCGTTAGGTGACCCAACATATAAATTAGTACCATTTTCTGTGAGTTTAATATCTGTTCCAAACCCTTCTATAGCATTATAAGTTACGTGATCTATATAACCTATATTGTTCCATGTGCCATCTACATATTGATTTTGATCAGATGAGGTAGGATAAACTAATCCTGATGAATTATTATTTGTATTATATTCAAATTTATATATTCTAATATATGCAGGACTATAGGTTGGATCTATATTACCACCAGTACTTATAGCAATTGTAATATTATATTCAAAATTATATGGATTACCATCTTTAAAATCTATATTAGAATCATCATTAATAGTACATACTTCACCAAAATGAGAATTTTGATTACTACTAACATTTATTAATTCATTGCTCGAGTAATCGGTTATATTATTTCCTATAATATAAAACGGGTCATTAGACTCGATATTAGGATATCCTGATGGACTCCATTGAGCATAACAGGTTATTGTTCCATTAATTACATCTGAATTATTTCCTGTACTAGATGAAAATAATACAATACTACAATCATTATTTCTTTTAACATCATCAATAGTTCCAATATTACTATAACCAAAATCTTTTTCTGTAAAATTAAAACTAGTAGATGGTGACGTTTGATCGTCATTAACATATAATGTAATATTATCTGTGGATTTTGATACAAATAAATATTTGAGTTCTGGATTCATTGCCATAAATATACCAGCATCTGGACAATTAGTCATATCTATATAACCCATAAAATTCCATGATGTGTTCTCTTGTAGTCTAAAGAATAATACTTTATACTCAGTAGTTGTAAATGTAGATACAAAAATAATTGTACCATCTGTATTATACTCTATACTGGACATATAATTATTAAAGTCTTTTAAACCTAGTAGTGTGTTTGATATACTTCCTATTTGATACCAAGATTTTGTTACAGAATCCCATTTATAATTTTGAATTAAACCGTTAAATGTAGATGTATTTGTAGATGTTATACCAGTACCGTATGGAACAATACAAGAAAATGATGTACCATCGTTTGAAAATATCATACCATTCTTTGTATTACCTATACCCTGATAAAATTGTGACGAAGACATATTATTTTGAAAAATTCTAGTATTTGGTGTAAAACTTAAATAAACAGCATTATTTTTATACATTTTTGTAGCAGTAGGTATATCACCTTGTATATTATTTGAATAAAACAATCCATTTACAAATGAATCACCATTTGAATCAATAATAAATTTATTATTATAAAATATAAAACTATTTAATATATTTAACGTTGAAATATTTGTAGTACCTGTAAATGTTGAATCACCATCCATATAATAATTACCAATCACATGTAAATTGTATTGAGGATTGTCAGTATTTATACCAACATTATGTAAATAATAGATATTATCAGTGTTAGATGGTTGCATCCAAAAAACATTTTGTGATTCAGTATCAAATTCTTTATCATTTACATATAAAGTACCTGATACACGTAAATCACCTGATGTACGTAAATCACCATTTACATCTAATTTATATTGAGGAGTCGTTGTACCAATTCCAATATTTTTAGATACATATAAATCACTATCTGCTGTTATATTATCTGTAATATGAAAATCTCCAACAATATCTAGTTTATATAAAGGTTCTTTTATTCCAATACCTACATGTGAATTTACATTAAAAGCAGTATATATATCGAAGTCATTATCAGGTGTGTTATTCCATAGCCCAGTCATTAAATCATCCAATAAGCTATCATTATAATATACGTCTCCATATAAATATATAACATTACCTCTAATTGATGTATTTCCTTCAACTTGAAAAGGATATATAGGATTTTTTGTACCAATACCTACATTACCTTCGGCATAGTATAATACATTATTAATAGAGGTCCATGTTGAATATGTTACACCATTTACAGTAATACTACCATTATTCATTGTATTACCATTTGCAGCAGTTCCGCCACCTCCTCCTTGAAATGATGATCCTCCTCCATTATTAATTATTTGTGTTAATGTATCGGATAACTGTAAAAGTTGTCCGGGTAATACTTCAGATCCATTAATAAATATAGCACCTGTCAAGTTAATATCTCCGCCAACAGATAATGCATATTTACTTGTATTTTGTTTTTTCAAAGAATCAGGATTAATTACACAATTTGTATTAATAATTTGATTTTCGTTATATAATTCTCCAGCTATATGGAAAAAATATTCAGGTTTAGCTGTACCAAATCCAATACGTTGAGTATTAGGAGAAATATTTAAATAAGAATAGCTACTATCTTCTGTAGATAAACTAAAAATAGTTTGATTATTACTATTTCTTAAATATAAATTTTTTGTAAATGTAGCAGTGTTTTTAGTAAAAATAGTCCCATTTAATAAACAATTACCATTTATATCAACACTAATTGAATCATTTAAAGAACTAATTCTATTTACTATAATATTATCATTACATGATAGATCGCCATATATTTCCATATTACCTTTAGTAGTAATATTACCATAAATATCAATAGATAATTGAGCTGTATTTCCTATATTTATACTATTTGTGAATTCTGTTTTTGAACTGAAAGTTGTAGTTCCTATAGTCATGTATAATAATGTTAATTTATTTTTATATAAATATTAATGTTTATTAATTAAAATAATATTTATAGGGATATATTAATTTCTGATGATTCTGAAAATAATACAGTACTATCGAATTCATATATTATTTCACCATTAGACATATTAAATATACCATCTATTTGTAAAATACCTCCTTCATTTACTTGTAATGTACATTCATTTAAATCTAATTTACCATTTGCAGTAATAACTAATGAATTTCCACTAGTTATAGTTAAATTTACATTTGAATCACTTACACTTCCGCCATCCCCTATTTCTACTTGAAAATATTCATTAAAATAATTATTTAAATCATTCACTGTTATTGTTGTAGTTATAACTAATTTATTTAAACCAATATTATCTAGTATATATTTACATCTATCTAAATAATTCTCATTATCTATTTCTCTATTATAATACGATTGTAAGTCTATAAAATCAGAAAAGAAGATTGCATTATTATCAATAATATATGTTGCATCTTCATCTATAATAATCGATCCAGTAATTATAAATATACCATAAATATAAAGCGATGAACCAGATTTTAAATGTAAATCACAATTTAATATAGATAAAGATGCATGTTTATTTACAATTAATACTTTATTTTCTTCTAGAGTTAAATTACTTGTTAATATAACATTTCCACTTTGTTGAATATATACGTCATCACATTCTGATAATATACTAGTAAATAGAGTATAATCATTAATATTTGTTGTAATTTTACATTTACTATTAATATCTGTTGTAACTATTTCATCTGTTAAAATATTATTTATATTTTCATCAGTTTCATATACAGCATTTTCATTTATAGTTAAATTACCATATATATTTAATTGTCCATAATTGGTAATTATTAATTCACTGAAATTTAATAATTCTAAATTACAATTAACTATATTTAATATACCACCATCTATTACTATTCTTTGACCACCTTCCATTATTAAATCTTCAGAAATACTTACATTACTACCTATTCCTAATATAATATGATTACATTCATTTAATGCATTTAAAAATTCATTTTCTGTAATTTGTGTATAAAATACACACGGTTGGTAAGGAATACTTTGAAAAATTTCACTTTTTCTTATATAATTGGTATAACTACTATAAATAATATTATAAGTACCATAATCATCTGTATATGAAATAGATGCTTTAAATTTATAGTCAATATATGATCTAGTAAGTATTAGTGAATTATTTCTATAAGGTTCATTATTTTCATCTAATAAAATAGAATCTTCATCAAATAATCCTTCAAATTGTGCATGTAATTCTTGTCCTATCATAAATACACCTTGTATAAGTAATGTTCCATCTATATTATTGTTTAAAAATTTAATTTTATTAGTAGGTGGAGATGAATAAGTAACAATATTATTATTATTATTATATAAAACATCTACCATTATATATTTTCCAATAAATGTATTGTTAGATGGTATAGTAAATGTACTAGAATTATTTATATTAATCAACTTATAATAAGTTATATTATCATAACTATATTTCCATATATATTTACCAATATTATCAACATTTAATGTATTTGATATTATTACAGATAAAGTACTACCACCAATAGTATCACCTGAAATATATAATGTATTAGTTTCGGTATCTACACTATTTATTTTAATACTATCAGAATAGAGTGTAGTTGTACCTCCTAGTGAATCTACAGTAGTTAATACCATTCTTAGATCCTTATCATCAAGATCTTGATTATCGGATGGAATATCAAAATAATTATTATTGGTTCCAATATCTAACCAACTATTAGAATCATAATATTGCCATTTATAATTTTTAGATACAATTGCTCCATCAAGATCAAATAAATTCTTAATTTCAGAATAAACAGTTGTCCCAAAGTTGCCACTTCCAGATAATGTTATTGTACCAGTTGCTGGTTTATCGGCATTTTCAATTTTGGATGTAGTATTAGATAATAAAATTTTTATACCATCATTATTTTTAAATAATACTCTAGATCGAATATATTTATTAACAAAAAATCCATTAGAAGATATAGTAATAGAGTTATCATTAATTAAGTTAGAAATATCACTATCTGTAGTATTTATATATTCTAATTGATTATTTGTTTCTTGTAATGAATAATTATTAACATTAGCCATTGAAATCCATACTATTTTATCAAGTGATGTTTCCCATATATATTGAATTGTGTAATCCGTTAAATCAATACTAGTATCAGTATTCAATATTACATTTAGTACAGATCCTTCTGACGCAGTTCCATTTAATATAGCACTACTATTTGCAAGTAATTCATAATTATTTATGATATCGGATGTATTACTATCAGTAAATATAGTTTTATCATTTTCATCTTTTGAAATAACAGTAACCCTTAAATATTGATTTATATATAAATTTTCTTGAGATATGGGAATAGTATAATATGGTAAATAATAATTATAATTAATATAATTCCAATCAGTTTTATTATAGGATCTATACCAATAAAATTTAAGTGTTCTATTAGTATTATCTATTGAATTTCCATTATATAAAACATTAATTTTTTGCCCTATTTGTGATGTTCCAGACAAAGTGTATTCATATGTTTCTTCTTCAGAAGTGTTTATATTTACAAGAGGTTCAGAAATATTAGAATAATATATTTTACTATTTCCATATAAATCATATGTTGTTGCTTTAATTCTATAAATATATCCTATTAATGTGTTGTCTAATGGTATAGTATAATTCTTATTATTTGAATTACTTATACTAATCCAATTAGGTGTCGAAGAATTAACCGATTTTTGCCATTCATATGTAGCATTATTAACTGATCCTACATTTTTTAAGCTTTTATACCATGTTAATGTTTTTGTAGATATACCATCTAAATCTGATATATTTTCATTTATATGTAATATACCACCAATATTTAATGAACCACTTATAGCAACAGATCCTGTAGGTGGATTATCTATATTTTGAACAACATTAGTTAATAATGATATATTACGTATTACAATTGTATAATCTGTTCTATATATTGCACTAGCCATAATTTGCTTTCCTATATCTGATGATCGAATAGTATAATCATGTGTTTTAATATTATCTAATATACTATAATTATTATCTGAATCAACTATCCACCAATAATATTTATTATATTTTGAATATTTTTGATTTTTAGTATTTATTAAATCAATAGATAATACGGACCCTTCTTTTGCGTCACCTATAAGTTTAAGTGTATTTAAAATTTTTTTATCAAATATAGATTTTTTTGTTTTATAATTTTTATTATTATCTATATATTGAGTCGAAATACAAATTTGATACATTTGTTGTTCATCTGTAATAAATGAAGTATTAACAATATAATCATTTTCAATAATTTGACCGTTATAATAATTATTCCATGTAATATTTTTTAATATATAAATATCTTCTCGATCTTCAGAAGTTAAATAAGATAACAGATCACTATCTTTAACATAGTTTATGTTACATAAACATAATATATCTTGTATTTCATAAGTATTTATAATATTAATTATAAATTTACGTGTAATAGTTTCGCAATTACTTTTGCCAACACATGCGATTGCTTTAATTGCTAATTCAATTTGTTTAGATTTTTCATAAATAAATGTATCTTTTGCATATAATATGTTATCAATAATATAAAAAAAAGAAGAAACACATGAAAATTGATAATAATATTTCGTATTTGTTGTATATATATAAGCAATAGGTGTATCTTTTAGTAAATATTCATAAATATATGTATTAGATAATTCAATATGAGAAACAATATCTAATGTAATAGAATTATTATTAATATTATTATTAATCATGTTATATTTATATCTACCAGTTCTTACACTAGAATCAACAGAATTACGTTGTCCATATTGATCATTTCTATATATATTTTTTTCACAATTTAATGTACGTAAATATTTTGAATTATAATTTTCATTATTATTAACTTTACTCGAACTTCTTATAAAACAATTTCTAGACATCAATACTATTATAATTGGAGTTTTTATTTTTAATAATTAATTCTACTAATAATTACTTATTAAATTAATTTAGAAATGGTATATAATTACCTAAACCGAAGAAATTTTTTTGTTGAAATTGTGAATATATACCGATCATACCAGCAACTGATAATATTTCTTTTGTATAACCAGATATTTTTACTTCTTTATCAAATGTAGTAAATAATATAGTCATTAAAACAAATACTAAAACCAAAAATATCCATTCTAACCAGTTATTTTCATCATTTAATTTATCAATATATTTATCATCTACAGCTGTAAATAATTGATAAAATGCTATATTAAAAAATGTAATACTATATAATATTTTAATAACAACAAGAATAACTAAATATATACCAATTAATGAAAAATCAATATTAAAATTTTTATAAATTTTCATATAATATATATTACTATAAAAATATAGTTTAAAATGAATGCCTTTAGTTTTTTGTTTATTTCTATTTTCAAAAAAGTGAAAATGGACATTTATTTTTGTCCTTTTTTGATTTTTCAAAAATAAAATCCAAACAAAAACTTAAGGGGTTTCAGATTTAGACGAGAATGCTCTAAATTACAAAAAAATGATTCAAAAGTTGTTACGATAAAAAAAATCAATTAATTATAAAACAATTTAGGCATTTTTTTCTGTAAGTATATATTACTTACATAAAAAATGCCGAAAAATGCCGAAAATTTTTATTGTAAGGAGTGTGACTTTGTATGCTGCAAAAAGAGCAATTATGACAAACATATATCCACACGCAAACATAAAATACTTACAAATACTTACAAAAAAATGCCTGACGATACTGGTCAATTATATGAATGTGAATGTGGAAAACACTACAAGCATCGTCAGAGTTTATATACACATAAGAAAAAGTGTAAATTTATTATAGATGAAATAGTAGAAGAAGAAAAGGTGGAACAAAATGAGAGCAAATATGATAAGTTAATAGATACATTGATGAAACAAAATGATAATTTACAAGATAAATTATTAAAAGCGAATACAAAAATAAAGAATGTGAATAATAATAAGTTTAATTTGAATGTATTTTTAAATAATGATTGTAAGGATGCAATGAATTTGATGGATTTTGTAAATAAAGTGGAGACTAGTGTATCAACATTAGATTATATAAAGGAGAAGGGTTTTGTAGGGGGTATATCTAAGTTATTATTAGAAGGGTTAAATAATATGGAAGTAACAAACCGTCCAGTTCATTGTACGGATTTGAAACGTGAAACGATATATATTAAAAATAATGATACGTGGGAAAAAGATAACGATGAGAATGATAAGATGAAAGAAATGATAACGCGGGTATCACGTAAAAATTTGTCTAATTTACAACAATGGGTACAGAAAAATCCTGATTGCACTAATACAGGATCAAATATGAATGCTGATTATCATAAATTATTACAAGAAGCGTTAAATCACGGAAATGATAAGGAGGTTAAGAAGATAATTAAAAAAATATCAAAACACATATCTGTGAAAGAAGAAAAATAATATTTGGATAATGTATATGAGTAATTCTTACGATCTTTCCGAAGAATTTAATAAAGAAAAAAATGAAGAGTTGTACGATATAATTGAGAAAGCATATAACATATTAATGGAAAATAATAAAGTAATACAGATACCCCCTAAAGATATAATTAATATGCTAACTATACGTGTAATTATGGGCACAATGAGTGTGTATAAAAAATTACAAGAGTCGGAGAATAACGAAATTAGTTCAAGTAATAACATTTTAGATGAAATTGAGTATGTCAAATTTATAAAAGCTAAATTATTCTCAAAAATAATTGATAATGAAGAAGCTATCGTTCTCTACAAAGATAACTTAAATTCGTTGAGATTTGCAGAAGGCAATGGATTAAATATTAAATGTCATCTAGCTCTTGTAAATTTTCAATCTGAAATTATTGATTTATATAAAAGAGAGGGAGAGGGAGCTGTAGATTATAAAAAATTGGAATACCCAAAAGAAAAAAGAGGTGGCAAAAAAAGTAGAAGATCCAGAAAAACAAAAAGAGCAAAAAAATCTAGAAGAACAAGAAGACGTAGAAGAAATTAAATTTTCTCAATAGAAACATTCTTTTGTTTAGAAAAATAATCAACTAATTCGTCATTTTTATAATCATTTATATAGTAAATTTTATTAATACCTGATGCTAATAGAAGTCGGGTACATATTATGCATGGATAGTGTGTAATATATGCTGTACAATTGTTGGATGATACTCCACGCATTGCACAATCACATATAGCGTTTTGTTCAGCATGGACAGTAGCTTGTTCATGATTATCTCTAACAATACTTGTATGAGGGCATCCAGGAAGGAAGCCATTATATCCTTGACTGATGATGCGATTATCTTTGACTAGAAGACAACCAACTTTCATACGTTTGCATGGAGATCGTTTTGCGGTTACTTCAACAATTTCTTTAAAATAATTTTCCCAAGAAGGGCGTTCCATATATTATATAATTAATATAATATATGAAATTTAATCTACAGATTCAAAATGACTTACATGATTTTTTATAATATTTACTTATTTTTTTGTATAATTTAAAAATATTCTTTCTGTAACTATAAATTAAATAAAATATAAGTAAAATTGTTATATAATACACTAAATGTAATATTACAAAAAAAAATAAATAATATTTCATAACAAATGCTTTTTTTTCAAATGTAGGCCAAGTATCTAACAATATTTTTTCTGATTCAGGTCTTCGTTTTTTTCCGTGAATTCTATATATCATTGGATGACAAGAATTAGATAATATTGTAGTAAATAAATCATAATTTGTAAAAAGTAAATAAATCATATTAGGTTCTAAATTCATATCTTTCGCCAAATCTTTTAAATAAAAACAACCAATTACTATTGTATTAATATGATCATTTTCTAAATTTAAAGGATCAATATTTCTAAGAAACGGTTTCCTTATTTGATAATTTAAATTATTGTAGAAATATTCATTTACCCACCATGATTGCATTTCTGCGATTGCAGCAATACTTCCCATTGTTGGTCTTGCAAAACCAATGAATGCCAAATTATTTGTATTTTTTGGTATTATTTTTTTTATAAATTCATCATCTGTATATTTTTTATCCAAAAAAGGAAATTTTTTTCTATATCCAGTTGCACATATTATGATATCAACATTCTTAATTGTATCATTTTCTGTTTCTACAATATTACCTTGAATATTATTAGGAAATTTAATTAAATTAACCTTATTATCGTATATATCTATTAAAAACTCTGTTCTTTTAACAACATATTTTTTAAACAAATTATTTGGTGTTTCTGTCATATTACATAATTTTTTGTGTTTATGAAAACACATATTAAAATCACAATGTTCTGTGTCATGATGAAAAATTTTCATATATAAATTAGCACCATACTGAAAAAATACTCTACCATATTCATTCCAAATTGCTGACATTGGTTCTGGAAGACTATATTCTATATAATTTAAATTCATGTCTGTTGATTCACCACCATCTCCACTTAATAATCTTGTAACACACTTATCACCTACTTTTTCCATTTTTTTTACATTTTCTTCTGTTTCATCTCCTCGAGGAAACCATTCAATATAATTTTTTGTAGTATAATATAAATCACTATTATTATTCACTAAAATATGACCTATATCAAACGCACTTTCAGCACCACCTATTAAAAGTATTTTCTTGCCATAAAATTTTTCTTTCCATTGATATTTATCCATGTAATAAATATCTTGTGTATGATAAATAGTTCCTTTGAAATTATCAACTATATCTGGAATTTTTTGATAATTATTAAGACCTGTACAAACTATTAATTTTTTACTTATTAATTTATAGTTTATATTATTAAGTTTATAATTAACTATCCACATTTCTTGATCATTTTGATCACATTTTTCAACAGTTGCACCATATTGAATATATTTATCCAATTTAAAATGTGTTTTATAATTATTTAAATAATCAATATAGTCTTGTATTGAAAACCAGGTACCTAATGTTTTATCCATTGGAAAATCACTAAATCCAGAAACATATCTAGATGAAGACCATTTGAAATAATCTTTTTCTTTTATATTTGAAAACATTCCATTACAATTATAACATTTTTCTAAAACAATAATTTTTTTATTAGTCTCAGAGAATGTTTTACATGTAGTTAATCCACTTTGTCCTGCTCCAATAATGCATATATCATATTTTATCATATATATAATATATATACTTAATTAATTATTTTTTTTTTAATGTGGTTATTAATTGTTAATTTAATCTACAGGTTCAATTTGAGGTTCAAAATCATCAATATTTGTCTTTGTTTCTTCTTCATTAACAGCAATATTTTGTTTTTTTGTATAATAATTTAATATATTTAAAAATAATGCTAATTTTCTCTCGGGCTTACTATTATCAGAAGTTCTGAACATTTTGATAAACTCTTCGAATTCTATTTTATTAGTGGAGTTTAGTTTGGAGAGAAATGTTTTTTCAGAGAGAAATAACAAAATATCTAATATTCTCTCTGGTTCATCTAGTTTAATAGGAAATAAATCCGTAGTTATCATATTAACAAATACAGAATCAACCATATTCTTATCAACTAAATTAGGAAATACATTATTAGGTTGAGAGAAATTCATAAAAGGACTATTTTGCATCATATTTAAAAAGGGATTAGGTGTTTGATTATTATTAGATGGAATACCATTAGGAAAAAGATTAAAAGGAAATTGTTGATTATTCATATAACTTAATAAACGAGAATATATTTAATTATTGTACGATTAAATAATATTTATAGTATTTTTAAGACATAGTAATTTTAATAGCATAATTTTTAGATGTTTGATTTGGTATTGTATTTGTTGGGTTTATAGTCAATTGAAAAATAATAGAATCGCCGGATTCAAATAGAAAATAATAAAGATTATTAGAGAATCCTCCATTATTGTCTATATCTCCTGCAACCAGGGTGTATGTATTGCTAAATGTTACACCAGTTGCGCTAAATGTTAGTACATCACCTGCTGCATAATTAGATCCAGCACTACTGAATTTAATACCAACTATTTCGCCTCCTAATATTGTAATAGATGATAGAATGCCACCACTACCATTACCTGTGTTAGAAAAAGATATATTGTTACTACTGGTATATGTACCGTTTGTCTGTCCTGATACAAGATTGGATAGATCTCCTACAAGATTAGAAAGTATATTATCTACGTGATATATTTTACCACTATTTGATGAAAGACGGCTACTAGAACTTGAATCTGTTTCTAACATCGTTTTTAAAGTTCTGCATATATTGATTGTAGTGTTTGTATCAGTCAAACCATTAGCATTATTTAATTTTTCTTTTAATTTATATACTAACTGATATTCGTTGGAATCATTGCCTGTAAGTAAAGTATCAATTTCTGTATTGATTGTTGCGATATTAGAATATAAAGTTGTTTTATTTTCTACACCATGAATTTGTTTTACCCATGTGCGAATAACATTATCTGCAATTGTTTGATCGGTTTCTTCAGGTTCAATAGTAATATTTGTTGCAGTTAAATTTTTTGTAGCAAGATTTTTATTATTATTATTATTATCTAATATAGGTAACTGAGAAGAATATGTTCTATATATATTTGTACCAAATGCAAATACTTTATTCCATTCATTTTTATTCATAGTTAGATCTAATGTTGGTAAAGACGAAAGACCCATAATATTATATATATATAATATTATGATTAATTTAATAATTTAAGCAACCATTGTAATTTTTATATGAAAATTCTTAGTAGTTTGACCACCTATTGCACCACTAGCGAGTGGTGCTACTGATAGTTGAAAATTGAGTGTATCTGTTGCTTCAAATAAAAAGTTATAAAGATTGTTAGTAAATGCACCATCATTATCTATATCTCCAGCAACAATAGTATAAGCATTCATTGCAACTGAACTGCCACTTATATTTGTAGTAAATGTAAGTGTTTGACCAACTTGATATCCTTCACCAACTGTAGTAAATTTTACACCTGCAACTCTTCCACCACGAACTATCATGGAGATACCACTTGCTGCTGAAGTGACTGCATTACCACCAGTAGTAGCCAATGTAATAGTTACACTATTAGTACCATGAGTATATGTACCATCAGTTAAACCAGTTGCAAGACCATCAAGCTCACCAACAAGATTTGACAAAATATTACCTGTGTGATATATCTCGTTAGCCCCATTACCTAATCTATCAGCATCACCAGCTAAACAAATAAGTTTAAGCTGACGAGCCAAATTTGCAGCAGTAGCAGTAGTATCAGTCATAGCATCAGCTGTATCAATTTTAGCCTTTAATTTATGTACTAAATCAGTGTTGGCGCTACTACCATCTGTAGTAGGTCGTGTAAGTAAAGTATCAATCAGGGCATTGATAGTGGCGACATTGGAATAAAGACCATCTTGTCCTCTAGCGCCAGTAATTCCATATATAAATGAACGAATAGCATCAGATGCTATAGTTTGATCTGTTTCATTGGGTTCTTGAAGTTTTGTACCATCTTCTTCATCCTCAGCGTTACCAGTTCCTGGATCAGTCAAATCTTTTGTACCGAGTGTTGATCCAGATATAAATCCGCCGGCACTATTTAAATCTGCTGCAACAATAGTATAAACACCTAAACTTTCTGACCCATTCCCGAAATTTCCTGTAATAGTAATAGTATTACCAACAGCATAACCTGAACCAGCTGTACCAAATATTACACTGGTTACAGCATCTGTACCATTACCAGAAACAGTAATAGATGATATTACTCCACCTGAACCAGAACCAGTGGTAGTTGCCAATGTATAACCTGAAGTATAGGTACCATCAGTAGCATTAGCACTAATAGTAGGCATTGTACCAGCAAGATTAACTTTATGTTTTAATTCTGGAAGTACACCAGAATATGTATGGTATATATTATCACCAATTGCGAAAACTTTATTCCAGTCAGTTATTGACATTGATAGATCTAATATAGGTGCTGCAGTTATAGGATTTTCAGTGACAGGACCTTGAACTACAAAACCTGTAGTATTAGTTACGGTGTCATTCAATTCATTAAGAGTAAAAAGAACCATTTATAATATATATAAATAATTTATAAACAAAAAAATAAATAAATTTAAATAGTAACTATTCTAAAGATGATGAATCTTCTAAAGATGATGAATCTTCTAAAGATG
>CESF01015479.1_pt1 | contig 24187 bp, 22 predicted proteins | sample 356331 | NCBI WGS metagenome assembly CESF01 (sample SAMEA2621779, study PRJEB7988) | marine metagenome | biome: marine biome (ENVO:00000447); feature: surface water layer (ENVO:00002042); material: "saline water (ENVO:00002010), including plankton (ENVO:xxxxxxxx)" | depth 5 m
ACCTCTCTAAAAATACTGCTCTATATGTTAATTTATGCTTTATTTTCTAATTTATTGCTTATTGTTAAAATGAGAAGTTATAAACCAATTATTATTGCTTGAAATTATAATACAAAATCATTATAAGCCACGTCCATGGCAAGAGTTACTGTAGAAGATTGTTTAGAAGTTATTGATAATCAGTACGATTTAGTCATTTTGGCTAAAGAAAGAACACTTCAGATCGGTGCAGGCGATAAGCCAATGGTCCCAGAGAATAATGATAAAAAAACAGTATTGTCCTTAAGAGAATTGGGGGACAAATTGTTAGACCAAAAAAACTTAGAGGCTCAAACAATTGATAGAGCAAGGGAACATCCTGAGGATACAACTGAACAAGAAGAATACGATGCATCAGAAGGTGACGCGTTTGAAGAGATTTATAAAGGAGAAGTTTCAAAATCTGGTCAGGCAATTTTACCTTCAAAAAGATCGAGAAAAGTACCTGCTTCAAATGTTAAGGCAGATGAAAATGCCATTAATGATGACGATGATTTTTCTGACGATAACGTCGATGAAACAGAGACTACCGAAACTTTAGAAACTGGAAACGAAGAACAAAATTCTTAAATATCAAATTCTTTTAAAATCTTTTCTCTATGCTGGTCTAGATTTGGTATCTCACCTCGAGTATCTGGGTCATCATAAGTCGACATTTTAATTGGATTTCCTGGCATTTTAAATTCTCCAATTTTATTGTGTATTGCACTCACAATCATGTTTCTCGCTTTAGTTTGAGGGCTCTCAACAACCTCTTTGATATTATTTATAGGACCACAAGGGATTTTATTTTCTTCAAATATTTTGCACCATTCAGTAGTAGTTTTTTTTTTCAATTCATCTTCTAGTATTATTTTAAGCTCATCAATATTTTTATTTCTATTGGCATTTGTTTTAAACTTATCATTGCTATGCAGATTTATATTTAAAACTTTGCACATCCCCTCAAATAATTTGTCATTACCTGCTGCTATTACTATGTAACTATCTTTAGTGCTAAAAGCTTCAAATGGTGCAATTGATGGATGTCTTGAACCCATAGGCTTTGGTATCTCACCTTTTGTTAAGTATCTTGCAACTGCATTTTCTAAGATTGCAATTTGACAATCTAACATTGCCACATCAATGTACATTCCTTTTCCAGTTTTCTGTCTATCATATAGTGCAGCGTTTATAGCAATTGCAGTAAATAAACCTGCAGTAATATCACCTATGGATGTTCCAACTCTTGTAGGTTCGCTATCAGGTTGGCCTGTCACACTCATTAATCCACCCATTCCTTGAACTACCATATCGTAAGCTGGGAGACCTTTAAGTGGTCCAGTTTGACCAAAGCCTGATGCTGAAGCATAAATTAATTTTGGGTATTTATCTTTTAAACTCTCCCAACCATAACCCCATTTATTTAATGTTCCAGGTTTAAAGTTTTCAACTAAAATATCTGCTTTTGGTAAAATTTTTTCAAATATCTTTTTATCTTTTTCGTTTTTTAAATTAAGTGCGATACTCTCTTTATTCCTATTTAATGACATAAAATATGCTGACTGATCTTCTACAAAAGGTCCAAAACTTCTTGAGTCATCTCCTACCTCTGGAGCTTCAACTTTAATAACTCTAGCCCCCAAATCTGATAAAATCATAGTACAATACGGACCAACAAGAACCCTTGTTAAATCTAGTACTAATAATCCTGATAATGGCCCATTATTCTTCATTTTTGTGTTATGCAATATTGTCTCCTGTTATCTTATCTTGTTGAACTTAATATCAAAATATAGTTGAATGGCCAATAATTTAACAAACAGGGGAGACAATAAATGAAAATGAAAAAATCATTTATATATCTATTTACTGCTGTTTTCTTGTTTACTGGTATCGGTGAAACATTTGCTAAAACTTTAAAAGCAAGTCACCAATGGCCGGGTACAAAAAGAAAAGACGGTAAATTTGACGTTCGTCATGAAATGGTACAAATCATTGCTGACGAAATGAAAAAAGCTAACGTTGGTGTAAATGTAAGAATTTACCCAGCTAAATCACTTTATAAGCCAAAAGAACAATGGAAACCAATGACAACTGGTCAATTGGATATTTCAGCGTTCCCTCTGGCTTATGCTGCAAAATTTCATCCAGAGTTTGATATTACTTTAATGCCTGGAATGGTGAAAAATCATAAACACGCATTAAGAGTTAATAGCTCGCCAATGATGAAAACAATCAAAAAAATCATTAATGACGCAGGCGTTATTGTTTTATCTGACGCTTGGTTAGCTGGTGGTTTCGTTTCAAAAAAAAACTGTATCACAAGTCCAAGTACTGTGAAGGGTCAAGTATTCAGAGCTGCAGGAAAAGCTTTTAACCAAATGTTAGAAGGTGCTGGATCTGGAATTCAAGGTATGCCATCATCGGAGATTTATAATGGTCTTCAAACTGGTGTACTAGATGGTGCTAATACGAGTTCAGGAAGTTTTGTTTCATACAGAATTTATGAACAAGTTAAGTGTGCGACACCTCCAGGTAAATATGGACTATGGTTTATGTACGAGCCAATTCTTATGTCAAAAAAATCTTTTGATGCTTTAACTTCAAAACAACAAAAAGCTTTAATGAAAGCTGGTAAAGTTGCTGAGAAGTACATGACAAAAGAAGCGGCTGGTTTAGACACTACTATGGAAAAAGCTTATAAAAAAGCTGGTGTTAAACTTGCATACATGACTAAATCAGATTTTGATGCTTGGTTAGAAATAGCTAAGAAAACATCATACAAAAATTTTGCTACAAAAGTTCCAGGTGGTCAAAAATTAATTGACCAGGCTTTAGCAGTAAAATAATAATCTAAATTAATACCCCTGCTTAAGCAGGGGTATTTTTTTTTATGGCTGATAAGTTCATTAGATTTACAGAAAAGATTGCAAAGCTGTGTGGTATTTTTGCAGCTGGTTGCTTGCTTTTATCAATTGTTTTAATTACAGAATTAGTTTTTGAGCGATATATTTTTAGAAACGCCATAACATGGCAAACAGAATTAGTTACTATGCTACTAGTTGCGTCTACTTTCATTGGAAGTGCATATGTTTTAAGCGAGAAAGGACACGTGAATATGGAGTACCTATATTCTTTTATGTCTGAAAAAAGTATTACCAAACTTAAAATTTTCACAGACACACTCTGTTTGATTTTTTTCTCAATTTTGTTTTATGTTAGTTTAGAAATTACGGCAGAAGCTTTTATCAAAAATCACAATACTGGTACGATTTGGGGACCGCCATTATGGATACCATATTCCTCAATGTTAATTGGGGCAACTCTAATGGTCATGTCTTATATTGCAGAGCTCATTAAATTAACAAGAAAACTGAAGGAATTATAATGGAATTTATAAATAATATGGATCCATTAATGCTTGGTTTATTCGTAGGGATATTCACTGTAGCAATGCTTTTTTCAGGTATCCCAATAGCTTTTGGTTTATGTTTTATATCATTGGTTTTTTTATTTTTGGCTGAGGGATTTCAAATTCTAAATGTGTATGCCGAAACATTTTATGCCGGCTTAAATTCTTTTGTTCTACTTTCAATTCCTATGTTTATTCTTATGGGAATGGCGGTAGCTTATTCACCAGCGGGTAAAGATTTATATACAGGATTAGACAGGTGGTTATGGAGGCTACCAGGTGGTTTAGTAGTTTCTAATATTGGTGCATGTTCAATATTTGCAGCATTAAGCGGATCAAGCCCAGCAACATGTGCAGCCATTGGTACTATGGGTATTCCAGAGATGAGAAAAAGAGGATACTCAGCTGAGTTGGCTACCGGCTGTATCGCAGCAGGTGGGACACTTGGAGTTTTAATTCCACCAAGTATTGTATTAATAGTTTATGGTCTCGCAACTGGGACATCAATTGGACGATTATTTTTATGCGGAGTTATTCCAGGCTTATTACTTGCAGGCTTGTTTATGTTGTGGGCTTATATTTACTCTTATTTTATTGATAAGTCATATGCTGAAAGAGCAAGAAATAGAGTTCCACCAACATTAAAAGAAAAATTAGAAGTAATTCCAAGAGTACTTCCTTTTTTAGGTATTGTTGTTGGAGTTCTTTATGTTCTTTATGGAGGTATAGCCACTCCATCAGAAGCTTCTGGTGTCGGTGCTTTTTTAGTTTTTGTGATGATTGCAGTTGTTTATAAAATTTATCATCCAAAAAAAATATGGGATATCGTTAAGGTATCTATGAAGGAAAGCGTAATGATAATGTTCATCATTGCTGGCTCTTATATTTTTGCCTTTAGCTTATCATCTTTATACGTCACACAGTCAATAGCACAAACTATTGTAGAAATGAGTTTAAATAAATGGCTTTTGTTTTTTTATATTAACATCTTTTTACTAATTGCTGGATTTTTTTTACCACCTGTTGCTGTTATTGTAATGACTTCTGCAATCCTACTTCCAATCATCACTGAGTTTGGTTTTGATCCATATTGGTTTGCAATTGTTTTTACAATCAATATGGAAATAGGTTTGATTACACCGCCAGTTGGATTAAATTTATATATTATTAAAGGTATCACCCCAGACGTTAGCCTTAATCAGATTTTAAGAGGCTCAATACCATTTATGGCCATGATGATTATTTGCATAGTCATTTTATGTATTTTTCCTGAGCTTGTTACTTGGTTACCAGACAAGTTGATGGGTAAAGATGCTGGATTTTAAAAAATTATTTACTTCAGTTGCAGATGCAAGCCTTAGATTAATTGGAAAAAAAATAATTAAAAAGGATTTAGCATCAGCGCTCCAGTTATGTGATGACTTAATATCTTTTAAAGGTATAGCTTCTGGAATTGCTTTAGCTAGAGAAATTACTAATATCTATTCTACTTTTGATAATGATCAAAAATTAAGTTTTTTTAAAGAGATTAATAATAGATTTGCCCCCAGTAAAAATGAAGTAGAAAAAAAAATCACTAATTATTTAAGTGATAAAAATGATAGAAGTTTAAAAGAACTTGGTGACGCTGTAGAAGGAAACCGTCAAGAGCTAATTCGAAGATTAAACATGGCACCAAATGGAACACCATTTCTGGTTTCGATGAGGGAAGATTTAATTAAATTTTTACCAACAAATAATGATCTTAAAAATTTAGATGAAGACATCAGGCATTTATTTAAATCGTGGTTTAACCCAGGTTTTCTAAGACTCGAAAGAATTACTTGGGAGACTAAAGCTGCAATTTTAGAAAAAATTATAAAGTATGAAAAAGTTCACCAAATTAAAGACATGAATGATTTAAAAAGAAGATTACAACAAGATGACAGAAGGTTTTTTGCCTATTTTCATCCAATTTTAAAAGACGAACCACTTATTTTTGTTGAGGTTGCGTTCACCAAGGGAATTGGCAGATCAATTCAGCAGCTAATTAAGCCCAAAACAAATGAAAATATAAATTATGATACAGCTACATTTTATTCAATTAATAATTGTCAAGATGGCCTAATGAGAGTGACGTTAGGTAATTTTTTAATAAAAAGAGTTGTTTTTGAAATTCAGCAAGAGAGTCCAAAAATTAAACACTTTGGAACTTTATCTCCACTCCCAGGATTTGCAGATTGGTTTTTTTCTCTAAGCAGAACTCAATTGCAGAATATTTTGAAAAATTACGATATTTCGAAATTAGATTTTTTAAAATCACCACAGTTAAAAATTGGTGACCCAAAAATAATAAAAGAGGAGGAGACACTTAAAAAGTTAGTTTCTCATTATTTGATAAATGAAAAAATAAATAATAAACCATTAAATCCTGTATCCAGATTTCATCTAGGAAATGGGGCTAGTATTTATGATATCATTATCAATGGTAATGTCAGCGATTACGGTTATTCTGAATCATTTGGTATTATGGTAAATTATGGATATCAACTTGATAAACTCGAGCATATTCATGAAGACTTTATTACAAAAGGAAAGATTTCTTATTCAGAAAAAATAAAAAAGTATGTCCAGTCAAAATAGAACTATTTCAATGGCACCAATGATGGATTGCACAGACCGTCACGACCGGTTTTTTTTAAGGTTAATAAGTAAAAATATATTTTTATACTCTGAAATGATTGCTACTGGCGCTATATTAAATGGAGATAGAAAAAAAATATTAGAATACAGTGAATTTGAAAAGCCAGTTGCATTGCAATTAGGTGGCAGTAATTCAAAAGAACTGTCTGAATGTTGTAAAATAGTTGAAGACTTTGAGTATGATGAAATTAATTTAAATCTTGGATGCCCAAGTAAAAAAGTTCAAAAAAATAAATTTGGGGCTTGCCTTATAAAAGAACCAGATTTAGTTGCGGATTGCTTATCTTCAATGGTTCATTCTACCAAACTTCCAATTACAGTAAAAACCAGAATTGGATTTGATGATGTTGAAGATTTCGGATATTTAAATTCATTTGTTGAGAAAATAAAAAAAACAGGTGTAAAAACTGTAATACTCCATGCAAGAAAAGCTATTTTAAAGGGCTTAAGTCCAAAAGAAAATTTAAGAATACCAAAATTAAATTATCAAATGGTGTATGATATTAAAAAAGCAAATCCTGAAATTGAAATTATAATAAATGGGGCAATTACAAATATAAAAGAGATAAAATCTCATCTAAAAAAGGTAGATGGTGTTATGATTGGACGAGCAATTTACCAATCGCCTTATTTTTTATCAGATATTGAAAAAGAAATTTTTAATAATAATAATATTTTATCAAGAGAAGAAATTGTTGCAAAGCTAGTTGAATACGTGGATAAAGAAGTTAAACAAGGCACTAGAGTTAATCAAATCATGCGACACACTGTTGGGCTTTATCACGGACAGAGGGGTGCGGGTAAATGGAAAAGATATCTATCAGATAATATGATGGCAAGAGACTCAGATTTTCAAAAAGTGAAGCATATTTTAGAAGTAGCTCAAAATAACGAAAAGTTAGCTTTGGTAAATTAATTTGACATCATTAGATTTTAATCAGATCGTTACATTGCTTTTAGTGTTATCTGTAGCAGCGAGTCTTTCAGGTTTTATTGCAGGATTGCTAGGGGTTGGTGGTGGAATAATCATGGTACCCGCTTTGTATTATGCTTTTGGAAAACTTGGGTATGAAGAAAACTTAATTATGCATATGGCCATTGGGACATCTTTGGCAATTATAATTCCAACATCAATTGTTTCAGCATTATCACACATGAAATATAAAGCTGTAGATTTTAATCTCGTAAAAACCTTTGGTGTCAGTGTAGTTATCGGAATCTTAATTGGAACTATTGTCGCTACAAACTCTAAAACTCCACAACTTCTTTTAATGTTTTCTTTTTTTGCTTTTTGTGTTGGTGTTTTTTTTATTTTTTTTAGGGATAAAGCTGGTTCAAAAAAAAAGAAAGTACCAAATGTTTTTAAAAATTTATACGGTATTTTTATGGGTTTTATGTCAGTACCTCTTGGAATTGGTGCAGGGTCGCTCGGAGTGCCATTTTTGAAAACAATAGGGTATTCAATAAATGTAGCTATTGGAACTTCTGCAACCATTGGAATAGTAAATGCTGTTTGTGGTGCAATTAGCATGGCGCTAAGTGGAATTATTTTTTTCAATGTATCAGCACCTTTTAGTGTAGGATTTATAAATATTGCCGGTTTTTTAGTATTTGTTCCCATAACTATGATATTCGCACCAATAGGAGCAAAAATAACGCATTCAATTAACAAAAATTTATTGAGTAAAATTTTCGGCTTATTTCTTATGGTGATATCGATCAGAGCGTTTATAGAATACCTTAAATTTTAGTTTTCTACTCAAGGTTTTAATCTTTATTTTTAGATTATTTTGTAAGTAATTTTAACTTTATACAATTAATAAGGTTTAATATTATTAAACTTTCATTTATTATTGACAAACTATTATATCTTAAATACTTTCGAAGCATGTCAGTAAAATCAATATTTAAAACACTTGATACGTTAGATTATTTTTTAAGTTCCAATTCGACTAAAGGGATCAGTTTAAAAGAAATTTGCGATCGATTAGGATTTAAGAAATCTGCCGCTCATCATATGCTCTCAACAATTTGTGATAAAGGTTATTTGTATCAAGATTTAAAATCAAAAAGATATTTTTTAGGATCAAAATTAAAAAAATTCAGCGAAGTTATTGATCTTAAAGCTAATGATTTTATTAGTTATGCAGGACCTTTTTTAAAAAAAATTAATGACATAACAGGTGAGGCAGTTCATCTTGCATCTTTTGAGGGCACAAAGTTAATTACCTTAAGTATGCTAGAATCTACACATCCAGTGAGAGTAGATCATGGTTTTTTAAATAAGGACAACGCATTTCATGCTACAGCGTCTGGAAAGGCAATGCTAGCTTTCATGACAGAAGCAAGTCAAAAGAAAATTCTAAAAGGTAGGTTAGAAAAATTCACTAATCATACCATTAATAATTTAGAACAACTATCATTTGAGCTGGATAAAATTAATAAAAATGGTTTTGCGACTGACGATGAGGAGTTTCAACCAGGAGTTTTTTGCGTTGGATTCCCTATATTTGACAATCAGCAAAAACCTTTTGCCTCAATAAGTTGCTCATCTCCAAAATTTAAAATAATAAATGATAAAAAATATTTAGATAAAATTAAAAGTTCTGTAAAATTTTCTGCTATCGAAATAGGGAAATACTTCAAAAAAACAAACAACAAAGGAGACAAACATGCCGCGTGAGAATGACATGATGGGTCATAACCAAAAGTTTGAGATACCAAAGGAAATGGGTGCTTGGGTTTTAAATGATCCAAACAACATAACAATTAAAAAAAAACCTGTGCCAGAACCTAAAGAAGGCGAGTGCCTTTTAAAAATTGACGCTGTTGCAATTTGCGCAACTGATTTAGAGATAATGTCTCATGGTTTACCAGCTATGATTAATGGTGAATTGCCATTTAATAAAGATTTTACATTTGGTCACGAGGCAATGGGTACCGTTGTGAAATTGGGTGAGGGTGTTCACGAATTTAAACCTGGTGATAGAGTTTGTGTAGAAATTCATGCTGGATGCGGCAGATGTGAGATGTGTAGAAAAGGTTGGTATACTTCTTGTTTGAATTATAGTTATACAGACAGAGGTCACAAAGCTAACGGGTTTACAACAGATGGTGCTTTTGCTGAATATATGACTAATAGAACGCAAACACTCGTTAAGGTTCCAGACGGAATGTCTGACGAGGAAGCGACCCTATGTGTTACAGCTGGAACAAGTATGTACACATTAGATGTTATGGGCGGTTTGTATGCTGGTCAAACTATTGTCATTACAGGACCAGGTCCAATAGGCCTATGTGCAGTTGGTGTAGCTAATGCTCTCGGAGCAGAAGTTATTTTAACAGGTACTAGAGATAATAGATTGGAAATTGGAAAAAAACTAGGAGCAGCACATGTTATAAACGTAAGAAATGAAGATGCTGTAAAAAAAGTAAGAGAACTTACTGGCGGTATTGGTGCTCACTACGTTCTTGAATGCTCAGGAGCAGAAAATGCGATCAATGATGCCGCATCAATGATCAGAAGAGGTGGTAAAATTGGCTTAGCTGCTTTTCCGTCTAAACCTGTAACTGTTGATATTGCTAACCTAGTAAGAAATAATGCTTATATTTTTGCAACTAGAGGAGAAGGAAAATCTGCTTGTCACCGTGCAATGGCATTAATGGAAAAAAAACGTTTTGATGCAAAATTAATTCATACACATACTTTCCCGATGAAAGAATTGGAGACTGGTTTAAAATATACAAGAGAGAGAATTGAAGATGCAATTAAGGTTGTTGTAAGAAACGACAAGAAATTGGCTTAATCATTTATGCTTAGATACGACAATTATTTTATACCAAAAACTCTAAAAGAGTACTTTGAGTTAACTACTAAAGTTAAAGATTGTCGTATTGTAGCTGGATGTACAGATATTCTTCCTTGGGCAAGAGAAGGAAGAGGAGGTGAAGTATTTTTAAAAAATGTAGTAGATGTAAGTCGAATTAAAGAGTTAAATGTTTTTAATTTCGGAACAAAAAAAATTCTGCTTGGTGCCGCAACAAATTATCAAAAGTTATTTTTAGATAAAAAAATAAGAAAAAGCCTAAAGGTACTCCCTCAAGTCTCAGTTTGGTTTGCAGATGACCAAATTAGAGAACTTGCGACTTTAGGAGGTAATATTGTTAATGCTTCTCCAGCAGGCGACGGTATGCCAGCACTTTTAACGTTAAACACTAATGTTACAATTGCAAAATTTAAAAACAAAAAAATTATAAAAGAAAAAATGCCTTTAGAAAAGTTCGTTAGAGGTAGAAATAAAGTTGCTTTAAAAAATAATGATATTTTGGTCAATTTTGAGGTTGAAAATACAGACGGATATGGAGCGTGTTTTGAAAAAGTTGGACACAGGAGATCTTTAGTTATTTCAACTGTTTGCGTTTCGTCACTTGTCAAATTAAACAATAATAAATTTCAAGATATAAGAGTTGCTGTAGGCGGAGTTTGTGAAGTACCAACCAGATTATCTAAAACAGAAAAATTTTTAAAAGGAAAATCAATTGATGAAAATAATATTTATGCCGCATCAATGTTAGATTTAGATGTAATTAAATCAAGATCAAGAAGAGAATATAGAAAAGAAGTTCTACAAAATTTTATTATACGTTCAATTTTGAAATCCTTAGGAAAAAATAATGTCGAAGAAACAATACAGAGATTTGACAACAAAGTGAAATCACAAATGGAGAGTACCTATGTCTAATTATGATATAAAATTAACCGTTAACGGAGAAAAAATAAAAAAAACAACACAATCTCATTATCGTTTACTAGATTTTTTAAGAGAAGATCTAGATCTTACTGGAACTAAAGAAGGATGTGGTGCAGGTGAATGTGGAACTTGCTCTGTATTCATAAATGGTAAATTAGTTAAGAGTTGTTTGGTACCAGTAGCAAAAGTAGATGGTGCTAAGATTGATACAGTTGAAGGATTAGGAAATCCAGAAAAAATGTCTGAATTACAAAAAGCATTTTGTGCCACAGGAGCTAGTCAGTGCGGTTTTTGTATACCTGGAATGGTAATGGCTGCTACATCAACTTTAAGAAATAACCCTAAGGCGAATTTAGAACAAATTAAAGAAGAGATGGGTGGAAATATTTGTAGGTGCACGGGATATCAAAAAATATTTGATGCAGTAGAAATGGCAAGAGATGTTATTAACAAAGAAAAGCCAGAAAAGGTTTTTGATGAGTACGAAAAACCTAAAAATTCTTTTATTGGTGCCAATGTTAAAAGAATTGATGCGCCGAGTAAAGTAACCGGCAGATTAAAATACGCAGCAGATATGAAAATGCCTAACATGTTGCACATGCAAGTTTTAAGAAGCGACAGGCCTCATGCAAAAATTTTAAATCTTGATTTATCAAAAGCAAAAAAATTTGAGGGCGTTAGAGGTATAGTGACTTGTCAAGACGTTCCAGGTATTGATAATTTTGGAGTGTTTATTGAAGATCAGCCTGTATTGGCAAAAGATAAAGTGAGATATGTTGGTGAAGCTATAGTTGCGGTAGCAGCAGATACCGTTGAACAAGCACGTGACGCCATAAACGCGATCAAAATAAAATATAAAGATCTTCCCGCTTTGTATGATCCAGAGGAATCCTTAAAAGATAAAATTATTCTTCACGAACACTATAAAACCAATTTAGTAAAACACATACCTATAAGAAAAGGAAATACGAAAGAAGCTTTGGAAAAAGCAGACATTATTATTGAGGATGAATTCTCTACGCAGCCTGTAGAACATGCTTATTTAGAACCAATGGCAGGTGTATCATATGTTGACCAAGATGGAGTGTTAACCATTGTTTCTCCAAGCCAAAATATTACGCACCACAGGCATATGATGGCTAAGATTATGAATCTTCCAATACATAAAGTGCGTTTCATAATGTCACCAGTTGGTGGAGGCTTTGGAGGAAAAGAAGATATGATTTACCAAGGTATGTTGGCTTTATTGGCAACTAAAACTAGACACCCAATAAAATATGTCATGACCAGGGAGGAAGATATTGTTTCAACAGCTAAAAGACACCCAAGTCGTACAAAATATAAAATGGGGTTAACCAAAGAAGGAAGAATTCTTGCTGCAGAAATCAGCATGTTAGCTGATGGAGGTGCGTATGGCTGTTCTACTGAAGGTGTTATGAGAAAAGCTGCGATCTTAGGTGCTGGTCCTTATAATATTGAAAATTTAAAAATGGATACAAGAGGAGTTTATACAAACAATACTCCGAGTGGTGCTTTTAGAAGCTTTGGAGCATTACAGACAGAATTTGCCACTGAGTCTATGTTGGATATTGCTGCAGAAAAATTACAAATAGATCCTTTTGAAATAAGACGCATTAATGCTTTTGTAAAAGGTAATTTTACACATACAAAACAAGAGTTAAATTCTGCTAGCATAAATACAGTTCTTAATGAATTAGAAACTTTGTCAAAGTGGGAGCAAGGTTCACCGCATTCAAGAGGTAATAGTAGAAAAGATACATTCAGTGAGGATAATCGAGACGCTTGTGAATTGGGAGCAAGATTAAAAACAAACGGTAACGGCAAGAGAGTAACAAAATGAGTTTAACAAAAAAAAGAGGCAGAGGCATTGCAGCTGCTTGGTATGGAATTGCGAGAACCGCTGCAATGGATCAAGCAGGTGCATGGGCAGAGATAGATGATGGTGGTTCAGCAAAAATATCAACCGGTGTTACAGAAATTGGAGAAGGGATTTTAACTGTATTAGCACAGGTAGCTGCTGATGAACTTGGTGTAAAACCAGAAAATGTAATGATTGGTGAAAACGATACATCAAGAAGTCCAGAAGCTGCTCATGCTGGAGCAACAAGACAAACCTATATGATTGGAAATGCAGTAGCACTAGCATGTCGTGGCGCAAGACAAAAGTTGTTTGATGTAATGGCTAAAGAATGGAAGGTCGATGCCAAATCTATTCAAGCACATGATGGAGAAATATGGAGCGAAGGTACAAATTATAAAATGACGATGAGTGAATCAATCCATATTTGTAAAAAAAAATACGGAGTAATTCCAGTCGCCGGTGAAAATTATACTTCTCATCACACAGGTTTAGACCCAGTGGATGGTTCGGGACGTCCTTGGCAAGCTTATGTATTTGGAGGTCAAGTCGCAGAAGTAGAAGTGGATACTGCAACAGGCGAAGTTCAATTACTTGGAATTTGGGCATGTCACGATGTTGGAAAAGCTATTAATCCCAAAGGCGTCGAAGGTCAAATTGAGGGCGGGGTTGTTCAAGCAGTAGGACAAGCATTAATGGAAAATTATGAATTAGAGAATGGAAGAACTAAATCAGGAAGTTTTGCAAAATATATTTTGCCAACCGCTTTAGATGTTCCAAAAGTTACGTCAAAAATTGTTGAGGATCCAGATCCTCTCAGTCCTTTAGGAGCCAAAGGAATTGGTGAGCCTGCAATGGTTCCAACTTCTCCAGCAATCATGAATGCAATTTATGATGCTATTGGAGTAAGAGTGAAATCATTACCAGCTACACCTGAAAAAATTTTAAAAGCTCTTAAAGAGAAAAAGCAAAACGGAAGTCGTAAATTCAATTAATGATTAACTATTAATTGATTTGCACTAAACAGAAGGGGAATAAAATGAAACTAACAAAAAAAATCGTAGGCGCATTAGCTGCAATAACATTATTGTTTGCTGGAGCATCTACTAACTCTTTTGCAGGTAGTCATGCAAAGTTTCCAAGTAAGACAATCGAAATGACTGTTTTATTTGGCGGTACTGCAAAAAGTGTTGGACAACTTGTTGCTAAAGGTCTTGAAAAAGAGCTTGGCGGTACTGTTGTTCCAGTATCAAGACCTGGTGGTGGAGGAGCTGTAGGATATAAATATATCCAATCTCGACCTGCCTCTGGTTATGATATTGTCTGGAATTCTAATTCAGTGAGTACATCTCACCATAGAGGTAGAACTTCATTTAATTATAAAGCATTCACTCCAATTGCAGCTATGTCAATTGAAGTGCCAGTTCTTGCTGTAAAATCAGGTACTTTTAGCTCTATAAAAGAATTAGCTGATTATGCAAAAAAGAATCCTGGAAAGTTAAAAGTGGGTATTAGCGGTAAAGGTGCATTCACGCATTTGACATCTGCTATCATCTTTGACGCAATGGGCGCAAAAGTAAATTACATTCCATATGGAAAAGGTAAGGCGCCTGCGGAACTTTTAGCTGGAAGAATTGATGCTGCAGTTCAATGGCCTGGTCAATTTAGATCGTTTCACAAAGCCGGTCAGTTAAAAATGCTAGCTGTAACTAGTCAGGAAAGAATTGCTTCAGACTCTAGTATTCCTACAATGAAGGAGCTTGGTTACAAAAAAGTTGATGTAACAATGTGGAGAGGCTTGGCAGCAAAAAAAGGAACTCCTAAAGCGCAAATTAAAGCTTTAGAATCGGCTGCTGCAGCTTATGCAAATAGTTCAGCTTTCAAAGCTGCATCTAAAAAGATCGGATTTACAATTAATTACTTAAATTCAAAAGATTTTGGTAAACAGATTGCTAAAGATGATAAGAAAATCAAGAAACTAATGAAGGATCTTGGTTTAGCAAAAAAAGCTAAGTAATTTTTACTATGAGAGAAAGCAAGTTCTATCTATTCCTTGGATTGGGTGTACTTGCTTTCTCAATCATTTGGACGCTATTAGTTTTTTTACAAATTGAAGGAGATATTGGTGAATATGCCAATACCCCCAGAACAATTCCATTTTTTCTTGGTATTTGTATGGGTGTATTAGGTTTAGTTTTTTTATATCAATATAGACAGGGTTATGTACCAAAAAATCAATCAAAGCCATTAATGGTAAATGAAATTAGGAATATAGGAATATGCATTTTCCTCTTTATTTCCTACTCGTTTTTATTGAAATATTTTGGTTTTTTAATTTCAACACCAATTGTAATTTATTTTATAACAAGATTTTTATTAAGTGAAAAAAATTGGAAATTAAATTATGTTTTTCCAATTGCAATAACTGGGTTATTATATTTTCTTTTTATCATTTTATTAAAATCAACTTTACCTAGAGGGCAAATCTTTTAATGGAAAATTTAGGTATCGCACTTAATTTAGTTGGGACTTTCGAGGTAATGATAGCAATATCAATTGGAGCTTTTGCAGGCATTGTTTTTGGAGCTATTCCTGGATTAACATATTCTATGGCCTTGGCTTTAATGCTACCGTTTACATTTACTATGGAACCCGTTACTGGAATTTCATTGTTACTTGCTACTTATATTGGTGGAATGACTGGTGGATCAATTTCAGCTATATTAATTGGCATACCAGGTACACCCTCAGCAGCAGCAACCGCGGCAGATGGATATGCTATGACCAAAAGAGGCGACGCTAGTATTGCATTGGGGACTGCTGTGATTGTATCAACAATCGGAGGATTGATCAGTCTAATCATTATGATTTTGTTAGTGGATTTTATTTCAAAATTTGCCATTAAATTTGGTCCTGCAGAAATTTTCATGTTAGTAGTCTTTGGTTTTTCTACTATTTGCGGGCTATCAGAGCGAACATTATTTCGAGGACTGGTCGCAGGTGTTTTAGGTTTGATGCTAATGACAATTGGTACTGATGAAATCGAAGGTATTTCAAGATTTACATTTGGTAGTACTCAAATGTTACAGGGAGTTAATCTTTTGGTAGCTATGATTGGATTATTTGCAGTCCCTCATATTTTAGAAGTTTTTAACATGAGGTTGAATAAAGAAGATGCTGAAAATTATGATATTGGAACTGTAAAAACCAAATTACCAAGCTTTTCACTTTTGAAGAAATATTTTAACTTAATTTTGAGATGTGTTGGTCTAGGTACATCAATTGGTGCAATCCCAGGATCCGGAGGTCCTATAGCAGCTTTTCTAGCATACTCTCACGCAAAGAATTCTGAAAAATCTCAAGAGGAAAAAGATAAGTATGGCAAAGGTTCTATTGGAGGTGTAGTTGCACCAGAAACAGCAAATAATGCTGTAACTGGTGGTGCAATGGTACCATTATTATCACTTGGTATACCAGGAGATCCGGCTACAGCAATAATTTTAGGTGGTCTTTTGATTCACGGATTGTCACCAGGGCCAATGTTATTTATTGAAAATGCTCCGCAAGTTTATTCTATTTATCTAGCCATTCTAGTTGCTTACATAATTGTCTTTATATTCCAAGTTAATTTTATCAAGCACATAGTCAAGATTTTAAAAGTGAAACCACATCATTTAGGAGTAGGAATATTAGTAATGGTAGTTGTGGGATCATACGCGATTAGAAATTCATTTTTAGACGTTAATGTGATGATTTTAATGGGTTTAATTGGATATTTTTTTAATAGAATTCAATTACCTGTAACACCAATTGTGCTTGGAATGGTTTTGGGGAAAACTATAGAGACAGAGTACAGAACAGCAATGTCATTATCAGCCGGTGACCCAACGATTTTTTTTAGCTCTATCGTTAGCTTGCTCTTTTTTGGATTAATAATATTAACTATATTTTTACAGGTAAGAAAGCGAGTAATTGAAGTTAAAAAGCAAAAACAATTGAAGGAGCAATTACAAACATGAAAACTTTAAAAGCCGTTGAACAAAGAGCAAAAATTTTAGCAAAAAATAATAATGATTTACTTGAATGCATTGAAAATAAATCGTTACCTATAAATGTCGATGTAAGTTTATCAGAGGGGATTATTTTAGGATTATTAAAACAAAAAGTTAGAAAATACTTTGCTATTTTTGGGCATGGATCAACAGATTTTGCTGAAATTTTAAGAATCTATGAAGAGCATGGAGTAACTAAAACTTTTAATTTCAGAAATGAAGTAGAAATGGCGCATGCTGCCACTGCATTGAGATGGCAATACAACGAAATACCTGCGGTTGTTACTTCAATTGGACCTGGAGCCTTACAAGCAATGGCCGGTTCTTTAGCATCTTCATCGAATGGTGTAGGATTGTACCACATATATGGAGATGAAACTACTTATGGTGAAGGTTACAACATGCAACAAATACCAAAGAGGGAGCAAGATCTTTACGGTAAAATTACTGCACTAATGTCAGAGTCTCATGTTTTTCATACCCCAGAATCAATTAGAGATGGTTTAAGAAAAGGTTATTTAAAAACTAAACACCCTTATAAAGCTGGACCTTTTTATTTTATGCTTCCAATAAATACTCAGCCTAAAATTATAAAAAATTTAAATCTTATTACTTTGCCCGGTCAGGATGATTTAAAAAATAAAAGTAAATTAGATTATGAGCAAATAAAGGAATTTGAAAAAATAATTAATAAATACGAGAAAATAGTAATCAAAGCTGGAGGAGGTTCAATTAAGTTCTCAAAAGAATTAAAAACATTTTCTGAAAATTTAAAATTACCAGTTGTTCTCGCCCCCGGTAGTCTTGGCATTTTACCAGATGATCACGAAAACAATATGCATGTAGGTGGCAGCAAAGGATCTATTTCAGGAAACTTTGCTATGCAAAATGCAGAATTATTAATTTCAATTGGATCAAGGTCTGTGTGCCAATCAGATTGCTCTGGCATAGGTTATCCCAATGCAAAAGAGGTAATCAACATTAATGCAGATTTAGCAGATATGATGCATTATAATAATACACTGGGTTTAAATGGTGATATTGGAACCATTCTTAATCAATTAAACACTGAATTAAATACAAAAAATATTAAATCGAATAGCAAAAACAATTGGATTGAGGAATGCAAAGTTCAGAAAAGAAAATGGTTTGATTTTAAAAAAAGAATTTATGAAAATGAAAAGTTAAAAGATGAAGCATTTGGTAAGGTGATATTGACCCAACCTGCAGCAATTAAGCATGCTGTTGATTTCTCAAATCAAAATAAGTGTGTGAAATTTTTTGACGCAGGTGATGTTCAGGCAAATGGTTTTCAAATTGCAGAAGATATGCGTCCAGATGATACTTTTACTGAAACTGGCGCATCTTATATGGGATTTTCTACTAGCGCTATTCTTGCATCAGCTATTGCAGATAATCCAAGGTATCCAATAAGTTTTACAGGTGATGGATCATTTATGATGAATCCACAAGCCTTAATTGATGCAGCTTATCTTGGTTTGAAAGGTATGATTATTATTTTTGATAATAGAAGAATGGCAGCAATTACTGGTTTGCAATATGCACAATATAGTAAAGAATTTAAAACAAATGACGGTGTTGAAGTTGATTACGTACAAATGGCAAATTCTGTCAAAGGTGTAAAAGGCATATACGGTGGGCATAATGGAGTTGAATTTAAAACAGCTTTAAAAAAGGGTTATGAATATGATGGTTTATCTGTAATACATGTCCCTGTTTATAGTGGTACAGATGAGCTTGGTGGTATGGGTGCATATGGATCTTGGAATGTTGGGAACTGGTGCGAGGATGTTCAAGCGGAATACGTCAAACAAAAAATATAATTTAAGGAAAAAAATATTATGTATGAAAATTTAGGTAATTTTATTGACGGTAAATGGTCAAATAATACTAAAGAAAAAGTTGAGGTATTTAATCCCTTCAATGAGGAAGTGATTGGAAGCATTCCATCTTCAAAAGAAAAAGAATTAGACGAAGCTCTAAGATCAGCCAAGAGTGCAATGGAGAATTGGAAAAAAACTTCTCCTTGGGAAAGGTCAAAAATTATAAAAAAAACAGCAGATTTAATAAGAGATCGGGTAGATGAAATTGCAAATGTTATGACTCTTGAAACTGGAAAACCTTTAGCTGAATCAAAAGGAGAAACTATGGCTGCTGCAGACCAGTTTGAATGGTTTTCAGAAGAAACAAAAAGAATTTACGGACAATTAATTGAGTCAAGAACACAAGATGCTAGACTGCAAGTAAGATACGAACCAGTAGGCGTAGTAGCAGCGTTTAGTGCATGGAACTTTCCTGCTCTATTACCCGCTCGGAAGATTGCAGCATCCATTGCAGCAGGCTGTTCAGTTATCATTAAACCTGCCAGTGAAACTCCCGGTACTTGTATGGAGATTGTAAGAGCTTGTCATGATGCTGGCGTAAATAAAGGTGTTGTCAATTTTGTGACAGGGAAATCAGGTTTTATCTCTAAATATTTAATTCAATCACCAATAATTAAAAAAGTGTCTTTAACCGGATCCGTAGAAGTTGGAAGAGAGATTTTAAAAATGGCCGCAGAAGGAATTAAAAAAGTTTCTATGGAGCTTGGTGGCCACGCTCCTGTATTGGTATATGATGATACTGATGTTGATTATGCCGCAACGACTTGTTCAAATACAAAATTTAGAAATTGCGGCCAAGTTTGCATTTCTCCAACTCGATTTTATGTTCAAGAAAAAATTTATGAAGATTTTTGTAAAAAATTTGTAGAAAATACAAAAAAATTAAAGTTAGGCAATGGTCTTGATCCAGACACAAATGTCGGGCCTTTAGCAAATAAAAGAGGGCTAGATCACATAGATAAATTAGTAAGAGATGCTGAAAATAAGGGTGCAGAAATTTTATTAGGTGGCGCTCCAAGTAAAAAATTTAATAAAGGTTATTTTTATGAGCCAACAGTGTTAAAAAATGTTCCTCATAACGCGGATATATTAAAAATCGAACCATTTGGACCAGTAGCCCCAATTATTAAAGTTACTGATGAAAGTAAGCTTTTTGAAATGGCAAATAGCACTGAATTTGGACTTGCTGGATATGTTTTTACATCCTCTTTAAAAAGAGCGCATATTGCATCTGAAAGCTTGGAAGTTGGAATGGTAGGTGTAAACGATATGTTGTTAGCAGCCGCGGAAATCCCTTTTGGCGGAGTAAAAGAGTCTGGTTTTGGTAGAGAGGGTGGGTCACTTGGAATTTTAGATTATTTAGTTCCAAAATATACCAAGTTTAAAATCTGTTAATGAAAAGAAAAATTAAAGATCAGGGAATTGATAAAAGTCTAACTAACTATGGCGACAAAGAGTTTTCGTCCTATTTAAGAAGGTCTTTTGCAAGATCAATGGGATATACAACTAAATCTTTGGATAAACCTATAGTCGGAATAGTTAATACTACAAGTGGATTGAATAGTTGCCATAGACATTTTCCAGAAATGATTGAAGCTTTGAAAAGAGGTATTCAAAGTCAAAATTGTTTGGGCGTCGATTTTCCAGTAATTTCGCTAGGAGAAGTTTATCTTTCTCCAACAAGCATGATGTTTAGAAACTTAATGTCAATGGATGTAGAGGAGATGATTAGAGCACAGCCTGTTGATGTCGTAGTTCTTCTTGGAGGTTGCGACAAAACTTTACCCGCAATGATCATGGGCGCTATTTCCGCTGGTAAGCCATATGTTGTTTTACCCGCAGGACCAATGATTACAAATAAATTTGAAGATGAAAGACTAGGGGCTTGCACTGATTGTAGACGATACTGGAGTAAATATAGAGGCGGTGAAATATCAGATAAAAAAATCAAAAAAGTTGAGGGAAAATTAGCAGCAAGTTCAGGAACATGTGCAGTCATGGGCACAGCTAGTACCATTGCATGCATGGTTGAGACAATGGGCCTATGTCTTCCTGACGCCTCTTGTGTTCCTGCAGTTTATGCAGAGCGATTAAAACTAGCTGAACAAACAGGAGAAATAGCAGCAAAAATAGCAAATAAAAAAATTAAGAAAATTAAAAAAATTAATGAGAACGATATTTATAATGCTTTGGTAGTATTGTTAGCTCTTGGAGGTTCAACAAATGCAATCGTACACATTACAGCCATTGCTGGAAGAGCAGGAATTAAAATAGATTTGAAAAAATTTAATCAGATTAGCAACAAAACACCTGTATTAGTTAACTTAAAACCTACAGGTAGTTTTTATATGGAAGATTTTTACCATGCCGGGGGAATGAATGTAGTTTTAAAAGAGTTGAAGTCATTATTTAAAAAAAATACCTTTAATATTGAAGGAAAAAAATTATTTTCTGTAATTAAGGAGAATGAAAACGTATTTCATAAAAAAGAAGTTATTAGATCAAAAAATAAACCATTTGAAAAATTAGGTGGTTTAATTTCTCTTTTTGGTAATATTTGCCCGAATGGTGCGATTTTAAAAAGATCTGCTGCAGATAAAAAATTATTTGAAAAAATTGGTACAGCTTTTGTTTTTGAGGATATCAAAGAAATGACAAAAAAAATTGACGATCCTAAATTAAAGATTTCAAAAAACGACATATTAGTATTAAAAAATATTGGACCAAAGACTGTCTATGGAATGCCTGAAGCAGGCTATTTGCCGATACCAAAAAAAATATTAAAAACTGGCGTTAAGGATATGATAAGAATTTCAGATGGAAGAATGAGTGGAACTGCTTTTGGCACCATCATACTTCATGTTGCACCCGAGTCAGCAATTGGGGGACCTTTTTCGATATTGAAAACAGGCGATAAAATTAAATTGAGTGTAAAAAATAAATCTTTAAATGTTTTAATTACAAAAAGTGAAATGCAAAAAAGACTAAGAAATGTAAAAATTAAAGCTCCAACTATTAAGAGAGGTTATTTAAAACTTTATTATGACACTGTTTTACAAGCAGACGAGGGTTGTGATTTTGATTTTTTACAATATAAGAAATAAATATGAATTTTAAATCTTTAGCACCTATTGGTTTTCTAGCGCTAGCTGTTTTAGCTATAATATTGCCTAAAGATATTTTTACGGCAGTTTTAATTTTTCTGATGGTTTTAAGTGGTGTGATAACGATTTATACTAACCTGGATATTTTTGATGATATAGAGAGGGATAAATAATGAATATATTTGCTGTTACAACGTCATATACATTCGAATTTGCTTTAATTACGATGATTGCTGCAACAATTTACTTCTTTTTAGAGAGGTACAATTTAAGTGACGAATATAAACCGGTATCTACACTTGCAATATTAACTACAGCTCTTGCAGTTGTTGAATATTATCATATGAGAGATTTTTTTTCATTAGAAAATCTATCTAAAGATAATTTAAATTATCCAACTGAATTTAGATATATCACTTGGTTAATTGCAACGCCAATAATGCTTTATACATATTTTGTTTTGACTAAATTTAATAAAACTCAAAAACCAATTGTAATATTGACAATTTCGCTAAATTTTTTAATGATCGTCTCTGGGTATTTTGCAGAGAGCTCTCAACTAAATAATGTAATGCCCGCTTCATTTACATATTCTATGTTTGCAACGGGGTTTGCGTCATGGCTAGGAATAGTATTTATTTTTTCAAGCACACTACCGAAATTAATAAATAATGAGAATAATCCAAATAATTTAATATGCTTGAAATGTTTGTCAGTTGTTCAAAAGTTAGTAACTTATGGATGGGCAATATACCCGGTTGGTTTGTTTATCACTTTCTTTGATAGTTCAGTCGAGACAGCTTTAACACGTGAAATAATATATAATTTTGGCGATTGTTTTAATAAAGTTGGTTTCGCGTTGATATGTTTTGCTTGTGCAAAAAAATTATCTAAACAAACAGTTTAAATTTAAGGAATTAAAATCGCTGGACCAAGTAATTTTCTTGCATGTAAATCTTCATGTGATTTTTGAGCCTCATCCAGTGAATATTTGTGAGCAATATCAATTTTAATTTTACCCTCTCTCATTATATTAAAAAGTCTGCCAGCGGATAACTCAAGATCAGCACGTGTTACAGTATATGGAAAAACAGATGGTCTAGTGAAAAAAATCGCTTTTGGAGCTAAATGTTTTTTAACATCAATATTAGCTACCATGCCTGATGCATTTCCAAAAGATAGAAACATCCCTCTAAGTTTGATGGCTTCAAGTGATTTTTCAAAAGTTTTGAGACCAACGCCATCATAAACAGCATCAACACCTTTGCCATTTGTAATTTCCAATATTTCTTTAGCAAAATCTTTAGTTGAGTAATTAATTACGTGATTACAACCATTTTCTTTTGCAATTTCAATTTTTTCATCTGAACCAACTGTCCCGATCAATGTACAGCCAATTGCTCTAGCCCACTGGCAAAAAATCTGACCGACTCCTCCAGCTGCTGCATGAAATAAAATTACATGCTCTTTTTTCACTTGATAAGCTCGATGAAGCAAATATTCACAAGTCATTCCTTTCAAAGTTATAGCACCAGCATCTTCAAAGCTTACTTCGTCAGGAACTTTAACTAATTTTTCCTCGGGCATTACTTGTTGCTCTGCATAAGCTCCAATAGGCATCGAAGCATGAGAAACACGGTCTCCAATTTTAAATAATTTAACGTCTGAACCCACTTCTATAATTTCACCCGCTGCTTCCAATCCAATGCCAGATGGAAGGGATATGGGATATAATCCAGATCGATGATAGGTATCTATAAAATTTAATCCGATAGACTTATTTTGAACCAAAACTTCATTTGGTTTTAATTTTTCCAAATTTTTATTAGTTATTTTTAATACCGATGGCCCGCCAAACTCTGAAATTTCCACTATCTTTGTCATACTATTTTATACAACTTTAAAATATCTTTTGTAAATCATAAAAATTAAATAACTTACAATTAGACTAAAAATAATTCTTGCAAATAAAATCCCCGATATATGACCACCTATAAGAGCCATTAAAATAGTATCTTCAATTACTGCATGTAGTAGATTTAATAAAGATACAGATAAAAAAACACTTTGCCTATCAATTTTCCCAGACTTTACATCTTTGATCAACATACCTCCGCCATACTGAATACCTATGGTCATTCCAACAATAATGATATTCATTGCTTCTTTTTGAATTCCAAACAATTTTAAAGGTGGAATAAAAATTATTTCAAACAATCTTTCAATTCCTATTTTTTTAAGAATTTCTAAGATTATCACCATGATACAAACAATAAAAAAAATATATACTAAATTTATAACTTGGTAATAAAGCCATGGCCAGAATTCTGTTGGCAAAGGTTCTAAAGTAATTAAAGTTTGAAATGGTTCGGTGAGTAATTC
>CESF01070399.1_pt1 | contig 24155 bp, 24 predicted proteins | sample 356331 | NCBI WGS metagenome assembly CESF01 (sample SAMEA2621779, study PRJEB7988) | marine metagenome | biome: marine biome (ENVO:00000447); feature: surface water layer (ENVO:00002042); material: "saline water (ENVO:00002010), including plankton (ENVO:xxxxxxxx)" | depth 5 m
GTAAATCCTTTACCATAAAAGATATTATCTCCTAAAACTAAACAAACATCATCATCTTTAATAAAATCTTTACCTATTTTAAAAGCCTGTGCAATTCCATCAGGATTTTTTTGTTCTATATAAGCTATTGTTAATCCTAAATCACTACCATCATTAAATAATTTTTTATAATTTGGAAGATTTTCTGGATTAGATATAATTAGAATATCTTTTATACCTGAAAGCATTAATACAGATAAAGGATAGTAGATCATTGGCTTATCATAAATCGATAAAAGCTGCTTTGACGTACCTTTTGTTATAGGGTAAAGTCTAGATCCAGAGCCACCGGCTAAAATAATTCCCTTCATAAATTAAAAATATATAATTTAATTTTTTAGATTAAAGTTCTACTATAGGAACTTTATCCCAATTAATAATTTTATCAGCAGTATTAAGATCAATGAAATTAAAATCTTTTAACCATTTTTCAAACTTTAGCTCACAATTTTTTAAACCCACATATGATTTGAAATATCTTGAAAATGAAAGACCAGGAATTAGCGGTTGTTTATAATCAAAATCTCTTGGATGAAAATAAGTCATTACATATTCGGAATTATTGGTCCAAGATTTTATCAAAGTGTAAGGCAATAAACGAAAATATCCTCCACCGGAAAATATTAAAGGTTTTCCAAAAACAGAGTATGTATTAATTGGAAATTCCTTTAATTTTAAACCATTATATTGTAAAATTGAGGGGACTGGGTTTTTATAACTAGGTAGTCCTCCATGTGCACGTCCAGCCGGGAATACGGATAAGTCTTTTGAGATGCCCAACTCAAAAAGAACTTCAAACGCCCATTTATTTTTTTCTGTAATTGAAAATCCTGGAGCTCTAAAACTAGTAACTTTTTTACCGCTACAATCTTCTAAATATTTAATAGATTTTTCAACGTCATTCTTAAACGTTTTTCGATCTTGTTCGTAAACAAGCTGGTGAAGATGAGTATGACTACCTATTTCAAAACCACGACTAACAATTTCTTTTATTATTTCTGGATATTTTTCAGCAATCCAACCTACAACAAAAAAAGTTGCTGAACTATTTGTTTTATCAATGATATTGAATATCTTTTCCATATTAGCATGAATACGACTTTCAAAATTCAACCATTCTTTTATCCCTTTAGTTTTAGAATTATCTAAAATATGAAACCACTCTTCTATGTCAAAAGTTAAAATTTTCATTAAAAAAACTTTTTTCCATTTTTTTTAAACTCTAAAACATCTTTTTTTGTTGGAAATCTATAATATGTTTTATATTCAGGATCATTTTTAATAAGCTTGACATCATCTTTTTTTATTAAATCAATACATTTTGCTATAGCTTCCATACCCATTTTTTTGGTAATTAAAATTAATTCTTTTTGAGTTTCATTTTTAATCTCAATTTCTTCTTGAACTATAATTGGTCCACTATCTATACCTTTGTCAACAAAAAATACAGAAACTCCAGTTTTTTTTTCATTGTTTTTTAAAACCCAAAAGGAAGGCATTAAGCCTCTATACTTTGGAAGAAGAGCAGTGTGTAAGTTAATACAACCCTTAGGCGCTAAATTTATAATTGGATCTTTAAAAATTTGATTACCAAGAATTGATATTAGTAAATCTGGTTCGTGAAATTTTATTTTATCAACTGAAGATTTACTATTGATACCTTCATGTAAAGTTATAATTGGAATATTTCTTGAATTAAGGAATTTAAAAACACTATTATTAAAATCTAATTTAGATACAATGTATTTTAATGCGTAGTATATGAAAAAATCCAAGCCAAAAATATTAAAAGTTCTTTTTGCCTTTGAAAAAAAAGACTCTTTTTTACCAAAAGGAGAAACATCTGTGACAACACACCCAACTATTTTTGAGTGCTTTGGTATAATTTCAAACAAATAGCTAAGGTTTTTCACAAGATAAAAAGGTTCGTTCTGTGTTATGATTACTATTTTCATTTTTTAATTTTAAAAAATTTAATTTTGATAATTTCTAAAACAAATTTTGGATTAGAAATAAAATTTCTTTTGAATAATCGTTTACTTTTTAAACTTCTATATAGCCATTCTAAGCCAATTTTAATAAAAAACTTTGGAGCTCTTTTAATATTTTCAGAATAAAAATCAAATACCGCCCCAATTGAACATATGTTTTTAGCTTCAATAAGATCTTTAAATTCGTAAACCCATTTTTCTTGTTTGGGCGCTGTCATACCTACAAATAAAACATCTGGTTTAAAAGCATTTACATTATCACACATAATTTCGGAGTCTTTTTTTGAAAATTTGACCTTGTAAGGTGGAGAGTAACTTCCAAAAGTAATATTTGGATATTCTTTTAAAGATCTAGATTTAATTTTTTCTAAAGTTTTTTTAGATGCTCCTAAAAAAAATACTGATCCTGATTCGTTATTTAGTTTATTCATCAAAAATAAAAACAAATCATGACCAGCAATTTTACTTATCTGCTTTCCATATAAAAATCTTTCTGCTAAAACAATTCCTACTCCGTCTGGAAGCAATATATCCGAAGAAAAAAGTGATTGTCTAAATTGGATATCTTTTTTAGCAACACAATAACTGTGCGGATTAATAGTATTAATAACTTTTACATTATTAAAATCTATCTCATCAAGGTTTTTTGAAAAAATATTGTAATTATGAAACACTATATTAAATTTTAGTAAATTTTGTTTTTATTCACAATCAAAAGCTATTGAAAAAAGTCTGCACAGAATTTTTCCAATCTGTTTGATAATTCCTTGTTGTAGGAATATTTAACTTTTTGGTTTAAGTTTTGTGGTAACTTAACATTATTTTTGTGCCAAATAATATTTTTATAATTAAGAGTTTGTTCAATATGAACATCAATTTTTGATAAAATCAAATTTTTGCCTAAATACTTTGCTATCTCAACGGATGTATTCCAACCTTCATAGTCACTTAAATTACCAATATATGTTGATTGCGAATATAATTGTGTCAATAAATTCCAGTCAATCTCTCCGAAATTAATCAAATTATTATGCTTCAAATATTTTAATGCACAATTAAACTTTTCATAAGATGAATTTTTTTGATTAATGCGATTATTTCCAGTTAAAAGAAAAATAAAATCTTTATTATTATTTGCAAGATCAACAATTTTTTCTTGTCTTTTATGGGACCAAAATTCATGTGGAAATAGAACAACTGGTTTTGTGAAAGTTCTATCAAAATCTTTTGGTATATCAATTTTTGATGAAAACTGATAAACAATAATATTTTTATCAATATTATAAATCGACTTTAGTTGTTTTTTTATACTGTGACTACTAAGAAGAATTCTATCAGTTAATTTCAAATTAATATTTGTAAATATTAATCTCTTGTAATAGTGTAAAGTAGAAAAATTTTGAGGATATATTTTATGAAGAATGTCTGGCAACCAATATGTTGTTTGATGTTTATGAGTAAAATACCTTACCGGTATTAACCCATGATAAATTATATTTGCTTTATTATTGCAGTGTTTGTGTTTTTTTAAAATTGTAAATGATAAACCAATTCTCAAAAAAAAATAATTTAATACTCTTAAATATTTATTAGAATAAATTAATGAGTACTCAATTAAATAACTATTTAATTTACTTATCCCAATTTTATCAAAATCATTAACTAAAATCACTAACTCAATAGATTTAGTTAACAGATTTTTTTTTAATTGTTTTATGTAATTCAGACCTCCATTCCAGAGATTAAATCCATTAATTTTAAAATATATTATCCTATCCAATCTGCATATTTTTTTAATCCAATCTCTAAGCTTGTATAATTATTAAATTCTGTCTTTATTTCATTTTGAATTTTTGACAAATTAATTGGGTTACCATTATCTTTTAAATTATTAAATTTTATACTTGCATCTAGTTTTAAAACTTTATTAAACCTATTTAAAACTTCACCCACATTAACTATTTGCTTAGATCCAATATCAATTATACCTTTAATACCTTGATCAATATGATCTGAAATAATTGTGGATAAATCATCAATATATACAAATGACCTAACTTCTTTTCCTGATCCAAAAAAAACAGATGTTTGATTAGACTTAAATTTATGATATGAATCCCACAATAATTGTTTTTTTAAACCTGGACCATAGACACTAAAAGGTCTAACTATAAGATATTCTATGTTATTTAATGGAGTAGATTGTAATAACGAATCAAAAGCCTGTTTATGAATTGCATAGGGTGAGAATATGAAATTTTTTTGATCATTAATACTCTGTTCGCCATAAACTCCAGCACTTGATATGTGGGTAAAATGAATTTTATTTTTACATCTTTTTAGTGCATACAAAATCTTAAGTGGACATTCAACATTCGATTTAAAATCCTCTAGAGGATATAATTTAGAGTAACCAACAGATTTACCCCCAATACAATTTAAAAAGTGAGTTATTTGATTTTTATTAATGTGTTCTGTTAGATCATCGATTGAATTAAAATTTCTCAAATTAATTTCTATAACTTCAAAATTTTTCGATAACTTCTTTTTACAATTGGAACCTATAAAACCTGAGGCCCCAGTAATTCCGATTATTCTATTAGACATTTTTATTTTTTTGAAAATTATTTATGGCATCTTCATAATATTTCAACATTCTAATTACCTTGTTTGGATAAGTTAATTGTTCTCTGTAGGTTATACAATTTTCTGAAAATTTATTAAGTAAATTCCTGTCATTATATAAATGAAGAATTGAGTTACTGAAATCTTTAATAGATTGGTTTGTTTCATTAGGATTTATCTTTATACCTACATCCGGGATAACAATGTCTTTCATGCCACATAAATCAAAACAAAGGACAGGAAGCTGACTATTTATTGCCTCCATTACTACTGTTGATGCTGCTTCACTTATACTCGTAAATAAAAATAAATCTGATTGTAACATTAAATTATTAACCTCTGAATTTGTTACCCTACCTTTCCAAGTAATTTTATCAGAGATATTTAACTTATTAATAATATCTTCATATTTTTTGTAACCATTTGATTTTTTTTCAATACCTACAATAACTAATTTTATTTTTAATGATTTATCAAGTTTAGAGATTGACCTAAGAGCTAAATCTAACCTTTTTCTATATACGTCTTTACCAACCCATAAAATTTGAAATATTTCATTGTTATCTTTTTTTATTTTTTTGTTACTTTTTGGTAAAACGCCTGTATCAGATTCCACAGTAAAAGGACCCATAGAAATCTCTCTTTTAATTATACTATTGTAATCACTAGCTGCAATAAGTATTTTATTAAATTGTTTAAAAGCATTTATAATATTTGGAAAATACTTTAGTTGAATTTTAGATAATTTATACCTAAGTCTATGTTTAAAGTTTGAGATTTCGTCCAATTTTGGGGGATCAATATCTAAACCACCAATTGGTCCCCATAGCGTTGGTAATTTTAATTTCCACAAATATCCTGGTTCTCTAAAACCAATCATATTAAGTTGATGTGCTAAAATTATTTCATTTGAGTTGCAAATATTTTGTGCAATTTTAAAAGTTTTCTTTTGCCATCTGTTGTAATAATAATAAAAACGCCAATCTCCTTGGTTTTTCCCCATAATAGTTGCTTTTTTACCAATATCGTTAAAGTAAACTTTAATATTATTTAAATTGTTTGTAGAAATGCCTTTTTCAAGTTGGTTTTTATATTCTGTACTTGTTATAAGATGAATATAATAATATTTAGATATACCTTTTATCCAATTCCAAGAAAGTCCAGACTCGGAACCTCTATCGGGACAAACAGTGTAAGCGGATATTATAATTTGTTTTTTATTTATCATTTAATGTTTTGTTTTTTAACTGTCTTAATGATTGATTCTCTAATTTTTTTAGCATGAAAAGCTTCATTGTATTTATTATTAATAATATTTATACATTTATCAGAAAATGATTTATTTTTTTGATCTCCAATGATTTCTAAGACTTTATTTGTCATTGAAGACTTGTCGTTATAATTATAAAAATAACCGGTTTCTCCCTCAACAATAGATTCGACTTCGGGGTTTTGAAACTTAAAATTATTATGAGTTAAGACAGGAACACCATAAGCAAGAGAATGTATGCAGTTTAAACCTACATTTCCAGGAGATATCATTAAATTACTCATCAAAAATAAAGGTGCAATATCTATTTCATCGTATAGAGGACCTGCAAAGTAAACTTGATTTGTTAAATCATTTAAATTAATAAAATTTTCAAGATTTTTTCTTTCAGGACCCTCTCCAATAAAAATAACATTTGTATAAACATTATACTTTGTTTTAAGAATATTTTGAGTTTGTAAAATATTTATAACTTCTTTTTGCTTTACTAAACGACCTATAAATAACATCGTAAAATCGTTATAATTTTTAAAATAAGATTTCTTTTTAATTAAAATATCAGATTTTTTAAATTTTTCTGCAGTTTTTAACTGAACACTGGATAGTAAAGAATTATAAATGACATGTAAGGAATTTATATCATATCCATCTTTAATCATATTCATTCGTTGTAAATTTCCATATAATAATAGCCCATCACCTAGATATTTAAATAATATTTTTCTTAATATCTTCTTCACCCCCCTGTCGATTCCTCTGTTTCCATGAGTCCAAAAAAGAACTTTCTTTCCGATTATTTTACAAAGAAAAGCATAAAGCCATACTGGGTAATTCATAATAGCACCTTCAAAAATGAAAACTTGAAATTTACTTTTAAAGATTTGTTTAATAATTCCAGTTTGCCACAAAAGTCGTTCTGGTTTATGAAAATAATTTCTTGTTCTAACCCATCTTACAAAAAATGGGTGTTTTTCATATGAATATTCAAAAGGTATTTGTTTTATTCCACCTTGAATTTTTGTGTCTCCAAAGAAATAAAATTTTAAATTATTATTATCCTTAGAAAGTTCACTAAAAACACCTATTCTGTAATACGGCATTACCTTACAAGAAAGAAGTATATTTATTTTTTCCATATTTTACTTTTAATTTTTTTTAAAAGTATCTTGACAGTTTCAACAAAACCACCATATTTAATTGAAAATAAAATTGGATGAAAAATCTTCAAATTCCAAGAAATTATCTCATTTAAATTAGCATTAATAACATATCTCAAAGCAGATTTTACAAATGGTATTCCATGTACTGATGTTTTAAATTCAATTATATTAATTGCTGTGTCTGATATATGATTTTTATTTCTTAAATCCCAATTACTTTTATTCGAATGAAAATAAAAAATTTTGTTTGGGTTATTGATAAATTTCTTAATTGAAAAATATTTATTAATTAATAAATTATCCTTTTCTCTAAAAATTATTGGATCAATTAACTCTGAAGATGACTCTAACAAATCATCAACTTTAAATTGACCATTGAACGAATATATATATTCTGAGTTCAATAAGGAACCAAATAAAACAGCTGCATATCCTCCTGCAGAGCTTCCTAACATAATAGTTTTATAACCTTTAATTTCATTTTCAAGAAAAATTTTGGTCTTTTCGATACTATTAATTTGATTATTGATACCTTTTAAATACCATTGTTTTTGAATATCTCTTATAAAAATATGTTTATAACCTTTTTTAATTCTTAAACCAAACCACTCAAACTTATTATTAACCAAAATATTTTTTTTAAAATTATGTTCAGTATTGGGATAATAAATATTGTGGCTTGAAAAATAGACAATACAATATTTTTTGTCTAAATTATCTTCAGAGTACTCTATTAAATAGTTTGGGTCATTTAAGGAGTTCTTAATTAAATGAGAGTCGGTCTGAAAAACAAATGATTGATTTGCTAATGCCATAATTTGGGAAATATAACTCTTACATGAATTGATACAAAATGTTTTAAAGCCCTTACAATTCCAAAATATTTATACTCATAAATAAAAAAATAATATGGATGACTATTTCCAAGTGGAGAGTATAATGATTTTATTCTATCAATAAATTTTGTTTCAGATAAACACCACTTTGGTGGAGAATCATTTGGTTCACAATAACCAATAAAAGTTGAGGTTATCATACATTTAAATCCTGACTTAATAGCTCTGAGACCATATTCATAATCTCCAATTGCATGTGGATAAAAGGGATCTAAAATTCCTATTTTCTCAACAATTTTTTTTGGTATTAAAACTGTGTTACCATTTATATATTTACATTCATTTGGGATCCCGTTAGGAATAATAAATTCACCTTTGATATTTTTTCCACCATATGAAATTGTGTTTACACTATGTTTTGATTTTAAAACGCCACATATTATACTATTTTTTTTGATTTTTGAGTCATTTAACATTGTTTTTAAAGCTCTAGGATCCAAAATTACATCATCATTTAGCCACAAATAATAATCATATTTTTTTAATTTAATTGCATTTTCCCATGCACAATGCATTCCTCTATTCCAAAACAATTTTCCTGATCCTTTGATAATTTTTACCAACGGAAAATTCTTTCTTATTATATCGGAGGTTCCGTCACTGGAATTATCGTCTACTAAAAAAACATCAAAAGAGAATTTTTCTTTAAATTTTATATTATATAAAGAAAACAAACATTCTACAGTTTTATCTTTTCTGTTATGACAAGTAAGAAGGATGGCTATTAAATTCAATGGTTTTCTATTTTTTAAAAATATTTCTAACGGTATTTTTAAACATAAAATTATCCATATTCCTAAAATGTTCAGAAAAACACATACCAATAGCAATCCAAAGGAATATATTTGTTAAATCGAACTTGCTAAAATCTTCAACCCAGGCAAAGCACCATCTAAAAGCAACATATGTCCCTAAAATTTTTATGAATACATTATTTGAACTGTAAACTGCTAAATAGCTTGCCTTAATAAATATTAAATAATATAATAAAAGGCCAATTAAACCAGTCCAAGTAAAAATATTTAAAACCGCAACTTCGTTAGAATGTCTTTCATACTTTTTTGAATTAGTTTCAGATTCAAGTTGATCTCCAAACATGACAGAATCATTTCCACGAGCTGGGGTTCTACCAAAAACCAAATAATTATTTTTTAGAGCAGATTGCAAAACTTCAACATACAAGAATGTTCTTGTATCCGTTGTCAAAGATTCATTTGCTTGAGAACCATCCTCAACAATTGTAGAAGATTCGTATTCCCCATCAATATATTCATTCATTTTAAAAATATTAAAACCACCTGTTAAAACTAAAATGAAAAAAATAAATGGCATAATAATTAAAAAAAAATGAAAAAGTTTTAAAAACTTAGTTATAAAAAACTTCCTAAAATAATATAAGAATGAAAAAAATAAAGGAACTATTGCTTTAATAACATTACTCCTTGCTGTTAGGTCACTGAAAATGATAAAAAAAGTAAAACTTAAGATGATAAATTTCCATTTCAAACTTAGTAATGGAAAAAATAATGCAAGAAAAGATAAGGGCACAAAATATCTTCCATATGCCTCAGTATTTAATATGAAAATAAAAAATATAAAAAAAAATGGTATTGCAAATTTAACCCAAGTTTGTATGATTTTACTTAATATATCCTCATTTGAGCTTATAAAAACAAACAAAGGCATTATTAATATAAAACTAGTCGTAATTAAATTCTTCCATTCCCAGTAATTTTCAGCTATAAACATTCCCCTGATTATACAAATGATAATCCAAAATATATATATTTTAATTATTAAATAATCCTTGTGATTATTAATATGTGAATAAGTTCTTAATTTAATAAGGCATATTGTCATTAAAATAAAAACAATCCACCAAAAAAAAGTTGGCCCAATATTTATTGTACTCCACTGGTTTACAGTGTAAATTGTTAACAATAGTGTTAAAAAAGAGGTTGTATTAATTAACTGCTTATACAAATGTAAATTCTATATTTTTTTAATAAATCTAATAGGGTTACCTCCCCAAATTTCATCACTCGGAATATTTTTTGAAACTAGGGAACAAGAACCAATTATTGAATTTTCACCAATTGTAACTCCTTTCAATATAGTTGAATGAGCTCCAATGAAGACATTTTTTTTTATTATAACTTTTTCGCATTTTGCATTTTTTTTATCTTCTTTTTTGTCTTTTCTTAAATTCACATCAAGACTATGAAAATCAGTGTCATAAATAACTGTATTCCCTCCAATCTTGACATTATCTTCAATTTCTATATTATGATTACAAATGATTGCAGTGGAACTAATTCCTACATTGTTGCCAATAGTAAGATCTCCATCAACCCAGAAAATAGTTTTCTGTTGACGTCCAATTAAATTATGGTTATTTCCGCTATTAATTGAACAATCATTTCCAAGGGTGAATTTGCCATTTCTAGAAACCATTATTTTCAAAAATCCTCTGACGTTTATTTTTTTTGGAATTTGAACACCGTTAAATTTCAATAAAATTTTAGCACAGAAATTATAAAAAGGTAATTTTACTAAAGATTTAATTTTTCTAAAACCTTTGTAGAAAAATATTAAAATTCTCATAAATTGTTCAAATGTTTTATAGTTTTTTTGATTTCATAAGGATCATTATCCCACCAGGAACTTTTAATTAGTTTATCAATTTTGTTATTGTCAAAACGAAATTTAATGATTTTTGCAGGAATTCCTACTGCTATAGCATAGGGAGGAATATCTTTTGTTACAATTGAGCCAGCACCTATTATTGATCCATTTGATATTTTTATACCATCCATTACTATAGCTCCGTATCCTATCCAAACATCATTTTCAACAATAGTTTTTTTATATTCTGAAAACTCTAAATCTTTATCAACTAAATTAATTTTAAATGTATTATTTCTTTTATAAAACAATGGAGATGTAGTAAAATGTTTTGTGGGATGTTTTCCTAAACCAATAGAAACATTATTAGCAATTGAACAATATTTTCCAATAATAGTATTTTGAATTAAACAATTTTTTCCAACATAGGAAAAACTACCTAATTCTGAATTATTTAACACACAATTGCTTAAAACTCTACTATTATATCCTAGCTTGGTTTTATTATTAAAAGAACATCCTTCATCAATAATTGCAGAACTAAATCTTTTTCTATTTTTGAAATCTCGTGCTCCATCAATTGCAATTTTTATAAACCTTACTATAAATCCACGAACTATATTCAATATATTCATTGTTGTTTTAATTATTGTAATTTTTAATTACCAATAGCATGCTCCCTCAATTTTTTCAGCATTAGATGGCTTATTACTATTTTTTGGTCTAACCCAAAATTCATTTATTAGTTTTGTGTAACTCGATGGAGGAATTCCCCATTCTTTTACACCATAATTTGGATCTTCCCATCTTTTTCCTTTTATTCCAAAAAGCAATTGTAAAGCACCACCCAAATGTATTGCTTTTTTTCCTTTACGTTTTACATGAGCAGATAGAGGAAAGCCATAAGCTCCGCATCCAATTAAACAAATATCATAATCTTTTTTATCAATTTCATACTTCATCCAATTAAGGGCGTCAAACCAGTTAGAAAACTCTGTTTTCTCATTTGCTAAACTTAAAACGGACTTAATAGTTATTAATTCAAAATCAGGGATTAATTTTTTATTAAAAAGCAAATCTCTTTTTTCATATTGTTCCTTAATAGTCTCTACAAATGGGTGAACAATTAATACTTTTTTACCTTCCAAAACACTGGTCCATGGATCTTGACTCCAAAAGGGTTCAAGAAATCTGATATGTACTTTATCAACTTTATTGTATTTGTTTAATAGAAATTGTTCTTCAACAATCCAAGATCCTAAAACGTCAACATATGAAGAATCATCTATCATTAACTGACAAAATTTTTCTATACTTTTTATATCTGTTGGGAAAAAACCTGCATTTATATTTAAGTTTTTAATTATTCCACTGTTCCACCACCAATCATTTTGTTCTCCTTTAATATATTTTAAAGGGGATCTTGATTTCATTTTTATACTTTTATAATTTAGAATAGCATTAAGCTCATTGGCTCCATAACGTGCAATCATACAGGGTTTATCGCTCAACAACTTATCCTTAATAATTTTAGAAGCAATTTCTGGATCCATTATACATTGTAAATTATTTGATTTTTTAAAAAATAATTGATAAATCTTACGAAAACCTTTTAGAAAATTTATAAAAATTGGTTTGTTCATAAATTAAATTATTGAAAAGTTTTCGTTCACAATCATCCAGTCTTTAGTTTTTGGATATGAATGCCAAAAATTATTTGGACATACTTTTAAACCATTGTTAAGTAGTCCTGGTTTGTAAGAAAAAGAGCTTTTGCTCATAATCAATAAATCTGAAAATACTAAGTGCAAAAAAGTTTCTTTAGCTGTCATATCTAAACAAAATTCAATATTGGAAAAATATCGAAATTGATCAAATTTACTTTTCTCTCCTTGTGAAAAAAGATAAATCTTAATCTTTTTTTTAGTTTTTATCATTCTTAAAGTATTTTCTAAAACATTAAAAAAATACTCATTTGATTGTAATCTCATAGAATGATTTTTATTGCTTTTTAAATTCTTTAATATATCCCCTCTTCTAATATGAAGAGCAATGTTAAATTTTTTTGGATCATAAATCAGGTGCTCTCCTTCTCTTGACTTAGCTTGATAAAATTTTTCTTTAATTACATCCATTACTCCGAACTGATCTCTGTAAAACTGATCCTGCTCACACATAAAAACTACATTCGAATCCCCATATGAATTAATTATTTTTTTAATCATGTCTTTTTCTTTCTTGTTGTATTCATCAAATAATGGAATTAGTATTTTTTTAAAACTCTTATTTTTTACTAAATCATCTACTGAAATCTCATCGGAACCAAAACCTAAAAAAAACTCCCAATCTTTGGAAGGAAAAGGAGTGTGAGCAAAATTTAAATTAAATTGCTTTGAAAACCAATACCCAGCAATCCAGTTTGAAATTTGATGACCTATACCAGCACCTTTATTTGGAGTTGCAGAAAAGTAATTATTATAATTAGGTTTATTGTTTTTAAAGAATAAACTATGCCAGTATGACTTATAAAGCAATGGGTAAATTTTAGTTTGCCTTAAAATACTTATAATTCTATACCATACAATTGTTTTGATCTCATTAAAGTGGAACATTCATTATTTTTTTTTAGTAATAAAACTCATAAAAATTTTTCTTGTCATAAATCTTTCTTGATTATCAATACCAAAATTCCAAACAAAGACAAAAAAACTGGTAATGCTAATGATTCCAACTAGAAAAAATCTATAAATTCCACTTTCAAGAGTGAAAATTGGAATTGCTGATAATAGAAATGTTCCTAAACAAACAATAACACAAGGTTTAATTACTTTTTGTAAAAAAAACAATATTGGTAAACCACATTTTATTTTTGAAAAATGTAAAATTATAGAACCTTTAATAAAAGCATAAATAATAAAAATAAAATACATTATGTATGGCTCGTAACCAAAGTAAAAAAATACTACTGTAGCCAAAAGAGGAATAAAATTTAAAATGGAAGTAATTATTTGATAATTTTTTATGTCACCTACAGCAGAAATGGATGAATCTAGTGTTATAAAAAACTGCTCAATTAAATTACGTATTAACAATAAAATACAGAAAATTATGGCATATTTTGGAATCTCTTTAAGCCAAAAATCAAAAATATATTGCATTTCTAAAATTATTGGAACATAAAAAAAAACTAATAAAAAAAAAGAAAACTTACTTCCAATCATTGAAGCTTTAAGCATTAGGTTTCTGTCCCCCGAACCCTCACTTTTTGCTAAAACAGGATTTAAAGCTTTTAACATAATGTTGGCGAATGCACCTAATTGACCACTAACTTGTGCTGAAATTCCCTGAGCAGCATTAACTTTCGTATTAAAAAAAATATTTATAATTATTGATTGTCCATAATTTCCTATCATTGATGAAGCGGAACCTAAAAATGACCAGCCTGCAAAATCAACAATTTCTTTATTCAGTCCTTTGTTTTTAAACTTTTTAAAATTTATGATTACTTCATCATATTTTAAATGACTATAAATTAACTTAACAAAAAATATAGCAATTGAAACTAATGCAGTTAAAAAACCGTAAAAAAACAGTTTATCAGCTTCAATATCTGTTATATAAATAGCAATAAAAAACTTTAATACAACTTCCAAAGTTCTAGTTATTGCTACAAATAACATATTTTCATGAGCATTTACAACAGCGTCATAAGGAACTGAAATAATAACAAAAAAAGTACTTACGATTAAACATTGATATATAAATTTTGCCGTATCTAATCTGTCAATTGAAATATTTAAAACATCTTCAAATAAAAAAATTCCTAAAATTTGTAAAACAACAATCATTACGATTGCAATAAGAACATGTAATTTTAAGCTTATATTGAATATCCTTATTTGTTTGGTAAGATCACCCTCCCCTGACGAGTAAGACATAAATCTTTGTGAGGCAGCAGCCATGGAGTGACTAACAAACATCATCATTGATATTATACCTCCAACTAAAATAAATAAACCATAATCTTCACTACCAAGAGCTGCTAAAACTAAACGAACAGTATACAATGACAGTAAAACTGTAACGCCCATTTGAGCATATAAAATGATCGTATTACTAACTACTCTTTTAGCTTTTAACATAAAAAATCATAAAACTCAATAAATTTATTTAAGCAAATAACTTAAAACTATTTTGATAGTTCATTTTCAAAGTAACCAATAGTTCTTTTCAAGCCCTGTTTTAGTTCAACTTTGGGCTTCCAATTATTTAAATTTTTATTAGCTAGGGTTATGTCTGGTTTTCGTTGCTTTGGATCATCCATGGGTAATTTCTTATAAACTAGTTTTGATTTAGAATTAGTTAATTCAATAATTGTTTTTGCAAGTTCAATCATAGTAAACTCCTCAGGGTTTCCTAAATTGACAGGACCTACAAAGGAATTTCTACTATTCATCATTTCAATAGTTCCATCAATAAGATCATCTATGTACTGAAAAGATCTGGTTTGTTTGCCGTCACCATAAATTGTTATGTTTTCACCTTTTAAAGATTGAACAATAAAGTTTGAAACAACTCTACCATCAAAAGGATTCATTTTAGGACCATATGTATTAAAAATCCTAATAATTTTAATAGAAACTTGATTTTGCAAATAATAGTCCATAAATAAAGTTTCCGCACATCGCTTACCTTCATCGTAGCAGGATCTTAAACCGATTGGATTTACATTTCCCCAATAATTCTCAGTTTGAGGATGTATCTTAGGGTCACCATAAATTTCAGATGTAGAGGCTTGTAGTACTTTAGCATTCAAGCGCTTTGCTAACCCTAACACATTAAAAGCTCCAAAAACAGATGTCTTCATTGTTTTAATTGGATTCTGTTGGTAAAAGGGTGGAGATGCTGGACAAGCGAGATTATAAATTTCATCAACTTCAGCATAATAGGGTCTAGTTATATCGTGTCTAACTAGTTCGAAATTATTATTACTTAACAATTCTAAAATATTTTCTTTTCTGCCTGTATAAAAGTTGTCTAAACAAATTATTTCATTACCCTCAAGTAATAGTCTTTTGCACAAATGTGATCCAACAAATCCAGATCCACCAGTAACTAAAATTCTTTTCATGTCTTATGATTATTTTCCTATTGTATACATTTTAAATCCTATCTCATTTAACTTTTTAATATTCAATATATTGCGGCCATCAAATACAAATGCAGGTTTATACATGTTATGATATACTTTTTCCCAATCAAAGTTTTTAAAATCATCCCATTCTGTGAGTACAGCTACTGCGTGACTTTTGTTTAATGCCTTACTGTGATTTTTATAAACAAAAACTTGAGACAACTTGTTATTAATTTGTGTTTTTGTTAATCCATTTAATTCCCATAAATATGTGAGATCAGCTTTTATTTTTGATTCTGAAACTTTGGGGTCATAAACATGTATATTAGCTCCATCTTCAATTAGATGATTGGCTACATAAATCGCAGCAGATTCTCTGGAATCATTAGTATCTTTTTTAAAAGCCCAACCAAGAAAAGTGATTTTTTTATCACTAACAGTATTGAACAAAGTTGAAATTATTTTTCTAGCAAAACGATGCTTTTGATAATCATTAATTTTAATAACTTGTTCCCAATAGTCTGCAACTTCTGGTAAATTGAAAAAACGACATAAATACACTAAATTTAAAATATCTTTTTGAAAACAAGATCCGCCAAAACCAACTGAAGCTTTTAAAAACTTTGATCCAACACGAGTGTCGGTTCCAACTGCTTTCGCAACTTCATCAACATCAGCTTCCGTAGCTTCACAGAGTGCAGATATTGCATTTATAGATGAAATACGCTGAGCTAAAAATGCATTCGCAGTTAATTTGGACAACTCAGAAGACCATACATTTGTAGTTAAAATTTGTTTTGGACTTAACCAATTAGAGTAGATATCAACTAAAGCCTGAATAGCTTCTTTCCCTGAGGGAGTTTGATTACCCCCAATTAAAACACGATCTGAATTTAATAAGTCGTTAATAGCTGTTCCTTCAGCTAAAAATTCAGGATTAGAAAGTACTTCAAATTTAACCCCGTTACCAGAGTTATCTAGAATAGTTTTTATAGTTTGAGCAGTCCGTACAGGCAAAGTTGATTTTTCAACAATAATCTTATCATTTTTTGATACTCTTGCTATTTGTCTTGCACAAAGCTCGACATATTTCAAATCAGCAGCCATTCCCTTACCTTCACCATAGGTTTTGGTCGGAGTATTTACAGCAATAAATACCATATCAGCTATATCAATAGCAGCATCTACTTCATTAGAGAAAAATAAATTTTTTCCACGAACTTTAGAAACAACTTCCGACAAACCAGGTTCATATATGGGCAGATTATCTAAATTCTCATCATTCCAAGCATTTATTCGTACTTTATTTAAATCTACAACAGTTACATTTATGTTAGGGCATTTTAAAGCAATAACAGACATAGTTGGACCACCTACATAACCAGCACCGATACAACATATATTTTTAACTTTCATTTTTCAATATTTTAAATTATTCATGTTGTTTTAAAATTTTTTGCCCTGCATTAATTAGAATCAAGTCTTTTTTCATTAATGAAATATCACTTTCCATCATATCCTTAACCAAGGATTTTAAGTTGTATTCGGGTACCCAACCTAATTTTTTCTTTGCCTTTGATGGATCTCCAATCAACACATCAACCTCCGTAGGTCGAAAATAAGAGGGATCAACAGATAAAACTTCTTTCCCAATTTTTAATTTAAAATTTTCATTATTGCACGCTGAAACATATGCTTTCTCATTAACCCCTTGTCCTTTAAATTCTAGTTCAATACCAACCTCATTAAAAGATAGTCGTACAAATTCACGAACTGTGTTAGTAACTCCAGTAGCAATTACCCAATCTTCAGGACGGTCAGCTTGTAAAATCATCCACATCATCCTTACATAGTCCTTGGCATGACCCCAATCACGTTTAGCTTCTAGGTTGCCTAAGTAAAACTTATCTTGTAATCCAAGAGCAATTTTTGAAACTGCACGAGTTATTTTTCTAGTTACAAAAGTTTCGCCTCTTCTTGGACTTTCATGGTTAAATAAGATACCATTACATGCAAATAAATCATAAGCCTCTCTGTAATTTTTAGTTATCCAAAAACCATAGATTTTTGCAACTCCGTATGGTGATCTTGGATAGAATGGTGAATTTTCGTCATAGAATCCTTGATCGTTTTTATTTTCTGGCATTCCTCCATACAACTCAGATGTAGAAGCTTGATAGATTCTAGTTTTCTTTTGTAACCCCAAAATCCTAACAGCTTCTAAAATACGAAGAGTCCCTAATCCATCAATATTACCTACATATTCAGGTGTGTCAAATGAAACTGCAACATGTGACATTGCTCCTAAATTATAAATCTCATCAGGTTGAGTTTCTTGAACAATTCGAGTTAGATTTATTGCATCAGACAAATCTCCGTAGTGTAATTTTAATCTTTGATTTGGATCATGAGGATCTTGGTAAAGATGATCGATTCTATCAGTGTTAAATAATGAGGATCTTCTTTTAATCCCATGAACTATGTAACCTTTTTTTAACAGTAGTTCTGCTAAATAAGAACCATCTTGACCAGTAATACCTGTGATTAATGCTACCTTCATAATTATAATTTAATTTTTTTTATATTATTTATATTTTCAACAAACCATTTATATGTTTTTTTAATTCCTAATTCCAGTTCTGTTGAATACTTCCAGCCATCATTGCTCATTTTTGAAACATCGAGAAGTTTTCTTGGCGTACCGTCTGGTTTACTTCTGTCCCAAAAAATATCTCCTTGATGACCAACAACTCTCTGGATGGTCTCCGCGAGTTTTTTAATAGTAATATCCTTTCCAGTTCCTACGTTATATAAATATTCAGGTAAATTATTTTCAAATGCATGCACAACTGCATCGGCCATATCATCAACAAATAAAAACTCTCTCATGGGACTTCCAGTTCCCCAAAGGGTAACGTCTGAATGCTTATTTATTTTAGCCTCATGAAATTTACGTAGCATAGCAGGTAATACGTGTGAAGATTGTAAATCGAAATTATCAAAAGAACCATACAAATTAGTGGGCATTAAACACAAAAAATCTTTTTGATACTGATTACGTATCGACTCGCATGCCTTAACTCCAGAAATTTTTGCAATAGCATACCATTGATTAGTTGACTCTAAAGAATCAGTCAATAGGTATTCTTCTTTTAAGGGCTGTTTGGCAAACTTAGGATAAATACATGAACTTCCTAAAAAAATAAACTTTTTTACACCTGACTTGTGAGCACCATCAATTAGATTATTTTGAATCTGCATATTTTCCATTAAAAATTGATAAGGAAACTCATTATTAGCAAGTATCCCACCAACTTTTGCTGCAGAATCAATTACAACATCTGGCTTTTCTTTATTGTAAAAATTTATAACTGATTGTTGATTTGTTAAATCCAATTCACTACTAGTTTTTCCAATAAGATTTTTGTAACCCTTTAATTCAAGTGCTCTGTAAACTGCAGAACCAACCATTCCTCTATGTCCGGCAATATATATTTTTGTTGTCTTTTTCATTTACTCTTTTTCTCTGATAATTTCACTTGCTTTCTTAGTCCACTTGATGAAAATCTATGGTCTCTTGAATTGTAATAAATTTCTATTCCCTTGTCTTCACAATATTTTTTTCCTGTAAATTTTTTTTCTCTATACTCATCTCCGATGATTCTGACATCAATCTTGAAAGAACGTAAAATATCTTCTAAATCTTGTTCAGAAACATAAGGAATAATTTCATTTATGTGTTTGGATCCTTTAAGTTGTATGTAACGTTCAATAATCGATTGTGATGGACTATTTTTAGTTGGTCTATCTATGGATGGGTCTAGTTGTAAACCTACGATTAAATAATCGCACTGATTTTTTGCTTCTTCCAACATCTTTACATGGCCTGCATGAAAAAGGTCAAAGGTTGAAAAGGTAATTCCTACTTTCATATTTATTTTTTTAAGGACCACAAGTCCTGTTTATGATTTTTTTTTGAAACTAACTGAGCGGCCCTCTTTTTTCTCCCAATCTTTGTCAGGCCTTATATTGAGGTTAGTTTTCCAACCCCCTGAAATAGTGTTCATTTCAATTTTATGTTTTTTAGAAAAAGATAAAAGTGCATTTATGTCTTTTGGAAAACAGGTCCCTCCATATCCAAGCTTACCATCATGACCTGGAACATTTAAATGACTATCACCAATTCTTCCATCAGACACGAAACCCTGAATTGCATCCTCCCAATTTGCTCCAATTTTATCACAAAGCAGTTTAAACTCATTCATAATACTAACTTTTGTGGCAAAAAAAGCATTATTCATGTACTTTATAAGCTCAGCTGTTTTTGAATCTGTTTGAATTATATTTTTTGTTTTAAATCTTTTATTAAATAAATATTTTGCCTTTTCTGTTAATTTGAAGTCCCCTCCTAAAATAATTCTGGACTGAGTAAGCATATCTAACTTTGCTGTTCTTTCAGTTAAAAATTCAGGTGAAAAAATAATTTTAAAGTTTGAAAATTTTTTTGATAGATAATCTGTAGTTCCAGGCAAAACAGTAGATTTTATAATATATATTGGTTTATTAGTAGCCTTTTCAAAAACACTTTCAACATATGATAAATCTTGTGACCCATCGTTGAGCATAGGAGTTGGCACACAGATAAATACAAAATTGCAATTATGTACAGACTCTACATCATTCAAACTTCTGGATGGATCTTTATCGTGAATGTATAAATCTGTAATTGTGGAAAAAGCAAAAGAAATAGCTTCACCTACAAAGCCATTACCAATGACACCTAATTTAATTTTCTTCATTACAAAACATTTGCAAATTTATATTCATAGCTTCGCCACATAAATCACAATTCTAAAAATCTAAGATCTATTAATTATGCCTCAAAAATAGTTAAAGTCTTTTGTTTAAGTGTTGAATTTGAAACAAAAAAACTTACTTTTCTTTTTATTTTTTTTTCAATTTTTGGAGTAATTTCTTTTAAATATGCTTTATCTAAATTGTCTCCAACAATTAAAATTTCTATATGTCCACTGTCAATTCCTTCAGCGTAATCTCCAAGAAGCATAATTTTTTTCACACCTCCAATTCTATTATAAATAGTTTCTAGAATTTCTTCAATACCCAAATGTTTTTTAACTATTCTTTGAATAATTTTAAATAATGGATGGTAAGCATTGGCCTTATAAATAACTTTATTATTTTTAAAATGCTTTTCTAAATAACCAGCTGAAGACAAATTGTTAAGTTCTTTCCTAACAGAATTAGTTGATTCTCCAAATTCATTTGCTAAACCGTTCAAATATCCCATATTTGTAATATTTAAGAAAAACTTAATAAGAAGTCTTAATCTAGTTTTGGATGTAATTAATGATTCTAACATATATTAAGTTACAAAAGTACTCGTTTTATTTTATTAAAAAAATATTCCCACGTCAATAGGATATTAAATAAAATATAATAAATTTGTTTTATTCTGACTTTTTGACATTTGTGAAAACTCAATCCTTAATTAATTTACTTAAAATCTTTATTCTCTTTTTTTTAATTGATTCTTGTTCGTATCCAAAACTCTCAAGAGATGAGTTGATTTATGATAATGATTTCGAGAGTGGTAACTTTACTGAAATTGATGGTAAAGCTACCTCTACTTTTAATAATACTACAGTACTAGGTGACTTTAACAACGATGGTTTTACTTTGCATTTAGAAAATACAGGAAACCACGATTATGTTTTTATTTCTTTTGATTTATATATTCACGGTACTTGGGATGGAAATTTTAATGGATTTCCTGAAAATGATAAACCTGATAAATGGATTATGGAATTAGATCCAGACATGAGCTTAGTAAAAGATACTTCCAGTGATAGATTTGTTACTACATTTTCTAATAGTCCTTGTTTTTCAGATTATTGCTTAAGACAATCTTACCCTGAAAGCTATCCTTTTGAGAATAATCCAAAAAAAGGTAATAGTAAAGTTGATCTGCCAAAAATTTGTAAAAACTCATTTTATGGAGGCAATTCAACTTTATATAAAATTGAAAAAGGGTTTAGACATTCAGGTAACGCAGTTATAATAAGATTTTATGATGAACTTTATCAGCCTAACGCAATAGATAAAGACGGAATAGTTCAATCCAAATGTGATGAGAGCTGGTCTTTAGACAATCTTAAAGTAAGAGTAATTTCCTATAACTAATGAAATGCAACTTATTCTTATTATTATTTTTTACATTTCTTTTATCATCTTCTCAGACAATTAATCTTAATGAATCGTATTTGACAGATTATTTAAGAACCTCCCAATTACTGGGAGATTTTGAGAGTGATATTTCATTTACATTAAAACCATTAAATATTGGAACAAGTGGGCTTAAAATAGAAAATGAAGTTTTTAATATTAAAGAATACTCTCCAACTGTAATAACGTTTTTTAAAAATAAAGGCAAAATAAAAATCTTACCAATCAATTATAATATTGAATTTAATAGTCATCATCCATATAATAGAAATAACGGTAGTATGGTGCCTAACAGAGGTTATCAGCATATAATAAGTATGGGGATTTTTGCAGAAATTGGACCATTAACTATTCAACTAAAACCTGAACATTTATTTTCTGAAAACAAAGATTTTGAGGGTTTTGGACAGGGACCCAATGGTCATTACCCTGAAATTTGGGCAAAAAGATATAAACTTTGGAATAAAATTGATATGCCTGAACGTTTTGGTGAAAAAAGTATAAACAAAAAATTGATTGGACAGTCAAGTATCAGATTAAATTTTAATGGTTTAAGCCTTGGAGTTTCAAATGAGAATATTTGGTGGGGTCCCTCAATAAGAAATAGCATCATGATGAGTAACCATGCAAGAGGCTTTAATCATATTACTTTCAATACAACTAAACCATTAAAAACTATAATTGGAAACTTTGAATGGCAAATTATTTCAGGTAGGTTAGAATCTTCAGGATATTTACCAGCAAATTCTGATTTTCAGTATGCTGGAACTAATATTTATGTGCCAAAATTAAATCAAATAGGTGAAACAGATGACTGGAGGTATCTTCAGGGTTATTCCATCACCTATTCTCCAAAATGGATCACTGGCCTATCACTTGGCTTTATCAGGTGGGTACAAATGGATTCTGCTCTAGTTAAAGGAAAATATACGTGGATGGATGGAAATCCAACATGGTTTCCAGCTTTTTTAAACTTATTTAGAAAAAATGATAAATATGTAGATTACGAATCCCAAACCAATCAAGCTGCGGGGCTATTTTTAAGATGGCTGTGGAAAGATTCTCAGGCTGAAATTTATGTAGATTACCACCATAATGATTCAAAATTTAATATTAGGGACTTATTATTAGATTCTGACCACAGTAGAGCTGTCACAGTTGGATTGCAAAAAGTTTTTAAAATAAAAAATGATAATTTTTTGTTTTCATGGGAATGGACACAAATGGAACAAACAGCGTCTAGATTGTTAAGAAACGCTGGAAGTTGGTATGAGCATGGATTTGTTATGAACGGTTATACTAACAAAGGAGAAGTGTTAGGAGCTGGCATTGGGCCTGGATCCAATTCACATTATTTTTCATTAAATAGAATTAGAGATAAAGAAAAAATAGGAATAGCCCTAGAAATTATTGACCAGGATAACGATTTTTATTATGAAGCTTTTTCTAATAATGCTGGATTTGGGGGTGATTACAGAAGGTACTGGAAGGATTTTAATCTGCATCTTAATTTCTCAAAAAAATATAAAAAATTTTGGCTGTCTTCAAATCTAATGTATTCAAGAAGCTTAAATTATCAGTGGGATCTTGAAGATTATGCTACACCTTACTACCATCCAGGGAATGATGTGAATAATTTTCACATGACCTTAAAATTAACCTACTTAATTCCTTTATCTAACTAAAGATTTGAAAACCTCTAAATACTGACTGGAAACAAAATCCCAATTGTATTTTTGAGTAATTCCATTTACGGATTCTGACCTCATTTTATCAATTAAGCTTTTTTCTTTTTCACAATAATCAATCTGGTTTGTTACTGAACTAATTTCTTTTGTAAAAAACAAGCCATACTTTTCTTTTTGAAGCATTTCCTTGTTGAATACTGTATCTAAAGCTAGAATGGAAGAGCCGTATGCCATGGCTTTAATCATAGTAGGGTTAGTTCCACCAAACTCATGGCCGTGAACATAAACATAACTGTTGTGGTATAATTCAGCTAGTATATCTTGATCCTTAACATAACCTGTGAAAATCAATCTTTTGTCGTTTATTTTTTTCAAATTTGATACATAAGAATCTTTGTAAGGGACGTCTCCAACAATTACTAATTTCTTATTTGAATTAGATTTTAAAAACCCCTTAATAATTAAATCTGCATTATTATCAGGT
>CESF01139238.1_pt1 | contig 24112 bp, 17 predicted proteins | sample 356331 | NCBI WGS metagenome assembly CESF01 (sample SAMEA2621779, study PRJEB7988) | marine metagenome | biome: marine biome (ENVO:00000447); feature: surface water layer (ENVO:00002042); material: "saline water (ENVO:00002010), including plankton (ENVO:xxxxxxxx)" | depth 5 m
AAATTCGCCAAAGCCTTGTACAGCAATATGTCTAAAGAGGATTTGGCTCATCGCAACGATAGTGACTTATATGGCGCTGCACTAAGCCTATGGAACTCGCTAGAAAAAAATAATTCTGATGACGCGGTTGTCCGTGTTTTCAATCCTGAAGTAGCAAAAGATGGCTGGCAGTCATCGCACACTATTGTTGAAATCATCGCGAAAGACATGCCTTTCCTAGTTGATTCTGTGCGCATGGCCATGACCCGCGCAAACATCGCTTCTCACTTATTACTTCACTCTCCGCTGAAAATCCAACGTGATAAAAACGCTAAAATCACCGGTATTTCAAGCTTAAAAGCTGAGCAAGAATCAACGTCGACAAAAACTGTGTTCTTTATCGAGATTGATCGTCAAACAGATGCAAAAGTCATTGAGTCTTTCAAAAAAGAACTTGAGAGTGTGTTAGTTGACGTATCTATTGCTGTAGAAGATTGGCAGCCAATTCGTGAAAAACTTATTGCGGTAACGAAAGACTTACCAAAACGCCATCATAATAATAACGAAAGCGAAGTTGCAGAAACGGTAGAATTTTTAGACTGGTTAGCCAAGGATAACTTTACGCTAATGGGTTACCGTGAGTATGAACTTTCGCCAGTGCAAGGTGATTACCAGTTAAAAGGTAAAAAGGGCACTAGCCTTGGTCTAATGAAAAACACAGACGAAGAGCATAGCCGTTTACTTTCAGAATTACCTGAAGTAGCTCGCCAAGAAGCACGTAGCAGCAATTTATTAATTTTAACGAAAACAAATTCAGTATCTCGTGTGCATCGCCCTGCGTATATCGACTATGTGGGTATTAAGCGTTTTGATGATGCGGGCAATGTAATTGGTGAAGACCGTTTCCTTGGTTTATTCTCATCAAGCTTTTATAACAACAGCGCCGCTGATGTACCTGTACTGAAAAGTAAGATTAACCGCATTATGGAAATGTGTGACTTTGCAAAAGGCACTCATGCATACAAAGCGGTATTAAATATTTTAGAAACGTATCCACGTGATGAACTTGTTCAAGCACGTGAAGCTGATCTACTTGAAGTTGCCATGGGCGTATTACAAGTACAAGAGCGTGATATGTGCCGTATTTTTGTGCGTAAAGACGCATATGGCCGTTTCTTCTCTTGCATGGTATATGTACCGCGTGAGCGCTATAACACGGCTCTTCGTCGTGAAACGCAACGTATCTTAGCCAATGCATTTAATTCTGACGAAAAAGTCGAATTTACTACTTTCTTCTCTGAGTCAACATTAGCCCGTACACATTACACGGTGCGTGTGACTGACAATAATATTGAATATAACGTGAAAGACATCGAAAACAACCTAATTGAAGCTGCCCGTACTTGGGAAGATAGACTCCAATCTGCACTACTTGAAAGTGCAGGTGAAGCACGCGGCAAAGAACTAAACCGTAAATATGCACAAGCGTTTGCAAGTGCGTATAAAGATCAGGTTTTACCAAGTGCTGCGGTTGTTGATATTGAAAAACTAGAACTTCTTACTGACGAAAACAAACTAGAAATGTTGTTTTACCGTCCACAAGAAGAAGCAAATACTAACGTTGTTCGTTTAAGCTTATTCCATAAAGATGAGCCAATCCACTTATCTGACGTAATGCCAATGTTAGAAAATTTTGGTTTACGCGTAGTGGGTGAAACACCTTACTCAGTTAAAACGACTGACGGTAAAGTTAATTGGATCATGGATTTCACCATGCTAATTGACAATAAGGGCATTGCTGATTTTGATAAAGTATCAGCACGTTTCCGTGCCGCACTGACTAATGTTTGGAATAACCGATTAGAAAACGATGGTTTCAACCGTTTAGTATTAATGGGTGGCTTAACAGGTCGTGAAGCGTCTATTCTTCGTGCATACGCTAAATACATGCGTCAGATTGGTGTAACTTTCTCGCAAACATACATCGAAAGCACGTTTGCCAATTACCCACATATTGCTTCGCAAATCGTTAACTTATTCACTAAAAAGTTCTCTGTTAAGAACCCAGGTAGTGAGAAGGCTCTTGAGAAGCTAGTTGCACAAGTAAATCTTGAACTAGAAAACGTAGCAAACCTGGATGATGACCGTATCATCCGTTTATACGTTGATATGATCAATGCAACCCTAAGAACGAACTTCTTCCAAAAAGAAGCGGATGGCCAATTTAAGTCTTACGTATCATTCAAGGTGCAACCTTCTATGATCCCAGAAATGCCATTACCACTTCCTGCGTTCGAGATCTTCGTATACTCGCCGCGCGTTGAAGGTGTGCATTTACGTGGTGGTAAAGTTGCTCGTGGTGGTTTACGTTGGTCAGACCGTCGTGAAGATTTCCGTACTGAAGTACTGGGTCTTGTTAAAGCGCAACAAGTTAAAAACACGGTTATCGTACCAGTTGGTTCTAAAGGCGGTTTCGTATGTAAACAGCTACCAACAGAGCGTGAAGCATTCTTCAAAGAAGGCCAAGAGTGTTACAAGATTTTCATCCGTGGTTTATTAGATATCACAGATAACATTGAACGTGGTGAAATTGTGCCACCAGTTGATGTTGTTCGTCATGATGAAGATGACCCGTATTTAGTTGTTGCTGCCGATAAGGGTACTGCGACTTTCTCTGATATCGCTAACGGCATCGCAAATGAATATAACTTCTGGCTAGGTGATGCATTTGCATCAGGTGGCTCAGTAGGTTACGACCACAAGAAAATGGGTATCACGGCAAAAGGTGCGTGGGAATCTGTTAAACGTCATTTCCGTGAAATGGATATTGACTGTCAAACAACTGATTTCACTGTTGTGGCAATCGGCGACATGGCGGGTGACGTATTTGGTAATGGTATGTTGCTTTCTAAGCACATTCGCTTACAAGTAGCGTTTAACCACATGCACATCTTTGTTGATCCAAACCCAGATGCAGCGACATCTTACCCAGAGCGTGAACGTTTATTTAATCTACCGCGTTCTTCTTGGGAAGATTACAACAAAGACCTTATTTCACAAGGTGGTGGTGTATTCTCTCGTGCGGCTAAATCAATTAGCTTAAGCCCAGAAATGAAGAAAATGCTTGGCACTAAGAAAGCGAGCATGACACCTAATGAGTTAATCAAAGCAGCACTAATGATGGAGTTTGATTTACTTTGGAATGGTGGTATCGGTACTTACATCAAGCACTCTAAAGAGACTGATGCTGATGTTGGTGACCGCGCGAATGATGCACTTCGTATTAATGGTTCTGAGCTTGGTGCGAAGATCTTAGGCGAGGGCGGTAACTTAGGTGCAACACAATTAGGTCGAATCGAATTTGCTGCTAAAGGCGGTCGTGTTAACACTGACTTCATTGATAACGTGGGTGGTGTAGCATGTTCAGATAACGAAGTTAATATTAAGATTTTACTTAATGGTCTAGTTGCTGAAGGTGACTTAACGCGTAAACAACGTGATGAGCTACTTTATTCAATGACTGATGAAGTATCTGAGTTAGTATTAAAAGATTGTTATCGTCAAACGCATACCTTATCGATTACTCAATCAAAAGGTACGTCGACGCTAAAAGAAAAAGTACGTTTCATCCACGCACTTGAAAAAGATGGCAAGTTAAACCGTGCAATCGAGTTTATTCCAACTGATGAAGAACTTGCAGAGCGCGCAGCAGCGGGTAAAGATTTAACTCGTCCAGAGCTATCTGTATTAGTTTCTTATGCGAAGATGGTACTTAAAGAGTCTCTAGTGGTTGATGAAATCACTGAAAACCCATACTACCGTCAATTATTAGTTAAGTCGTTCCCAGTGCCACTTCGTGAGAAGTTCAACGATGCAATGGATAACCACCCACTTCGTAAAGAAATTATCGCAACTAAACTTGCGAATAATATCGTTAACGATATGGGCCTTAACTTTATGGTTCGTATGCAAGAAGAAACAGGTGCGAATGAAGCTGAAATCGCACTTTGCTACTCAATTGCAAAAGAAGTGTTCCAGATGCCAGAAACGTGGTCATCAATTGTTGCGCTTGATAATAAGATCCCAGCAGCTGTGCAAACAGAAATGCTATATCAGTTACGTCGTACGGTTCGTCGTGCAACACGTTGGTTCTTACGTCATCGCAATAAAGCACAAACGATTGAGCAAGCAATTGAATTCTTCGCACCAACATTTGCTGATTTAAGTGAAAACCTAAACAGCTATATGGTTGAAAAAGAGAGCGAGCGTCTAGTTAAAGCAGCTGACAAGTTAATTGACAGCAATGTACCAAAAGCACTAGCGACACGCATAGTTTCACTATCAAGCTTATTCTCTGTAATGGACTTAGCTGAAATTGCAAATAATTCAGAGCGTAGTATTGATATGGTTTCTAATACGTACTTCAAGTTGGGTGCACGTATGGGCCTTCATTGGTTCCTTGACCAAATCACTAACCAACCGGTTGCGAACCACTGGCAAGCACTTGCTCGTGCGTCATACCGTGAAGAGCTGGATTGGCAACAACGTACATTATCAGCTGTGGTACTTAATAGCTTTGCAGCAGATAGCAAAGACATTGATGCACAAATTGATGAGTGGATGGATAATCAAGATCTACTATTACAACGTTGGAAGCAGATGTTATCTGAGTTCAAAACATCGCAAAGCCACGATTTTGCGAAGTTCTCAGTGGCACTTCGTGAACTAATGTTGCTAAGCCACAACTGTGACACTTCCAAATAAGTGAAAAGTCGTTAAAATACATACCCCAGCTCGCTGGGGTATTTTTTTGCCCTTAATTTGCAATGGTCCGTTTTAAACGGCTACCTTGTTTATTTTACCTGAGGAACAAACCATGTTTTATGATCTAGCTCGCCGTTTTATGTTTACCCGTGATGCGGAGTGGGCTCATGAATTTGCACTTAATAATTTACGACGATTTGCTCATACGCCATTGAGTGCTGCGTGGTCTCAATCTGTCCCTAATAAACCTGTAAATTTTTTAGGGTTAGAGTTTAAAAATCCGGTAGGTTTAGCAGCAGGCTTAGATAAAAATGCAGAGTGTATTGATGCATTTTCGCAAATGGGCTTTGGTTTTGTTGAAGTAGGCACTGTTACCCCACGTCCTCAAGCTGGTAACGATAAACCACGTATTTTTCGCCTACCTGAATCAAATGCGATTATTAATCGCATGGGTTTTAACAACAAGGGTGTTGATAACCTAGTTAACAATGTGAAAGCGGCGAAATATGACGGAATTTTAGGTATCAATATTGGTAAAAATAAAGATACACCAAACGAGCAGGGTAAAGATGATTACATCCACTGTATGCGTAAAGTGTTCGAACATGCATCATACATTACGGTAAATATCTCTTCACCGAATACCCCTGGTCTACGCGACTTGCAATACGGTGAAGCGCTGGATGATTTACTACAAAGCTTAAAGAACGAACAACTTGATTTAGTTGCAAAGCATAACAAACAAGTACCTATGCTGGTTAAGATCGCCCCAGATCTTGATGAAGTACAAATTGCTCAAGTAAGTGAATCATTGATCAACAATAAGATCGATGGCGTTATTGCCACGAACACCACTCTTGAGCGCGCTTTGGTGCAAGGCCAACAATACGCAAATGAAGCGGGTGGTTTATCTGGGCAACCAGTTCGTCAGCGCTCAACCCACGTGGTTAGCGAGCTTAAGCGCTTAACCGAAGGTAAACTACCGATTATCGGTGTGGGTGGTATCGACGATGCCGAGTCGGCAAAAGAAAAATTTGCAGCAGGTGCAGACCTAGTTCAAGTTTACACTGGTTTTATTTATAAAGGTCCGGAATTGGTAAAAACGATCCTAAATGGCTTATAAGGATCAGTTATCTAAGCAATTGATCATTAATAAAATGTTCTAAAAAATCATTTTATTAATGGTCTGCTTTAGTTATAATTTATGATTAAGCGCACAGTATTTATTCTTTAGGGAGGAGACATGTTACAAGCATCTAAGCAATGGAAATGGCTTGCTTGTGCGAAAAATAATCGTCTTTTGGTTGATCTTGACCAAGATATGCAACTGTGCACGCCTTATAAACTTCGCCAACTTACCGATGCTGTGCTAAAAGAACCAAATTTTAGCCTTGAAGATGCTGCTTTTTATCAGCAAGTTTATCAATACCTCGAAACTTTCTCATTATGGAATCCTGCAGAGCTTTGCCAAATTGCTCTTAATGCCACAGCGGTAAAATTTCATTTAAAGCCAGTACTTGCAAAAAGTTGGTTTTTTCATGAGTATCACGGCAGCCAACCAAGTGTTGAAGCTGTAGTGAAGTTGTGCTCACAAGCACAAGAGGGTGAGTTTTTAATTGTCGACCATTCAAGTGAAGCCTCAGTGTGTATTAACTTAAGTCAACATTTTCAATTAGACGAAAATCTATCACTTGAGCAGTTTGAAGCCATTAAGGTTTTAAATAACCGTATCCATCCTGTTTATATTCAACAAAAACAGTTTAAATCTGCCTAATATCCCTGCAAATGTTGGCGTTTTTGTTCGCCAAGCTATGCTATAATCCTGCGCAATTAGCATTTAAGGGTTTTTACTTTGCAATTTATCGCACTTACTTCTATCGGAATAGAAAATTTACTTGTTGATGAGCTTACAGCACTCGGTGCAGAAGTCTCAAAACAAACCGTGGGCTCTGTACGTTTTGAAGCTGATAGCTTATTAGCACAAAAGATTTGTTTATCGAGTCGCTTTGCCACTCGTATCATGATGCTGATAGAAGAAAAAGAAGGCGTGAAAGACAAAGACAGCCTTTATCAATTTGCACGTTTGCAGCCTTGGCAAGAATGGTTTGGTCCTAAACAAACCTTTGCTGTTGATTTTAGCGGTACTAATAACGACTTAAAAAATACGCAATTTTCAGGTCTCGTTGTTAAAGATGCGATTGTCGATTATTTTGCGGATTTATTCGAGCAGCGCCCAGATGTTGATAAATACAACGCCAATGTTCGTGTTGTAGCAAGATTGAACCGCCAAGGGGTCGCGCTTTATATCGATTATTCTGGCCCTCGTTTATCTGAACGTGGTTATCGTCAAGATCAAGGCAAGGCTCCGATTAAAGAGCATTTAGCTGCAGCTCTTGTAAAACGTAGTGGCTGGCTTGAAAACGTACAGCAACCTTTGTTCGACCCATGTTGTGGTTCTGGTACCATTTTAATTGAAGCAGCCAGCATGGCACGCAATGAAGCACCGGGTTTATTCCGTGAAGGTTTCGCGTTCGAGCGCTTGCCAAGTTTTCGTATTCAAAAATATAAAGAGTTAAAAGCTGAATTAACTGCTCAAATTACAGATCCAAAGTTATGGCTTATTGGCCATGATATTGATGGCGGTGTGATTGCAAAAGCTCAGGAAAACGCCGAGCGAGCAGACCTTGGTAATGTGATTAAATTTAAACAAAGCGATGCGACTAAGTTAACCTCTGTAGCGAAATTACCAGGAGTGGTGATTTCAAATTTACCTTATGGTGAGCGCTTAGGTTCAATGGCTGAACTGGTTAACTTACACCGTAGTTTAGGTGTGGGCTTTAAAAAGCACTTTAACCATTGGAAGCTTGCTTTATTAGGCACAGACGAAAGCCTATTTAAATTATTAAAACTTGTTAAATTAAAACGCTATAAGTTCAAAAATGGCCCGTTAGATGTTGTTTTAAATCTATACCAACTAGACGATAAACAAGTAGAGCTAAGCAAAGAAGACAAACCTGCACTTAATTTTGAAGGCTCAACGGCATTTGCAAACCGCTTAAAGAAAAACAAGCAAAACTTAAAGAACTGGTTAAAACAAAATGAAGTGAGCTGTTATCGCGTTTATGATGCTGATATTCCAGAATATAACGTAGCTGTTGATGTTTATGATGACTCAGCTGTTATTTTTGAATATGCTGCACCGAAAGAAATTGATGATAATACGGCACAAAAACGCTTACAGGATGTCATAAGCCTGACTGCTGAACAGTTAGCAATTGCACCTGAAAATATCGCAGTTAAAGTGCGTAAAAAACAAAAAGGTGAAGAGCAATACACTAAAGTATCAAAACAAAATCGCACTCAAGTCGTCGAAGAGTTTGGTGCTAAATTTAAAGTTAACCTTTTTGATTATTTAGATACTGGTTTATTTTTAGATCATCGTTTGGCACGCCGATATATTCAACAAAATTCGCAAGGCAAACGTTTCTTAAACTTGTTTGCTTATACTGGCAGTGCATCTGTGCATGCGGCAGTAGGTGGTGCTAAAGCTATCACCACCGTTGATATGTCAAAAACTTACTTAAAGTGGGCGCAAGAGAACTTTGCGTTGAATGACCTAAGTAATACTCGCTATCGTTTTGAACAAGCTGACTGCTTGAAATGGCTTGAATATGCTCAAGGTCAATATGATTTAATCTTCTTAGACCCACCGACTTTCTCAAATTCAAAACGTATGAAAGATGCATTTGATGTACAACGCGATCACATTAAATTACTTACGTGGGTTAAGAAAATCTTAAGCCCGAACGGTACGCTTATTTTCTCAAATAATAAGCGTGGCTTTAGCATGGATGAAGTAGGGCTAATGGGTCTGGGTTTAAAAGCAGAAAACATTTCTGATAAGACTCTATCACCAGACTTTAAGCGTAATAAGCAAATCCATAATAGTTGGCTTATTACCCATGGCTAATTTTACCCTGTACCACACTGATGGCTGTCATCTGTGTGAAATGGCCGATGAATTATTAATTGCTGCAAACGCTTCGTTTGTAGCAAAAGACATTATGGACAGTGAACAGCTGATTGCTCTATACCAAACCAGTATTCCGGTTGTTGAAGCACATCAAGGTGAGAAATTATTCTGGCCTTTTGATGCTGAGCAGTTAGCGCAATTTATTGCTGATAATAAAGAATAAGAGTAGTAATCACGATGGATTTAATCAGAATAGCCAAAGCGCAACTCGCTTATGGTACACATCCGCTACTAGATGATGCCGATGCCGTTATTGAGTCAGGTGAGCGTGTATGTATCGTTGGCCGTAACGGTGCAGGAAAATCAACACTACTAAAAGTACTTGATGGCCAAGTGACATTGGATGATGGCGAAATCAACCAATTAGGCGGTATTCGTATTTCTCGTCTAGAGCAAGATCCCCCCAAAGGGGCAGCAGGTTCAGTATTTGATTATGTTGCTCAAGGCATGCCAGATATTGCTAACTTACTGATAGAATATCACCACGTTAGTAATCAAATGCAAACAGACTATAACGATAAATTGCTCAACAAATTAGAGCGTTTATCTAATGAATTGGAAACAGTTGATGGCTGGCGTTTTGATACCCGTATTCAATTAGTTTTATCTCGCTTAGAGCTGGAGCCAGAGGCCAAACTTGAATCATTATCGGGTGGTTGGCTACGTAAAGTTGCTCTAGCAAGGGCTTTGGTTAGTGAACCCGACTTACTGTTACTTGATGAGCCAACTAACCACTTAGATATGAGTAGTGTTATTTGGCTTGAGCAGTTTTTAAAAGAGTTTAAAGGCGGTATCGTTTTTATATCTCACGATCGTGCGTTTATACGTGCAGTTGCTACTCGTATTCTCGATTTAGACCGTGGTAAGCTTGTTTCATATCCTGGTGATTACGCAACTTATCTTGAGCAAAAAGCGCATGATTTAAAAGTAGAAGAAACACAGAATGCACTGTTTGATAAACGTTTAGCTGAAGAAGAAACGTGGATCCGTCAAGGCATTAAAGCACGTAGAACACGTAATGAAGGGCGAGTACGCGCACTAAAAGAATTACGTAAAGAGCGTAAGCAACGTGTAGATCAAGTTGGTAAAACTGATTTCAACATTGAAACTGCTGATCGTTCTGGTAAGTTGGTGTTTGAAGCTAAAAACATTTGTCATGCATTTAAAGACAAAGTGATTGCGAAAGATTTCTCGACGCTTGTTATGCGGGGCGACAGAGTTGGTCTTGTGGGACCAAACGGTATAGGTAAAACAACGCTGCTGAAAATTTTATTTGGTGACTTAGTTCCAGATAGCGGCAGTGTTAAACAAGGTGTTAATTTAGAATTTGCCTACTTTGACCAATACCGCCAAAAGCTTGATGAAGAAGCTACAGTGCAAGACAACGTTGCTGAAGGCAAGCAAGAAGTGATGATGGGCGGTCGTTCTCGTCATGTGTTAGGTTACTTACAAGACTTCCTATTTCCTCCGGCACGTGCTCGTACGCCTGTAAAAGCACTTTCTGGTGGTGAAAAGAATCGCTTATTGTTAGCAAAGCTATTTTTAAAGCCATCTAACATAATTGTACTCGATGAGCCAACCAATGACCTTGATATCGAAACGTTAGAGCTCCTTGAGGAGATTATTAACCAATACCAAGGCACCGTATTGATAGTTAGCCATGACCGTGAATTTATTGATAATACCTGTAACTCTGTATGGGCCTTTGAGGGGAACGGCAAGATCACAGACATTGTTGGCGGTTACAGCGACTATGAAGCATACGCCGCTCATTTAGCTGAGCAAGAAAAACAACAACAGCAACAAATTAAGCAAGAAAAGCCAGCCGTTGTTAGCCAAGATAATACACCAAAGAAAAGTAATAAACTCTCTTACAAATTAAAACTTGAATTAGAAGAATTACCCAGTAAAGTGGAACAACTTGAAAAAGCGTTAGACGCTCAGCAAGTTGTGGTTAATGACCCTGACTTTTTTAAGCAAGATGCTGCAATTACAACAGAAGCATTGAACCATTTAGCCGAGTTAGAGTCTGAGCTTGAAGCCGCTTTTGAGCGCTGGGAAGAACTCGAAGATTTAAAGAATCAGTAGTAAGGATTAAAATGAAATACAAATTACTCGCTGCCAGTATTTTAGCCACCCTAAGTACCTCAGCGATGAGCGCAACCTATAAATTAGAAGAATTAGGTGGAATCGAGGGCGCGAAGTTTAACTACATTACAGATGTTAGTGAAAATGGACACATTATTGGTTTAGCAAATGGTCTTTACAAGTTACCAGTAGATATCTCTTATATCGATTTTACGGATTCGTTGATCAAAGACGCCTATGATACCGCTAAAAAACAGTTTGAATTAATTGATAAAGAAATCACATTTACGTTAGATGACATTGAGAACAACGATGCAGTGAATACTAACGCTGATGCTCATGCATTCATGGTTAGTTTTTTAACTGGACGTGCAACTGACTCAGAATACCAAAAGCTATCAAGTGCAATCGCAACACGTTACACCGCAGAAGGTTCGACAGAGCAAGTTTTATTTGATGAGCAGTCAGTTGATTTTGATGGTTTAACGCGCTCGACTTCTAACTTACTTAATGCTGTAACAGATGATGGTGTGATGGTAGGTTGGGGTAGTGCACCCTATGAGAAAACATCGTTTACTCAAACAGATGAAGACGAAGAAGAAACGCATTTCTTAAGAGATTTTATCAGTCGTGCCATCGTAATCTCAGCCGATGGTGTAAAAGTTGAACTTGCCCCTGAATTTGATGATTTTGGTGGTGTTAGTTCGGCGAATGATATTGTCAAGACTGCCAATGGTTACGAAGTTGTAGGTACAGTATCAACGAACATTGCTGCTGACCCTTTAAAAGATATTGAAGATAAATGCGATAACGAAGATGAACCTGTTTCTGATTGTGTGGAATCATATAATCGTCAATATAAAACAGGTATCTATAATAAACAGGCTGTGAAGTGGACGTTAGATAGCAATTTAAACATTACTAACACTGAGATGCTTGGTTTAGGCTTAACACCGAAAGATGACGAAGATTTCGCTTTTCGTAGCAACGCAATTGCGATCAATGAAAGTGGCTTAATCGTCGGTACTTCTGATGTTCGATACAAAGGCAGAGATACGCGAATTACAATGCCTGTTATATTCGAAAATGGTGAAGTAAAAGAGTTTATTGATCAAGAAGATGATTGGATCTCAGGTCAGCCTTTAGCTGTTAACAACGATGACGTTGTAGTTGGTTATGCAAGTAAACGTATTGACGGCACAAACCGAACAAAATTCTTTTACTATGACAAGAAAAGCGACAGTGTTGTTTTCCCAACGGATTACTTCTCGAGCTCTAGCTCATTAGCAAACGATATCAATGATAATGGTATTGTAGTTGGTGAAGGCGAGACAGATATCTACAATACGTCAACTCGTCGTCGTGAAGGTTTCATGTACACCATTGGTGAAGATAAAATTGTTAACTTAAACGATTTATTACCGTGTTTCGAAGAAGATGGTGAGACTCGTTTTAAATATACGGTTGCTGAAGCAAAGGCAATTAACAACAATAACGAAATCTTCGGTGTTGCGACTAAAACAGTTGAAAAGACAGATTCATTTGGCAATGTTGTTGTAGATATTAACGGCAATACCGAATACGAAAGTGTTGCAGTTGCTGTTAAGTTAACACCAATTGATGGCAATGTTGAAGAGTGTCAAGCTGAAGAGGTTGAGCAATACGAGCGTCAATCAGCAAGCTTCCCTTGGTATGCATTACTGCTATTACCATTTGCAGCAGCACGTCGTATATTTAGAAAATAAAAACTTGGTATAAAGTAAATTACTTTCAAACCTAAATAAAAAACCCAGCTTAAAGCTGGGTTTTTTGTCTATACTGAAATCAGTTATTTTTTATGGCGATGTATCCACGCTTTACGAACAGAGCGTTTCCAAAGCATGTCGGTAGCAAAATAGCCTATGATTGCAGCAGCTGTTGCACAAATGAGTGAACCGACTAAAAAGGCTGGGCCAATTGTTGTTAGACTATCTATAAACCATTGCCAGCTTGGTTCAAATTGGAAGTGCTGCTGTGGTTGAGCAAGTGCAATAGTGCCAACAATATATGAACAATAGAAAATAGGAGGCATGGTCAGTGGGTTAGTGATCCACACTGTTGCAACAGAAATCGGTAAATTCACTCGAAATGGAATAGCCAGGGCGGCTGCAAGAACCATTTGAAAAGGAACAGGGATGAACGCAAAAAATAAACCAACCGCAAATGCACCGCGTGCTGAACGTCTATTTAAGTGCCATAAATTGGCATCATGCAATAAACGACCAAAAATTCTTAAATACTTGTGTTCTCTTACCTTGTTATGATCAGGTAAAAAGCGTTGGATCGTTTTTTTAGCCATTTAAAGCAACCATTTACATCTATTTGGTTATGCAGCGGCTTTGTCATAGGCTGTTTTTTCACCCTATATACATTTAGCACTGCGGCGTTTTATATAATGAGTTTTGCTGTATTGCTAGCAGGTGCCTATTTTAAGCCTTTTTTAACTCTATTGTCAGGGTTTATTTGCGCTATTTTAGTAGTGATTTTTCATTACTTCATTTTTTACTCAACCTCTGACTGTCAAATCGATTATCAACAAAGGCGATTAGTTCGATTTGAGGTGGTTGAAACATACAGTGATAAAAGCCCTTACTATCTAAAAGCCAATTTAAAAAGTATTGAATCTTGTCCTGCTACGATTAGACCAACTCCTTTTGCGATGCTAAGTATTTCATCAGATAAACCCGTTGTTTCAGGTGATGAAATAAGTGCATCCCTAAAACTTAAGCGTTATCGTTCTGTTAAGAATTTCTATAGTTTTGATAGAGAAAGGCAAGCGCTACTCGAGCGAATATTTTATAAAGGTCGAAGCGTAGGAGAAATAACTTATCTAGATCATCATACCAATACGAGTTTACGTGATAGATACCTAAAATACATAGATAAAATTACAGCAAATAGCCGATTACAGTGGCTCTATTATGCGCTTTTAACTGGCGATAAAAGCAAAATAAGCTACGAAGATAATAATCAATTGCGTGAATTAGGTTTAAGTCATTTGCTTGCTATTTCAGGACTTCATATCGGACTTATATATGCAGTAGGGTTTTTTAGCTCGAAGTGGTTGCTAAGAGTCAGTCATTTGCCTATTCGGCAATCATTCCAACTGAATAATATTTTTGCTTTATTTGGATTTAGTTGTTCATTTATTTATGTCTACCTCAGCGGTTTCATTGTCTCTGCCAGTCGTGCACTTGTAATGCTTGGGTGTTATTTGGTTATTTATAATTTGGGTAAAAATCCGCTGCGTTGGCGCTCAATTCTTTATGCTTTATGTATCGTATTGTTGATAGATCCATTTGCAATGTTGAACCCTGGACTCTATTTTAGTTTTATAGCGGTAACAATAATATTTTTATTAACTAGAAATACACTAGATGTAAGACTTGGATTTTTAAACAGGTTTGTTCAACTCTTCCAGATTCAGTGTGCTTTGTTTATAGGGTTACTTCCCTTATCTCTTTATTTTTTCAATGGCACGAGCATTATCGGCTTATTGATAAATCTTATTGCCGTACCTTTAGTCGGTTTACTGATATTACCGCTGCTGATTTTTTATAGCTTGTTTTCGAGTCTATTCGATATTACAAGTTTATTGTCTTTAGTAGACAGTTTATTGTATTTGAGTTATCAATTGTTGCTCTCTATTCCCCATGATTGGCGCTGGTTTCCATTCAGCGAGTTTGATTTTTCATTATTAGTCATTAGTTACAGCACATTGCTTATTTTGTTATTTTGTCCAAACAAGTACGTTTGTTTAATACCCATTTGTATTTATGCCGTTGATTTCAAGTTACAGCCTAAAGCTCAATTTCAGTTAGACGTGTTTGATGTGGGGCATGGTTTAATGGTGATGGTGAGTGCCAATAACAAAGCCATTATCTATGATTTAGGGCCTCAGTATTTTGGCCGTTACGATTATATTCGCCGAGTATTACTTCAAAGCATTCGTAAACAACAACTCTCTGTTGTTGCAACCGTGATCAGTCATTTAGATAACGACCATTCTGGCGGCTTAGCTAGTTGGCAATTAGCAGGCTATGCAGAGACTTTAAGCACCTTCCATCCTAAAGGGCTAGAAGAGGCGTGTAAAACAAACAGTCTCATACTCGAAGGGGTCAAAATTAATAGTTTTCATGCCGACGACAGTAAAGATAATCGAAACGATCTGTCATGTTTATTAAAAATAACGCGTTTAAACTATTCAGTGTTACTTACGGGCGATATTTCGACAGCTACGGAAACCAAGCTTATTGAAAATGGTGTCGACCTGCAATCGACTGTTTTATTGAGCCCACACCATGGTAGTAATACTTCTTCAAGTAATAGATTTATAAATGCTGTAGAGCCTGAAGTGGTTATCCATTCATCTGCTTACCAAGGACAATGGTTATTTCCTCACCCAGATGTTGTAAAACGATACAATGAGCACCATATACGACAGTTCTCAACTGCAGAACTTGGCCATATTCGTATAAAATTCTATGAAGATAATTATCGTATAGAGTTTGCGCGCGAGCAGGAAAGTTATTGGTTCCAACAAGATTGACGTTTTGTTTTTACCCCCTTAAGGCTACAATAGTCAAAGTCTATGAATAAGAGAGTGTTATGGATCAAACTACATCCCAAATCTACAAGCGATTAATCAGTTATGTGGGTGATTATAAGTTAATCGCGTTTTTCGCCATTGTGGGCATGATTGGTTATTCTGCCATGGATGCATTGTTTATCAATTTAATGAAACCGTTCATTGATGATGGTTTAAATGACCGTAACACGGATGTTTTAACTTACGCTCCCTTTGTTGTAATTGCATTGGTATTAGGTCGAGGCATGTTTAACTACATGTCGTCTTACTGTTTAAGCTATGTGGGCTCTCAAGTTGTGAGAACCCTGCGCCAGCAATTATTTGAACATATTTTACATCTGCCAGTTTCTTTTCATGATAAAAATTCGAACGGTGATTTAATATCTAAAATCACCTTTGATACCGAGCAAGTTCAACAAGCCATTACTAAAGCCTTATTAATTGTTGTTAGAGAAGGGGCGTTTGTCGTCTTTTTACTTTTCAATATGTTTTATACCAGTTGGAAGCTTTCACTGATATTTTTAGTCATTATTCCGCTGGTGGCTGTTATTGTCGCATTTGTATCAAAACGATTTCGTATGATTTCGAAAAAAATCCAGTCTGCAATGGGTCAAGTCACTCGCAGCTCAGAACAAATGCTATCTGGTCATAAAGTTATTCATGGTTTTGGTGGTCAGCAGCAAGAAATCTCACAGTTTTCTGCAATCAACAATCATAACCGTCAGCAGCGCATTAAAATGGACGCGACCAAAGCATTAAGTGTCTCCGTAATCCAAATATTAGCTGCAAGCGCGATGGCGGTTATTCTATGGGTCGTGTCTATGCCGTCAATGATTGATACCATCAGTTCTGGCGACTTCGTATTACTTATTTCATCAATGATGATGTTGTTACGTCCACTTAAGCAACTATCAAACGTAAATAGTGACTTACAACGTGGTATTTCAGCAGCGCAAAGTATCTTTTTAGTACTTGATGAAGAAGTAGAAAAAGACACTGGCAGTTACAGCGTTGATAAAGTAACTGGTAAAATTGAAGTAAACAATGTGACCTTTAAATACCCAACTAAAGATGAGCCTGTATTAAAGAATTTATCACTTTCGATTAATGCTGGCGAAAGTATTGCTTTAGTGGGTCGTTCAGGCTCAGGTAAATCGACCATTTCGAATTTATTACCACGTTATTATGAGCTTGAAGGCGACAGTGAAATTTTGCTTGATGGTGTCAACATCGCTGATTACAAACTGACAGACCTACGTAAGCAATTTGCACTGGTTTCACAGCAAGTGGTTTTATTTAACGACACTATTACGAATAATATTTGTTATGGACTCGAGCGCGAATTAACAAACGATGAGTTAATGGCAGTTGCTAAGCAAGCCCATGTCTGGGAGTTCGTTAAAGATTTACCTGATGGTTTAAATACCATGGTAGGTGAAAACGGCGTAATGTTATCAGGCGGTCAACGTCAGCGAATTGCAATCGCGCGTGCAATTTTAAAAGATGCTCCTATTTTAATTCTTGATGAGGCGACATCTGCTCTCGATACAGAGTCTGAAAAACTTATCCAGCAAGCACTTGATAGCTTAATGAAAGAAAAAACATCGATTGTGATAGCACACCGTTTATCAACAATAGAAAACAGTGATTGTATTTATGTAATCGACCATGGTCAGGTTATCGAAAAGGGCACGCATAGCGAGCTGCTTGAAAAAGACGGCACCTATTCCGCTTTATGTAAAATGCAGTTTGGTGAGCAGTAGTGAGTGTAATTGAAAAAAGCTGGTATAAAAAGCCAGGTTTACTCAGTGTTTTGTTGTTACCTTTGAGTGCGCTTTTTTGGCTTATCTCTACACTTCGTGCCTTGCTTTATAAGCTTAATATACTTAAGGCTTTTAAAGCGCGTGTTCCTATAATAGTCGTCGGCAACATTAGTGTCGGTGGCAATGGCAAAACGCCATTTGTTATTTGGCTTGCTGAATACTTACAACAGCAAGGTTTAAAAGTGGCAGTGATCAGCCGTGGCTATGGTGGTCAGTCTGATTCGTATCCGTTGTTAGTGACTGATGAAACAACTACAACACAAGCAGGTGACGAACCTGTGCTTATTAAACGACGCTTAGGCTGCGTTGTTATGGTAGGACCGGATCGACAAGCTAGCATTAAAAAATTAGAACAACATGATATCGATGTCATCATTTCTGATGACGGAATGCAGCATTATAAAATGGCGCGTGATATTGAGTGTTGTATTGTTGATAGTGAACGTCAATTTGGTAACGGACTGCTCATGCCAGCAGGTCCGCTTCGCGAAACAAAAGCGCGTTTAAAATCGGTTGATATAGTAATTGAAAATGGTGGCGACGCACAGAGCCGCTATGATTTAACGTGTAGTCCGTTTAGAGCCGTTAGCAATGCAGAACCGATCGGTTCAGTACAAGATAAAGGCCATGCCGTAAGTGCTATTGGTAACCCAAAACGCTTTGAAATGAGTTTAAAGCAGCAGGGTATTAGCTTGTTATCTACCCATCACTTTCGTGATCATTATGCTTATCAAGCAAGTGACTTTAGCGATTTTGCAGATGACGCCGTGTTTATGACAGAAAAAGATGCAGTTAAATGCTTTAGTTTTGCAAAGCCTAATTGGTATTATTTACCTGTTGATGCAAAACCGACACCTGCAGTTATCGAAAAACTTAATTTATTATTAAAACAAAAAGGGATCCTCAATGGCCTTTGATACAAAATTACTTGAAATTATCGCTTGCCCAGTGTGCAAAGGTAAATTACGTCTTGATAAAGAGAATCAAGAGCTTATTAGCACTGCTGCGAAACTTGCGTATCCAATCAAAGATGATATTCCGGTGCTACTAGAAAATGAAGCTCGTGAATTAAGCCAAGAAGAGGTTGATAAGTGGAATTCGTAGTCGTCATTCCAGCACGCTACGCATCGACGCGTTTACCTGGTAAACCACTTGCTGATATATGTGGTAAGCCTATGATCCAACACGTTTATGAAAAAGCGGTTGCTTCCGGTGCATCAAAAGTCTATATCGCGACTGACCATCAAATAGTGTTTGATGCAGTTAAAGAGTTTACCAGTAATGTACTGATGACACGTGAAGATCACCAATCGGGCACTGAGCGTTTAGCTGAGGTCGTTGAGCAATTAGAGCTAGAGAGTGACACCATTGTAGTGAACGTACAAGGTGATGAGCCTTTATTAGCAAGTGAAAACGTATCTCAAGTTGCTAAGCTTCTTGCTGATTCGGATGCACCTATGGCTACATTAAGTACAAGTATCGATGAGATTGAAGATATTTTTAATCCTAATTGTGTAAAAGTCATTAGCGATGTGGATAACAACGCCCTGTATTTTTCTCGATCGCCAATTCCCTATCACCGTGATGCGATGATGAAAAATGATCACTCTCAATTAAATTTAGCTGATTTTGCTCGTCACATTGGTCTTTATGCCTATCGCGCAGGCTTCATCAAAGATTATATTGAGTTGCCGCAGACGCGTTTAGAGCTACTAGAGTCTTTAGAACAGTTACGTGTACTTTACCATGGTCACAAGATTAAAATCGCTAAGGCAAAATGCGCTCCACAAGCAGGCGTTGATACCCCTGAAGATTTGGCTCGCGTCATAGCTGTGCTTGGCAATTAAATAATGCATGATGTAAACAGCGTTCATCTTCATGCAAGTGAAGATGATTTCCATGTTTTTTATAAACCTGCAGGTGTTAGCTTTCATAGTGAAGAATGTGCTGGTTTTGTTGTACTTGCTGAGCAACTGGTAAATGAAAAGCTATATCCAGTTCATAGACTCGATAAAGTTACTTCAGGTTTGATTATTTTAGCCCGTAGCAAAGAGGCAGCAGCTGAATTCACCGCGCTGTTTAGTGCTCATAAAGTTAACAAGTTTTATCTAGCACTCAGTGATGCTAAACCAAAGAAAAAACAAGGCTGGATAAAAGGTGACATGCAGAAAAGTCGTCGAGGGGCATTTAAGTTATTAAAGAGTCAAACTAACCCTGCTATAACAAGGTTTTACTCAAAAAGTATTCGAGCAGGATTACGTGCTTATTTGTTAAAACCATTTTCTGGCAAGACTCATCAACTAAGGGTGGCGATGAAAAGTTTAGGTGCACCTATACTCGGCGATACACTCTACGCAGGAAGCAAGGATGAACGAACAAATTTGCATGCCTATGCACTACAGTTTAGTTATAAAGAGCAACTTAAAGAATATCGCTGCGATTACACTTTAGGCGCTCATCTCAATGAAGTTTTTAACTCAGACGAATTCAAAGAGTGGACAGCTCCTTGGACGTTGGATTGGTAAATGAAAGAAACAACACAAGACATCCGTTTTGGTGGCATTAAACGTTTATATGGTCATCAGCAATTTGATTGGTTACAACAAGCACATTTTTGTGTCATAGGTATTGGGGGCGTAGGTAGTTGGGCCGCTGAAGCGTTGGCTCGAACGGGTGTAGGGCAACTAACTCTCATTGACCTTGATGATATATGTGCTACGAATGTGAATCGTCAAATTCATGCTTTAACTGGTACGGTAGGTGAGGCAAAAGTTGAAGCCATGAAAACACGTTGTGAGCTTATAAACCCTGATATCAAAATTAACGTTATTGATGACTTCATTACGCTAGATAACATTCGTGAACATATTCAAGGTTTTGATTATGTAATTGACTGTATTGATGCTGTTAAAGAAAAAGCGGCGCTAATTGCTCATTGTAAACGTATAAAGTTACCCGTTATTACTACCGGTGGTGCAGGTGGGCAAACTGATCCAAGTCAAATCAGCTTTGGTGATGTAGCTAAAACTACTCATGACCCTTTGCTAGCAAAAGTACGTTATATTCTTCGAAAACAGTACAACTTTAGTAGCAATCCAAAGCGTAAATTCAACGTTGATTGTGTTTATTCAACAGAGCAGCTTGTATATCCAACCTCTGAAGGTGAGGTATGCCAAGCAAAACAAGGTGCAGATGGCTCAATGAATATGGATTGTAACAATGGTTTTGGCTCAGCCACGATGGTAACTGGAAGCTTTGGCTTTTTTGTTGCAGCCAAAGCAATTAGAAAGTACCTTGATAAAAAACAGCGTAATGTATAAGACTTATCGTTTTTGGTCGGCCATGGTTTGAATTCTATCAACCATGGCTTTGATGCCATTACCTCGAGAAGGGCTTAAATGGCTAATTAGACCGAGTCGTTCAAACTCATCATATGCATTAATTTGTGCTGCTTGCTCCGGTGTTAGACCATTGTATAAGGCTAAAATCAAAGCCAATAACCCCTTTACGATACGAGTATCAGAGTCACCAGCTAAAACGAGGCTGTTTTCTGAGTGATCAAAGTCAATATATAGCCAAACTTTACTTTCACACCCCTTAACGAGCGCGTCATCAACTTTTAGTACCTCAGGCATAATAGGTAATTGCTTACCTAACAGCATTATTTGGCGATATTTTTGCTGCCAGCCTGCAGCCGTTTCAATATCTTTACTAATGGCTTCAAACGTTGAATTCATATTTTATCCACAATTAATCTAATATTTCGATACTACTTTTAACGGCACTGATAAATGCATCTACGTCATCTTTATTGTTATATAACGCAAAACTGGCTCGTACTGTACCAGGAATACCTAAATGGCTCATTATAGGTTGTGTACAATGGTGACCACTGCGAACTGCAACGCCAAACCCATCAAGTAGGGTGGCTAAATCAAAAGGATGTTCATCGCGATAATTAAAGCTGATGTTACCAATGTTATCTCTTTGGTTTGAATAGATTTTAATACCATCAATAGCAGCCAATTTATTTATTGCATAATCGAAAACTGTATGCTCATGTTGACGCATCTGCTGAAAATCTAAAGATGTTAAATAATTAATGGCTTCAGCAAAGGCGATTACACCAGCAATATTTGGAGTGCCGGCTTCAAATTTACCTGGCGCCTCTCGAAAAGTGCTATGTGTAAGGCTCACTGCTTCAATCATTTCACCACCGGTCTGGTAAACGTCAAGCGAATTTAGCAGCTCAAAACGTCCATATAGGCCTCCTAAACCTGTCGGTCCGAGCATTTTATGGGCAGAAAATACATAAAAATCACAGGAAATTTCTTGTAAGTTAGGACGTAAATGCATAGCAGCCTGTGCACCATCAACTACAGAAATCGCATTTGAGGCTTTACATGCTGCAAGGATAGGCCCTAAATCAGTAATATTTCCTAATGTATTTGATGCATGGGTAACAGCGACAATTTTTGGCTGATGCAGTTTTATAAAGTCACTGCAATGAGCACTATCAATGACCAAATCATCTTCAATAGGCATAATAATAAGCTCTGCGCCGGTACGCTGTGCTAGTTGTTGCCAAGGGACTATATTGGCGTGATGTTCAATAGCAGATAGGGCAATTTTATCACCAGGATTAAGCCTCGAAGCCAGACCATTTGCGATTAAATTAATCGATTCGGTTGCCCCTTTGGTCCACACTATCTCATTATTTTTTACAGAAAAATAATCTGCAAGTAGCGTTCTTGTATGCTCATATTGGCGTGTCGCGTTTTCACTGAGTGTATGGCGGCCGCGGTGCACATTGGCGTTCTCGTGGCTATAAAAACGGCTAAGTGCATTAATAACTGCCTGTGGCTTTTGTGAGGTAGCCGCTGAGTCTAAATACACCAAAGGCTGCTCATTGACTGTTTCATTCAGTATTGGAAAGTCAGCACGTATTTTTGTGATATCGAACATGAAAGGCCTTAAGCTACAAGAATGCGACGATTTTAATTACTTTGTACAAATAGACAAGTGCAGGGCAACAAAAAAGGCCGCAAAGCGGCCTTTTTTAAACGCAAATTCGTATTAACGCTTGTCTGTTGGTACGTAATCGCGTGAAGTTTCACCAGTATATAACTGACGAGGACGGCTGATCTTGTGACCAGGTTGAGAAAGCATCTCATCCCAGTGAGAGATCCAACCAACAGTACGTGACATTGCAAAGATTACAGTGAACATGCTTGTTGGAATACCGATTGCTTTTAAGATGATACCTGAGTAGAAATCTACGTTAGGGTATAATTTCTTCTCAACGAAGTATGGGTCTTCAAGTGCAATTTGCTCAAGCTTCATAGCGATATCAAGAAGTGGATCTTGAATGTTTAGCTCAGCAAGTACTTCGTGACACGTTTGACGCATTACTGTCGCACGTGGGTCGAAGTTTTTGTATACACGGTGACCAAAGCCCATAAGACGGAAAGGATCAGATTTGTCTTTCGCTTTAGCAACGTACTCGTCGATACGGTCAACAGAACCGATTTCTTCTAACATGTTAAGACATGCTTCGTTAGCACCACCGTGCGCAGGACCCCATAAAGATGCGATACCAGCAGCGATACACGCGTAAGGGTTAGCACCTGAAGAACCTGCTAAACGAACAGTTGACGTAGACGCGTTTTGCTCATGGTCAGCGTGAAGCATGAAGATTTTGTCCATTGCTTTAGCAAGAACAGGGCTTACTTTGTATTCTTCAGCTGGTACTGAGAACATCATGTGTAAGAAGTTTTCAGCGAAGCTTAAGTCGTTACGTGGGTAAACAAACGGTTGGCCTACGTTGTATTTGTAAGCCATAGCAGCGATAGTTGGTAATTTAGCAACTAGCTTGATTGCGCTTGTTTTACGTTGTGTTGCATCTGTGATGTCTAAATCTTCGTGGTAGAAAGAAGAAAGAGCACCTACAACACCACAAAGCATTGCCATTGGGTGAGCGTCAAAGCGGAAACCTTGGAAGAAGTTTGCAATTTTAGTATCAAGCATTGTGTTGTGCGTGATTTCTTGAGCAAACGCTTCGTATTGTTCTTTAGTAGGTAACTCGCCGTTTAATAGTAAGTAGCAAAGCTCGATGTAGTTTGATTCATCAGCTAATTGCTCGATTGGGTAACCACGGTGTAATAAAACACCTTTGCCGCCATCGATGTAAGTGATTGAAGATTCACAAGAACCGGTCGACATGAAACCTGGGTCGTAAGTGAAGTGGCCGTGAGAACCTAACGTACGTACGTCGATTACGTCTTGGCCAGCAGTGCCTTGGTAAATTGGAAGTTCGATTGGATCAAGACCATCAATATGGACCGTGGCTTTCTTATCCGCCATCTATTTATCTCCTATTAAGATAACAACTCTGATTGTTATGTTCTGAATCTGTTTAAGCACATTCTTTTCATTTTAACGTGAAAGAGGGGTGTAAAGTCAATTTTTATAAACATTATGCACAAATGGATAATAAATATTCTACCAGGATTAAATATTATACTATTGGCTAATTCGCAAACGTCTCTTACTAAACAAGAATTGTAAAAAGACCATTGGCTATATATACTATCCAAGGTTTTATACCGTATTGTCTGTAGGTAAACTTTATTTTTACATTTGAGTTTTGCATCAGTGTGAACTTTTTGTGTATCAACACGGTTTACTTAGATAGTTCCATCGAAATTCATTTTGATGGGTTTTAGAAAAACAAGTAGATGAGCTCCTAAGTGGGCAAGATGGGCAAGTAACTGTGAAAAAGCAAAGACCTGTAAATCT
>CESF01131256.1_pt1 | contig 24107 bp, 29 predicted proteins | sample 356331 | NCBI WGS metagenome assembly CESF01 (sample SAMEA2621779, study PRJEB7988) | marine metagenome | biome: marine biome (ENVO:00000447); feature: surface water layer (ENVO:00002042); material: "saline water (ENVO:00002010), including plankton (ENVO:xxxxxxxx)" | depth 5 m
ATTTTCCTAAAATTAATATTTTGTGAGAAAATATTTTTTACAAATTAAACTAATTTAGGGAAAATAGTTCTCTTTTTGAAGTAAATCATGACTTATTTCTGAGATATAGAACTTTTTTTTAAGTTTATCTATAAAATTTTAACATTTTTTTAAAATCAACAGTTCAATAATATGTTGATTTTAAAGTTTATTAGCAAATATGGTAACAAAAATTAAATTAAATATCATGATTTAGTATATTCAGTAACAAAATATATTTATTTTTATAAAATTGTTATTTTCTATTATTGTTACCATTTTAGGTATAATAATATTCTCAAAATAATTTTGTATGGTAACAAAACAGTGTTGAATTAAATTCAACAAAAAATGAACATTATGGTAACATTATCGTTACCTTTATCAGTAACATTTTACTTACCTAATTAAGAAAAAATGAACCATATTGACCGTAATTTGTAAAAAATATTTTCTCACAAAATATTAATTTTAGGAAAATAATTAAATTAGATTTATCCTCGCCCTCTGGGCGATGTGGCGAAGCCACCGGATAAATCTACATGAGAGATAATCATTCATATTCAAAAACATAAAAATAACACCAATTACAATATCCTTTCATCTTTTGATTTTCACTTCTTTGCCATTCGGGAATATTATAAAATTTAGGATAACTCGAATTATTGTTATTCATTTTTATATGACATTGTAAACATCTTTTAGGAAAAAAACTTAAGATCTTTTTTCTTAAATCGCTACAATCAAATACTTTTTGGGCACTCATAATTACCATACTATTTTACTTTTTAAATACTTATTTACTTTAGAGAATGGTTTTGAACATTTGAACGGTGGATATATCTTATATGTTTTTGTATAACTCAACGGAGATGGATGACTACTTACTATCATAGTATGTTTATTTAAATCTACGTCACACATTTTTTTATGAGCAAATGCTCCCCATGCTAGAAACACAACTTTTTCACAATGTTTATTAATATAATCAATAATATATTTTGTAAAATCTTTCCAAAATTTCATATGACTTCCTGGACACTTTTCTAATACTGTCAATGATGCATTCAACATTAAAATTCCTTGCTCCGCCCAATGTGTCAAATCTCGCCTTTCTTCAATAGAGACATTTACATCTTCCATAAGTTCTTTATTAATATTTCTTAATGAAGGAGGAAATTTACAATCTTGTTGTACCCCAAAACAAACTCCAATCGCCTGACCCTTTCCATGATATGGATCCTGTCCCAGTATAACCACACGTGTATCTTCCGGTTCAAAATAATTAAAGCATCTAAATATATTTTCCTTACTTGGAAATATATCTAAATGACCTTTAAAACTCTCTACTCCTTTTTCATAATTTGCATTCAAATTATACCACTTTTCTTTATTTTTATTTTTCCAGTTTTCAATAATTTCTCTCCACCCAGTTTTTATGGAACTTATTTCAGAATCTAAAATCATCTTTATACTTTTAATATATACATTTTATTTATCAATTTAACGTAAGTGCATTTTTTTTAGTGCTGATTTTAAAGTCTTAGAACCTTTTTTTAAGTTCTACACGTCTTTCTTTATAATTTTTATTATCAACTAATCCACATTCTAGTTCTTCCCATAAAATACACGATGTACATTGACAGCAAAAAATTACATATAAATACTTAAATATTTTTTTTATCATATTACATATAAAAAATATTTTTATTTTTTTTAAAAAAATTACCTATATAGATGCTTTAATTTATTTGGATTTTTTTTTTAATTTAAATAATATACAATGAGTTTAGTATTGACACCTAGACAACAATGCGATCTCGAAATGATCTTAAATGGTGGCTTTGCACCACTAAAAGGTTTCTTGGGAAAAGAAGATTATTTTTCTGTTCTCAACAATATGTGTCTTTCTACCGGAGAATTATGGCCTATGCCTATTGTATTACCAATAAAAAAAAAACAAGTAAAGGAAATGATTAAAAAATATCAAGATAATAATGAAAATGAATTAGTTTTAACTTTATTAAATGAAGAAAACTTACCATTAGGTAAAATAGTAAATCCTGCGTTTTACAATCCTGATGTTGAACTTGAATGTCACAAAGTTTTCAAATCACTTGATACAAATCATCCATATATTAAAGAAACTTTAGAACAAAAAGATATTTACTATGTTGGAGGAACAGTAATTGAAATGAATCCTTTTCCTCACTTTGATTTTAAAGAACATAGACTTACACCTCATCAAACAAAAAAGTATTTTAAAGAACACGGATGGAAAACAATTGTAGGTTTTCAAACTAGAAATCCAATGCATCGCTCTCATTATGAACTAACTAAATATGCTTTAAGTAAAGCAGGAGCTGATGCTAAACTTCTTTTACATCCTGTTGTTGGAGTAACACAAGCATGTGATGTTAATTATCATACTAGAGTTAGATGCTATAAAAAACTATTAAATCACTATGAACCTAACTCTGCACTTCTTTCTCTTTTACCTATTTCTATGAGAATGGCTGGTCCCCGTGAAGCCCTTTGGCATGCACTTATTAGACAAAACTATGGTTGCACACATTTTGTTGTTGGAAGAGACCATGCAGGACCTTCTTACAAAAAACAAGATGGAACTGATTTTTTTGGCCCATTTGATGCACATGAACTTTTAGAAAGTGTAGAAGACGAACTTGATATTAAAGTTATTAAATCTCAATGGATTGTTTATGCTAAAAATCTTGATACTTATAAACCTATGGATCAGGTTACTGAGGAAGATGAGATTCTACATATTTCTGGAACTAAGCAAAGAGAACTTTTAAATAAAGGTCTTCCTATTCCTTCTTGGTTTACTTTTCCTGATATTGAACAAGAGTTAAGAAAAAGTTACAAACCTATTAAAGAGCAAGGATTTTGCGTTTATTTTGTAGGATTATCTGGTTCAGGTAAATCAACTGTTATGAATGCATTAAAAGCAAAATTAATGGCAGTAGATAGTAGACATATTACAACATTAGATGGTGATGTTGTAAGACAACATTTAAGTAAAGGTTTAGGATTTAATAGAGAGGATAGATCAACAAATGTTCGTAGAATTGGTTGGATTGCTAGTGAAGTTGTTAAACATAATGGTATTGTTTTGACAGCCAATATCGCTCCATACAAAACAGACAGAGATTATAATCGAGATTTAATTGGTAAAAACTATATTGAGGTATTTGTTGATACACCTTTGAAAGAATGTGAAAAAAGAGATTGCAAAGGACTTTATAAACTTGCTAGACAGGGAATTATTAAAGAATTTACTGGTATTAGCGACCCTTTTGAGCGTCCTGAAGAACCAGAAGTTTTAGTTGAGTTGGATACTCTTGAAAATCAAGTAAATAAAGTATTATCTTATCTTCAAGATAAAGGTTTAGCAAAAGATGATAGATTATTTTAAGGATATCATTATAATAGAAATAACCATTAATACAGCAAGAAGTAATACAATTAATGATTGTCTGTTAAATTTCTTTTTGAATTTTTGATAACTAGTTAATCCTATATAAGCCGATGTACAAGATATTAAAAAACTAAATCCACCTATTTGTATTAGTAAACGATTTGATGATACATATTGAAATGTAGATGATATAGAACTAGTCAGAGTGGATACTGAATTTGTAGCCATCACTATTTCTGGCGTTAATTTTAGTTGTAGTAGAATAACTGAAAAAACCATTCCTCCTCCTATTCCCATCATTGTAGATATAGTTCCCACACTAAAACTAGCCGTAGCAAAAATTAAACTATTTTTTAAATTATTCTTTAAATTAGGTGAGTATTTATTTACGTTATTTATATAAATACTTACGCCTCCTGCACACAAACAATAAAGGAATTGTATAAATCCTACATACCATTCTTTATTGTATATTTTCCACACACCTAAACCTGCAAAACCACATAAATATACAAATATTGATAAGATTATTATCTTAATATTAATTCTATCTGTTTGAATAACTTCTGTATTTAAGTTGTCTCTTAATAAAGGTACACAAATACCATCTATGTAAACTATATTATCTTCATTTATCATTTTTTCTTCTTTTTTATAAACTTTACATGTTTTATGAAATGTTTTTATTGTGATTAAACTAAAAAATGCTATTATAAGGTATTTTAATGTTGTTTCTTCTATAATAGAATTTAAAAAAACACCCAGATAACTTCCCGCCGAATCAAAAGGTATCATTTGTGTTAATACACCATAATCTATTAATGGTATTGTGTTATCTAATATATGTTTTTTATTTACTAACAAAAAAAACCTAATTAAACTATTTCCCATAATACAAATTATACTTAAAGGTATAGCATAATGTAGATTATAATTGCCTACTAGGTAAAATAAAGGTGTTAAAATCCCTCCACCCCCTATTCCAGCCATACTACTTAAGACGCCTATAACAAAAACTAAACTATAAGTTAAAAAATCTCCTCCTTCTATAGGGAATAATTCTTCTTTAACCGATGTAATATTTTGCATTAAGTAAAAATTATTCTTAAATTATTTTTATATCTATTATACAAATGTTTTATCAAGAAGACAACTTTGTAAATGGATTTATTGAACTTATGAAAAAATGTAACAGTAAAATTTTAGATATTTACAATGATGATTTTTTTCATGTAACATATAAAGAAGATGAATCACCTTTAACTATGGCTGATAAAGTTTGTAATGATATTATTTGTAATCATTTAAATGGTTTAAATTTTCACAGAGACTTAAATATCGGAATTGTTAGTGAAGAAAATAAAAATGAACATTTTATGGTACGTAAAAATTATAAATATGTTTGGTTGGTTGATCCTTTAGATGGAACAAAAGAATTTGTAAAAAAAAATGGTCAATTCACTGTTAATGTTGGCTTAGTTGATAATGGTGTTCCTGTTTTTGGAGTTGTTTCAATTCCAGTTACTGGAGAGATTTATATAGGAATTAAGGGAAAAGGTAGTTATAAAATTCATAATAACATTAAAACTACTTTAAAAATTAAAAAAAAAGACTTTAAAAAAAAACATCTCAATATAGTTGCATCCGCATCACATATTAATAAAGAAACTAAGGAATTTATTGCACAGTTTGATGAACCTAATATTGTTAGCACTGGAAGCAGTATTAAACTTCTTTTAGTTGCCGAAAATAAAGCAGATGTTTACCCTAGAATAGCACCTACAAGCGAATGGGATACTTGTGCTGCGCACGCTGTAGTTAAGTACGCAGGAGGTAATGTAGTTATTCATAATGAAACAAAATTATTTAATACAATTACTAATGAAGTAAAATATAACAAAGAAAATATACTTAATCCTTACTTTGTTGTTTTTTAAAATGCCTTATTCCATTCTTTTATAGTATATTTATTGCCCATACATGTATTGCATCTACAACAAATTGGGTGCAAATTTGATATTCTATCACTACCCCCTTTACTAACAGGAACATTATGTCCTAATGAAAAGTCAAAAACTGTTATTGTATTATTACACCATTTTACCATACATTCTGTTTCATATTTTTTTCCAACCTTTTTCAACCAAACTTGTTCTCTTACTGCTCTTGGAATAGAATTTCGTGTAAATGAACTAAATTTTCTTATAAACATTCTATTATATATACATACTAAAAACTTATATTCTTCACATAATATATTATGTTAACTAAAATACTTCCATACGATGTAGAACAATATATTTTTGAATTTTTAATAATGCCCCTAGATACCAAATTACTTAAATCATTATCTAAATCTATAAGAAAAATGGTTAAAACCATGCCCTACATGATTGAAAAAGAAAGAATTACTAATAAAATTTTTATGCTAAATGAAGATAATTACTTCAGGGAAAATAGACCTAATATGCATCCTTTATTATTAAGTTCTTTAGCAGATTGTTGGAATAATTATCACCAATGGGCATGGATTACCCCTACAAGAAAGAAAGTAATTGATGATTACTGGACAATTGGAGAATTTGTAGATGCATTAGATAAAATAGATGTGTGGGGACCTGCGTATATAAAAGATATAAAAATAGAACCTGTTTGTGATGAAATGATTGAAACCCGTCGATTATATCATGTTGAATTTTTAGGTTGGACAAATAATTTTGACGAATGGATACCTGCTGATAAAATAAAAAAATTAGGAACTAAAACATTTAATCCTTTACAAAATATAGAACAACTAGAAAAAACCAATAGTTTTTGGATACTACATAACGAACCTATTACTGGATGGAGAATTTCTATATGTAGTAAAATTAAAGTAAATAAACAAACTAATACTGTTACTGTAAATTTACAGGGATTTTATAGTAGACCAGAAAGTCAAATACAAGAACTAACCTTTAACATTAATAATATTTCCAGTCACCTGAAATATGTTACGAATATTTCTGCTTTTTTGTGTGTTACTGAAAAATCATTAGATTTAGAAAATAGAAAAATCCTTATGTAACTTGTAGTATATATTTTTAATCTACTTAAAAATATATATCTTAATTTTATTATTATAATGCCGGGGGCTCATCCGAGATACAAAAATAAACCAAAAAGAGCAAAAAGAAAGAAAAAATATAGCAAAACAAAGAAAAAACCAATACCGAAGGCACTTCGTGAACAACTTTGGATAAAAAATTGTGGTAAAACATTTGAACATAAATGCTTTGTTTCATGGTGTGATAATATGATTAATGTTTTTGATTATCATGTAGGTCATGATAATCCAGAATCTAAAGGAGGCACATTATCTTTACAAAATCTAAAACCATTATGTTCAAGATGTAATTTATCTATGTCAAATAATTTTACTATAAAAGAATGGAATAATATGATGAAACCACCTAAATCTAATCAAAAAACTAAGTGGTTTTGCTGTTTTTAAATGCAAGCCTCATCTGGATATGTTGGTATATTATCTATGTCATCCTGAAATACCTCTTTGTATATTTTCTCAACCTTACGTTTCTCGTAATAACGGATTGGTTTCGAAAGAAATTTGCACATCTTTGATACGACATTTCCCATATAAATAATTACATATATTCTTTTTTCTTTTTTTCTTTATTTGTTCATCTCTATATTCCTTATTTAACCTATATGATTGTACTAAGGTTACTATATTTCCCATTATAATTTTAATATATTTTTATTTATTAAAATTATTTAATTATCATCTTGGATAATATCTTTTATATTGATTGCCTCTGCTAGTTTCTTTTTAATTACTTTACTATTTTTTTCTTTTTCCTTTTTGTTTTTTCCACTATCAAATGTTGACATCATTAAGTTCCATGCCTCCATTTTTTCAGGATCTTCTTGAAATCCCGGATTATTTATTTCCCACTCATTTATTTTATTTATCTGTTTAAACTTTACTTCTCTCACTGCATTATCTACTTCAGTACCATCATCTTTTTTCCATCCATCAGCCTTTTTAACCATAAACTTTAACCGTTTAATATCAGTAGAATGTATAGGTCTTTCTTTATCTGGCATATTTTCTAAATTTTTTATAAGCACATTGGACATGTTATCCGCGTATCCACTTTCTTTATTTTTTTCTATATCTTCCAATGTCAATGTTACACCCTTTATAAAATCCTCTAAAGACATAGCATTCTTACAATGCTCATTCAAAAATAAATTTATAGATATATTTTGTGTATTATTTTGATTTTGTATATTGTTTATTGTTTTTTGATTTGCATTTTCCAACACTTTTATATATTTATCCTTTTTTATTGTTATAAATTCTTCTTGAAGTTTACATTTTTTATTGTGCCTCCATAATGTAGTTCTACTTTTACATATTTTATTACAAAATTCACATTTAAAAGTTGAATTTGCAACTTTTTTGCAACTTTTTGAAACAAAAGTGAAACAATTATTTTTGTGTTTTTTGGTAAGCAAATGTTTTTCCCAACTTGATTTGCGAGACGTAGTATAGTCACAATAATTACAGAAAAACGATTTGCAACTTTTTGCAACTTTTTTGTCTAAATGAAACATTTTTGAAACAATTTATATATACTATCTAAAAAATTTTAAGTAATTTACCCAAATAGTTCTTTTTTTTTAGTGCCTAAAAATTCATGTAGGTAATTTTACAAGCCACTATTTTTACTTTACACCTACATCTTTCTAGTAAAATAGTTTTTTTACGTTTTTTACGAAAAAACTTTTTTGCGATTTGCAATTTTGGACATTTTTTTTTTGTCCATTTTTCAATTTTGCGAAAAAGTTTTTTAAAAAAAGAGCTTGTTTTTAAAAAAGTTTAAAATAATAAAAATAACTTTATAATTTCACATGTTTATCAATGTAATGTTTTTAACAAATGTCTATATTATGTAGTGTAATAAAATTGAACTAAATAATACAATATGATTATACAACAACTAAATATGGCTAGTACTCCTCATTACACAGAGTGGCGTGAAACTCAATGTTATGGAGCGGATTTTCGTCCTCTCCTAAAGGAAATGGCAGATACTATAGATAAACTAGAATTATGGGATTGGTTTAAAAATGAAAAACCTCCTGCTGATAAGGGATATATGTACTGGGGACATGAAAATGTTGATAAAATTTCAAATAATCTTCCATCTAATCCCCATTCTGGGGCTACATTTGGGTTCGCAATGCGTTGTATGCAAGCCATTGCGAAACAAGGATTTAATAAATGGAATAAACAACAAGATTAATTCTTTTTAAATACAGCACAGCAGCCAGATGCTACTTGTTTTACAGTATTGATATCTATTTTACCTTCTTTGGCTTCTACTACTAAATCAACCATTCCATGTAATATTTTTTGATCTATCATATCTAATAGTAACTTTTCTTTATCATCACTTATAGGTGCCTCTTCCACAACCTGACGAACTAACTTTATAGCTAAATCCTTTTTAGCATCTCCTTTTAATTCTGTTACTTCTACACATTCCATTGCAAACTTTAATACCTTAGTGATATTATCTGCATTAATTTCCATATCACCTATTTTTTCTTTTAATTTTGTTATGATTTCTCTTAAATCAAACATTATAATACTTATAAAGACAATAATTTTTAAAATAAAAAATTATTGTATTGTATTTTGTTTAATATTATTTATTAAGAATATTTTTTAAGGTGTTCTTCAATTTCTTTTTTTGAATAGAATATGTGTAAAAATTTATCACTAAGTATTTTATTTTTTATGATATCGTTCATTTTATATTCTTTTTTAAATTTCTCATATAATTCTAGTCTTTCCCCCGATTTTACATTGTATTTTTTAGTAATATTTATGTCATATTTAGGTAGAACGTTTTTTTTTATATATTCCCAGTCTTCAAATCTAAATAACAATACATCATTACCGTTATGTGTGAATTCACTATATTTTTTTTCTTTATCAAATTTAAAGTTATTAGTATTAATATTAAATATATTTAAAAAATTTTCCATAAATGCAATTCTATTTCCAGGATCTTTCTTTGACATTTTTTTTTCTTCAAAATCTTTAATAAGTTTACTTATAGGTATGTCATAATTATTATTGTACACAGTACGATAGTGTTCAAAAAACCAAGATATGATTTGATCTATTGGTAGTCTAACTATATTTATTATAAGAACATTTTTATACTTACTTAAAATATCTTTAGCAAGTAAAACACTATGCGTTTGTATAACAAATTCATTATATGTTTCTTGTGGTCTACGAAAGTACCCACCATTTTTATGTCCTTTAGTATATTTTAATGTGCTAGATCCTACTTTACCATATTGACATACCAAAATTTTTTCATAATTACCTTTCCACATTTTTATTTTAATATATAACCATACTTTTATTTTTAAAAATAAAATTATTTAACATGTCAAATTTTCACGTATCCACAACCTTATTTTTTCATTTGTTGGAATTAAAATACTTAATAACCCATCAACCATATATTTTTGCTCTTCTTTTGTTTCAGTTATACTACATAATTGAAGTATATTATAGATAACTTTCAATAATTTTTGATCATACATGTGTTTAATATTCTCAAATACATTATCAATATTAATAGTTTCTTCCGTATTTTCTTTAAACAAATCAGGTGCTTCCATACCTAACACATTTTTATATAACTTTAAGGTATGAATTATAGATGTTTGATCTGTTTTTTCATAAGTAATCATTAGTTTTTCTAATCCAATAATGGATTGTTGTAATATAAAAGAAAATACTTTGGTCTCTTGGCTTTTATACCATTTGTAATATCTTCTAATAGCATGAAATAAATAATATAAATCATCTTTACCGTCATGATTATACCATCTCCAAACTCCTTGAAATAATGTAGGAAATTGTAACTGTAATATATTATCTGATACACTTACTTTTGTTCCTATAGGACAATAGGCTAATAATGCTAACTGAACCATAACTTGCAATGGTTCTAATATCATATCGCTTCTTTCTTTTTTTTTACTTGATACTGCAAATTCCATAGTATATTATATAAGTATACTATTCTTAAATTTATATCGTAAAGTAATTAAATACAAATATAACAAATATACTTAATGGAAGAAGAGGAACTTTCTGAAATTTTACTACCATCCAATAATAAATTTGTAAGAGAATTTATTATTTTACCTCAGGAAAAACAAATACAAATACTTAATCTAGGGTTATCTACCTATAATTATTCTTCTCAAAAATTTAAAAATGTTATTGACGGTGAAAAAGAAAATATAATAGATACATTAACAAATCAACATAATAAAGAAATATTAGACATGAAGAAAATACAACAAACTCTTCAAAAAGATATACAATCATTAAAAATAACAAATAAAGAACAAGAAAGGCATTACAAAGATACTTTACAATCTAAAATTCATGAAGAAAAAGAAATAATAAAACAAAACCTTGAAAGAATGTATGGAGAGAAATTAGATGAATTTAAAAAAAAAATAGAAATATTAGAAATTAAAAAGGAAGAATTACATTCTATGACACTTACTCAGCAACAAGAATATTATGAAAAATTATTTCAAGAAAAACAATCATCTTCTGACGAAATAAATAAAATAAGATTAGCATGTCATAGCAAAATAGAAGAATATAGAGAACAAATGGAACAATTTCAAAAAATAAATCAAAACTCTACGTTAAAAGGACAACGAGGAGAAGATATAATGTATAATATACTTGTTGAACATTTTCCCGGATGTCAAATAGATACTCATACAAGTAAGGAGGGTCATAAGGGAGACTTTTCACTAATAGATGATACTCATCATGGCATGATTGAATCAAAAAATTATAAAAAAAATGTTCCTAAAAATGAAATACAAAAATTTTATAAAGATATTGAAAATAATCATGATATAGATTTTGCAATCCTATGTAGTCTTAAGAGTGGTGTTGCTAATAAACCACAAGATTTTACATTAGAGTTTATTATGGGAAAACCTGTTATATTTTTACATAAAGTAAAAGATAACAAGAAAAGTGTTAGACTTGCTTATACTATTTGTAAACTAATTTTAAAGAATATGCAATGTTTTGATATTACAAAAGAAGAAAATCAAATAAAAATTAAGCAAATTGTTAAAACATATTATCAAAATCATAAAAAAATAGTATCTCAAGTAAATGATTTTAATAAAACTATGAATGAAATGTTAAGTAAACAAATAAATGATTTTAATATAATGCTTGATTTAATTAATATTAGTTCTTAGTTTTTTTCATGTTTTAATAAAAATTTATATGTATTTTCTAATTTTCTAATAGACATTTTATTTATTTGTTTATCTATAGTTTTCTTATTGTATTTTTTTTTAGTTTTGTTATAATATCTTTTTCTTGATGGTTTATGTTTTTTTAATTGAAGTTTTAATCTTCTACCATATTCTTTTTTCATGGTTTTTGTTAACTTACCTTTTATACTATTTAAATTATCAACCTTAGCAATAGACACAAAACTTTTAAAATCAACTATTTGTCTTTCGCCGAAAAAATCACTAGACCAAATTGTTTTATTTTCATCTGGAACAATATATAATTGTTTTTTTTTAGTTTTATTTTTTTTTTTTCTTTTACCTCCTTTGGATGCGGCAGATGCCCTCGCTCTCTCTTTGTCTGGATCTATTTTTTCACCATGTTGTGATGGATTTAAATTTCCAACTTCAGACAAAACACCTACATATCCTTCTGTTTCAGTTATATCAAATTCAGATTGGGGATCTTCCGGTTCTTCCCATCTTACTTGTTCTGTAAAATTTGTACCATTATCTCTTACTAAATTTCTTAATTGAATAACATATGATAAAACTCGTGAGTGTCCATCGTTTTTAGATAATGAGTCTCTATAATATTCTCGTTCACCCCTATTACTTGCATTTTGTATTGCTCTAGATCTTATAGTTATAATATTATTTAATAATTCTAATATTCTTTCTATATTATCATCTTTCCACATAACTGAACTCATTATTCCTTCATTCATTAAAGGGTATCTCCATAATTTCCAAAAATCATTACAATCTAATCCTAATTCATTAAAAAATAAAGCGTCTGCTCTACCTGATGCATTAGAACCTCTCCAGACACCACTATCTAAACAAGTTACATTACCTCCCTTTTGAATTATCATCTTATATACTATAATTTGAGAAAAATAATATAATCATATATTAATTATGTATGATTATATTTTTAAAATATGCGTATTTGGTGACTACAATACTGGAAAGACAAGTTTTTTAAATTTATTACAAAACTATAATTATGTAAAGATATATGAGCCAACAATAGGCGTTGAATACAGTACAGAAATTATGAGTTTAAGTGATAATAAAACAGTTAAGGTAACATTTTGGGATTGTGCAGGTCAAGAAAGATTTCATTGTGTTACTGAAAATTTTTTTAGAGATGTAACAGGGGGAATGTTATTTTTTGATGTAAGTAATCATGAAAGTTATAGAAATGTTTTTGATTGGATAAATAGGTTTAGAAAGTTTAACAATAAAAATATACCTTTATTATTAGTTGGAAATAAAATAGATAAAAAAAGAGTGGTTTCTAAACATGATGCATACACATTTGCAAGTGATTTTAATTTAAAATATATTGAAACAAGTGTTAAGGAAGGTATAAATATTAAAAATGCATTAGAACTTTTAGTTGATGATATTTATCTAGAAAAAGACAAAAATCCAAATATTCAACAACTAAACGAAAAAGATGATTGTATTTTAATTAAAAAAAAAAGAAATAATTACTGTCATAATTGTTGTATATCTTAGAATTGATATAATTGAGTTGCATATATTGAGAATGACCAATCTTGATCGTTTAGATTTACCTCAAACCCCTTATCATTCAATAATCGTATTTTAAATTTTCTTAATTTAACTGGTCCAAAATATATTCGTTTGGTATATTCTGGATGTCTATTTCTAAATATAAGAGGCGTAGAGTATTGTTGTCTAGGTATATTTATTGGTATACGGGCTAATAAATCACTAGAATTAGGAGATTTATACCTATTAACAACAGTAGACAATGTAGTTCCATCATCTAATTTTACAATACTATCAGTAGTATTTGCAAGTGTAAGTTGCTCAACTGTATATATCTGCTTTTTTGTCAAGTTTGAACTTAAATCTTTATTTAAATCATTTTCTGCACATCCTCTTTCTGCAGGAATTCCTGCAATGTCTTTACATTTCCAATCATCAGCATCCGGATCTGTTGCTTCATGTCCAGGATAATAAGTATGTCCAATGATATTTCCTGAACTATCTCTTTTAACTCCATATCTTGTGTCCATAGTTTGTGGATTATAGTAATTAGGTAATTTAAAGTTATTTGCTGAATTGTCTACTAAAGAAATAAGATCTTTATTAGGTTTATTATTATTAAAATCATCTAATGTTAAAAGAAAATATTTAGGTCCAAATGTATCTAATAATGATGATGCCGTAACTTTTTTCGATGGTTCAAGAATTAAGGTTTTAATTCTAAACCCTAATAGCCAACCTAAATTATATCCTATTTTATTACCCGGACTAGGTGTTTTAGAACCTTTTTCATTTAATGTTTTTTGTGCTGAACAACCGCTACTTTCAGAGTCTTCTATATAAAATTGTATCGTTGTAGGATAAATTGTATTTAAATTTTCTATAGAAACTTTTCCTGTTTGACTAGAAAAAGTAAATTCTACCGGTACATCATTTAATGATGCTAAACTATTTATCTCTCCTAATAATTCATTAGGAGTATAATTACCATTTTCAATTTCTAGTTTAAATGCTTCTTCAGAAGGAGGTGTTGGTGATATAGGTCGCGCATTTATAATAAATGTATTTGCTATTCCAACTGCTTCATTAGGCAATGTACCATCAAAAAATAATGTTGTAAACCCTGGTAATGAAACACCGCTAGAATTTACTATTTTAACTCTGTATCGCCAATTTCTACCAGCCTCATACTTATATGTAACCGTTGGATCATTTCCGTTTGTAAATATAGTGTTATATTGTCCTATCCAAATTTGATAAATTTGATCTTCCATGCTTAAACATTCAGTTGAGTTAAATGATATTTTAGAAAATAGGTAATAACCTCCATCATCATTGTATTTTAACCATGTTTTGCTTTTATCTATAGTTCCATCTGTATTAATAACTTTTGTTATTCCTAATTCTGTATCTCTTACTTTAGGATAGTATGGGGCTCTAATAGTTTCAAAAATAAGTGTATATCCACTTGGTATATTAGGCAAATGTATATCTGCAGGTTTTTCAAGTTGTATTTTCCTAAAAGAAGAAAAATTTAAAGCATTTGTACCATAATCACTGGAAAATACATGCCATGTGTTAGGAATTTCAACACCTTCTAATGAAATATCAATTACGTTTGTTAAGGGTTGGTTTAAATTAACAGTATAGTTTGTAGGCTGAAAAAGTCTAATCTCCGGGTTGACATGATTAATATTATCTATATTAGAAGGATTTACTGTATAAGAACCTGTCGCATCAGTACATGTAGTAGAAATAGGATTTAAAATTTCTCTATATTGACTATCAAAATTTACTATTCTTCTAATAAAGTTAATATTTACTGGATTTCTAGTACCTTGTGTAGTAGATTTTGTAGCATAGGTTTTTGATATAGGAACTCTCTTAATACCAATGATATCTCTTTTGTTATCTAGTATTAGATTTTTTGCATCATTTTTATCATCTAAATATTGTTGTGTTAAAACTTTAGAAGATATAGTTTCATCATTTTTATAACTTTCTTGCCATGTTTCTTTATTAAAGTTTTCAAAATTTACAATTAATTTTTTTCCTACTTCATTAAAAAATTTAATATATTTAGATTTACCTTTATACCTACGTTTTAATACATCAATTCTTTGAATAATTATGTCTTCATTTGTAGGATTATTATCAAAATTTAGTAACTGAACTAATTCATCTATATCATAATTATCAACATTAAAATCTATTTCATCCATTAATATATATATACTTAATTTTTTTTAAAGTAAAGAGTATCTCAATATTATATAATGAATAATTCAATAAATAACGGTATAATATTTGCACAATTAAAAGCAAATATAACAAATGTTCAAACATGTTTACCTAAAAAAACATACAATCTTTACGATTCTAAAGACAAAGTAACATGCTATTTTGATATTTCAGGTAATGATTTTAAAAAACTTTTTTATCAAACAAATAATTTTTCAATGCCAACCACTACTAATTCAGAAAATATTCTAGGAGATTTTTCACGTTTAGACGAATGGTGTCATTCTTTTGGAATAGGAGAGATAATAAAGGAGCCCTTTTTTTTTGATTTTATTAATGAAGTTTTTATAAGTTGGCAAAAAGATTTAGGTATTAATATATGCGATTGGGATCATCTAAACAATAAAAGACTTTTACATGAATTAAGTGATATTAATCATTGGACTTTAAACAAAAATTATGAAATTAAAACCTCTTTTAGTTATACTGAACTACTAAATGAATTAAATACAACTAAATTTATGAAGGGTTCTATATTTCAACTTTCTTTATGTATCGTAAATCCAAATATAAAAATCAAAACTATACAAATTATTTTAAATTTTAGAATAAATAAAGATGAAACGTAAAAATTGAATAAATTATCATATTTATATACTGTTATATAACTACTATGGAAACAAAAAAAAATCAATCCACTGAATGTGAGATATGTTGGAGCGTTTGTAATAAGTCTAATAGAAAGGTAGTAGAATGTCCCTATTGTCATTTAAAAGCGTGTAGAGTATGCGTAAAATATTATTTGACATCTAAAACAAATTTAGCCCATTGTATGGGATGTAATAAGCCATGGGATAGAAAATTTATGCAGGAAGCATTAACTAAAAGTTATTTTAATGGAACATGGAAAGATCATAGAAAAGGTATTCTTTTTGAAACAGAAAAGGCTCGGTTTCCCGAAACCATGCCAAAGGTAGAGAAAACTATTCAAGTAAGAAAATGTGAAAAAGAGTTAAGGGAACTTAGAATAAAGCAAGAAGAAGCATTATTAATATGGCAAAAAGCAAAAAGAAGTGCTGATAACATTGCATATAAAATCAATAATCTTAAAAATAATTATAGTGGTAAGAGTGGTGAGGAAAAAAGACAATTTATAAAAAAATGTCCTGTAGATGACTGTACAGGATTTTTATCTACTGGATATAAATGTGGATTATGTGAAGTTAGGGTTTGTTCTAAGTGTCATGAAGCTATGGGTTATACTCCTGATTGTAAAGAACAGCATGAATGTAATCCTGATACAGTTGCTGCTATTCAACTAATTAAACAAGAAACAAAGCCATGTCCACAATGTGTGGCTCCTATTTATAAAATTAGCGGATGTGATCAAATGTGGTGTACAGCATGTAATATTGCTTTTAGTTGGAGAACTGGATTAAAGGTTACTGGAACAATACATAATCCCCACTACTATGAGTTTATGAGACAAAATGGTGGAAATCAAGTTCAAAATCCGGGGGCTGTAAATTGTGGTGGTTTACCTTATCATGTCCAAATGACTTCGCTTGTTAGAAATATTAAAGGTATTCTTTCACGTTATTTCGATGCCTCTGAAATTAAATTTTGGTTGAATGACCTTATACTATATTTACCACTAATACATAGGGGTGTCGGTCATTTTCAAGGTACTATTCTTGATCCTATTCGTAGAGCCATACAACAAAATCGAGATAATGAAGACTTACGAATTAGATATATGATGAAAGAAATACAAGAAGATCAGTTTAAAACCAATTTAATTAAAAGAGATAATGCATTTGAGAAAAAGCAAGCCATGCTACATATTTATGAACTTATGGGAAATGTATTTGTTGAAACCGTCATTTCAATATATAATAAGGGATGTCAATTTATAAAACAAGCAAATAACTTAAGATATAGTAAACAATCCACTGGGCACACCGCACAACAAGATCTCGAGGAAGTTAAACATCAACTACATAAATTAGCAGAAACATTTATTGAAGAGTTTAAAACACGAAAAAAAAATTTAGATAATGTTCGTTGTTATTGCAATAAAGAATTAGTGAAAGTATCTCTTATTTATAGTCAAGTTGTGCAAATTATTGATGATATATTTAATACATCAAAGATTAAAAAAGAAGAATGTAAGGCTATCTTAAAATCAAATAATTATTCATTTATTCTGCAATATGATCATGAGGGTCGAATTTTGTATAAAGACGGAAAAAATTGGAGAACACGTCGTCCTAAGTATGTTGGTTTAGATGAATAAATCAGTAAAGAAATTACAAACTATATTTAATAATTTAAAATTTTTTTGTATCATATCACAAATATGTCCTTTTTTTGTTTTACCACATAAGTGGCATTTTTTATTATCTTTTATTTTTTTTATTAATTTTCCTCCACAAACATGGTTTTTTTTTGGCAATCCGCATTTTTTACAGCGATAAACTTTTCTCGTAGTATCTCTTTTAAATTCACATGTGGCTATTCTATCAAAACTTAATATTGTACATCCCTGACCCCTTTTAAAATGTCGAGAACCATAAAACAATAAAGTTTCCAAAAATTTCAACATATCTTTACCATTTTTTTTAGTTAATAGTTTATCTCTAGAAATATGATATTTATCTTTATAAACATATCTATTCCATGTTTGGCTTTCATAAATTCTAGTTCTATTACTAGGTATATATTTATTTTGTATTAATCCTATTCCCATGATTTGATTTTCATCATTATTCATTTCAATAATAAAGATATAATCATTATTATTGATATTTTCTGGTATTTTTTTATCAAATCCATAAATACAACCTTCCCACCTTTTTTTTTCTTTCCATTGATTATTTTCTTTATATGTTTTATTTGTAAATCTAGCAGTACCTATATGAAAGGGTCTTTTTTTGAAAAGTTGTGGCATTGTAATAATTTACCTTTTTAATTTATCTCTCCGCATTCAATTTATCTTTTTGTTCGTTTATTTTATTTTAAAACTTTAAAATATTTTTATATTTTAAAGTATTTATACATTTTAAGTGTAATGTGGGTAAATGGTAAATGGAGTAAATGGTTTTGTCCAGAATGCAAATTTAGATCTAAAAAAGTTAAGAATATAAATATTCATAAAAGGCTACATCAAAGAAAAAATAAATTTTACGATGTGATTTCAAAAATACCTTCAATAGATTATATACCAAAATTTAATACAGAAGGTAAATTAACAATATGTATGATCGAATTTAGAGTTATGGATAGTATAAAACATGTTATTAATTCAGTTTTAAGAGTATATAAACCAGATGAAATTGGTCTATGTATAGTACATGGTAATTTAAATAAAAAATTTATTATTGAACAATTTGGTAATTGGGAGAATATAAAATTAATTAAATATGATTTTGATAACATAAATCAAAAAATTTATAGTAAACTTTTAAAAACACCTCAATTTTGGTCTAATTTTAAAAATTATGATAACGTATTAATAATACAAACTGATGCATTATTATTAAAAAGAATAGACGATATATATTTTAATTTTGATTATATAGGAGCTCCATGGGGTAATTTTAAGGGTGGAGGAAATGGTGGATTTTCTTTAAGGAAAGTTAATACTATGATAAAATGTACTCATGAAAATAAGCATAATAATTTAAGGAAAATTTCAGGATATAATGAAGATATATATTTTGCAACTAAAAAATTAAATATTATAAAAGATAGAGAATTGCATAAAAAGTTTTCAGTAGAAAGAATTTTTAATGAAAATCCTGTAGGTTATCATGCAATTTATAAAAATATTCATTTTACAAATGAACAATACGAATGTTTGATAAATAATATTAAAAGTAAATTATATTAAAATTTTAGTTAAATTTTTTTAATATAATTTTTTTTTGAGGAAGTGAGTATATACATCTAAAATATATTATAAAGTCTCATATTTGATGATATAAAACTTGTTTTATAATCACGAGTTTTTACTACCTTAATATTTAAACATTCATCAATATAAACTATCTTTTGTATACCACATTTACGTATCCAACGAGTACAATGTACACATGGATTTGATTGTGCCCATATACCACATTTTTCATTTTGATATCGCCGAACCACATAAAGAGTATATTTTCTCATTTTTCGCCGAGATAGGCTATACGCACTGCCTCCGCTTCATTTTAGCGAAGGCATGCATACAGTTCATTTCACTGTGCCCACAAACTGTATAATGTTTATTAAACTTTGTTCTTGAAGTATTTACGGATGTAAATAATAGTTTTCTACCCTGACATATTGCCGATGCATGTTTCCTGTTTAATTTTGATGTATTAGCCAACTCCATTAACTGACTTATTACTCTTCTATGCGTATTACTCATAATACTAAATAATATCAATTAGTTATTAAGTTATTATCTAAAAAACTTATACTTTTTTTTAAAAAAATCATCTATCATTTTTCTCTCCACATCATTTATCTTAAAAAAATTCATGATAGATTGTTGTGTTATATTAATTGGAAAATCAGGAATATTACATATGTTTGGAATAAAATCAAAACAATATCGTTCAAGATATTTCATACGATATCTTGTACCTTCAAATAAAAATAAACAAAAAAAGGTGGAGAGAAATTGTTTTAATCGTAATAAATCATTTTTTTTCCCTACTATAACATAATTATCTCTATTACAAATACCATATTCTTTCTCATCCAAATAAGGAAATCCATACATTTTGTGAGCCAATACCAGTTTTGTCATATCACTATATTTTAATGCTTTATTTGAGTATTTAATGACTAACTCAGGAGATAGGTTATTTAATTTACATGTAGATATATTTGGATAGGGGAATTCTTTTGTTTTTGTATCATTTAATTTGAAACTTTTATAAGAAGGTCTTATACTTGTTTTTATTATTTTGATACTTCCATACTTCTTAACAAAAGGTAATAATTTATTAAATATAGAAACTCCTTTAAGGGGGATGCTTAAATTATTTACTAAATATTTTTGGTACGTGGAGAGATATTTATCATATATAAAAATAATTCCATCATTTGGGATTTTTTGTAGTAAAAAATAACAAGTAGGAGTTTGCGCTTGTTTATGAAAAACCTTATTTGTTTCAGTATTTGACATTGTATGTAACTTATGTATTTTAAATTTTTTTAAATAGTTAAAGCATGGATGATCGTTCTTCATCCATATAGATGGAGTAATAAAAAGCAAATAACCACCGTCTTTAAGGCTCTGAATACTATGCTTCACAAATGGTATCCATGCATTTTTTCCGTCTTTTTTTTTAGATATATTTTTTTTTGTAGGCACTTTTTTTAATCCTTCACAATTAAATGGTGGATTTCCTATAATGATATCAAATTTTTTATCATGATCCATGAAATTTTTTTGATATATTAAAGATTTCTCTCCAAATAACTCTATTAATTCTTTTTGATAATCTTTGTTTATCTCAATCATTGTGATTTGTTGAATGATATTATCGTGCTTTTTTTTTAGTTCCTTAATTTCAGTCTTATATTTTCGTAATTGAAAATATAAATAAATAGAAAAATAGCCATTTCCACAGCATGGATCACACCATGATATATGATGATTTTTAAATAATTGTTTCGGTATCAAATGAAACATGCTCTCAATTAATTTAAAATCAGTTCTAACCTCACCATATTTAGTTTTATTTTCTTGTGTTATACTAAAGTTTTGAGTTATATCTTTTAATGATTTGTGGATTAATGCCATATTTTATAAATAGAGTTTATCTATAAAATATAAACTTTAAAGGGTTTTTTTGTCTTTATTGTAAATGTTTATCATTCTGTTAATCATTTTTTTTATTTCATTTTGATTGTTAATTACTTCATTAACCTTTCTATTTAACAAATTTCTTTCTAATCTGTTTGTTAACTTCTGAAAAAATAAATCTATTTCTAACTCTTTCATAGAAGACAAGTTAAATGTTTTTATAATTGATTTTTTGGTTTTTAATGCTTGAATAGAAATATCGCTAAAGGTATAATTAAATTTCAATTCACATAATTTCTCCATTTCATCAATGGAGTAATTATATATGTTAAAGTCTACTATTTGTTCCATTTATAATAATATTAGTTTCTATTTTTTAAAAAATTTTTCATTTTATCTAGTATATAAAACTGTATTGCAAAGGTGGGAAATGTTTTTACATAATTAGCAACTAAACCTCTATATAATCCCGGAACACCTTCAGTTTTTACAATTTTTCTAATGCAATCTATCATACCATCATATTTCGGAACAGTTGGGTCAAATGTTTGAATTTGTAGTCGTCTACGAATAAGGTCTGTTGGATACATAATAGTTACAGCGAAACATCCACATATTCCTCCACTCATTAACTTTGTATCGAACATAGTATCTTTAATCAAAGAATTAATATATCCATATGATGAATATTGAAGACCAGTTAATAATCCGTAACCTATTAAAGAAGCATGAACACCGCGATATAATTGAGGTATTGAGTTTTTACGAAAAATATCCACAATACCATTATATTTATTTTTATTTGTTTGTAAAGAAAGAAAAGATCTAGAAACTTCTAAGGGATATGTTACAAACATTGATGTCACCCCTACTCCTACACCCGAAACAAAATTGGCTACTTTTTTGTTTTCAAATATATCTTCACTAATAGGTTTTACTTTTTGATAAAGGGACCAATTGATTGCTAATTGTGGAACAATTCTAATGCAATTTGTTCCATTTCCCTTCCATAAATAGCGTATGCCTTCTTTTTTGACTACTTCTTTTATTGTTGCATTTGGAATAAAAGAATTTTGACGTTGGACCCTATATAATTCAATAGGTGCTACCATAGTTCTAGATACAACTCCTGCAACTGCTCCCGAAATTAAATCCATATACATACTAATATATTGTGGCATAAATTTTTTTTTTAATAAAATAATATATAATGTCTGTTTTAAATGTATTATAAATAAAATGAATACATATAAAAAGTAATTTATGTAATATATTATATGGATATGCTAACAAGTGAAATAAAAATGAAAGATTATATTAACAAAAATAGTTATATGGTAGTTTTTCCTGATAAAAAGGTAGAGTTATTTGGTTCTCTGCGAAAAATACAAGATGCTATTAGTGTAGATAGTTCAACTATATCAAAAAAATTAAAAGAGCAGGATTTTAATTATTTTAAAGCGAAAGGAGGAGATTATGTTTTTTTTATACAAAAATTAAAAGATTAGTTAACAGCCGTAAAATCCACTTTCTTCTAAGGCATCTAAACTATCTTTTTTTTGTGTGTTATTTTTAGGTTGACCTAGTTCGGATTGAATTTCTTGTCGTACTTCTTCTTTAATAGGTATAAAGTTTGAAGGATTTTTTTCATCCATGAGCATAATAGCCATTGCAGAGTAATTATGTAAATCAATTAAAGTATCTCTGAGGGATTCATCTCTTACTAAACTAACATTTCTTTTTGAAACGCTTACAAGACGGTTTATTTTATCTTGCATGCGGACAATAACACCAATGGGTCCATATGTGGCAAAAGAATCACCGTAGTCGGTGTTTTTCTTTTTGAAAAGTTCTAAGGCTTCATTTTGCACATTAGTCATTTGCTTAACACGATTGAAAGACATATTTTAATTTATATATTAAAATATGTGTTTAAGTTTTTATTTCAAATTATTATAGGTACATCATAATATTATTTAAGATATTTATTTATAATTTTTAATACCTGTATATTCTCTAATATTAGGATAGTTGGTTCTGGTTATATTAAACTGGTTAGGTTAAACACTCGTACAGGCATGTCATTCATATTGCTTTTGTCTTTGTTGGGGGAGCCCGAATATCCGAACCGTTTACTTTTTACACTATTACCAACCTCATAGTTGCCCGCATTACCATTAAATAAATCTATTACTGTACCACCATTTACTTGCATTGTTAGTTGTGAAATTTCAGAACTATCATCCTTATTGTCAATAAAGCGAACATACTTTAAAGTTTTAGGTAATTCAAATGTTCTATCACTCGATCCCGCGGCGATCCTAGAAGTATTAAATACAGCAGCATTAGTCTGCTCCCCACCTTGTACTATCGTGCTCTGGTGATTTGGTATCGTTATTGTCTCTTGTCGAAAGATAATGGACGCACTGAGATCGGTAGGTGCGTACCACCCATTGATATCATTGGAAATTGGATCACCTGCCCAAGTTTGTCCAGAATCCCGAGTCGCAACGGATGTATTATCATTAAATTGTATATAGGTATTGTTGCTAGAACCGTTGCTAGAGGAGGTATACATTGTAAATTTAACATATGATCCAGGCTCTGGTTCTGGCTCCGGCTCTGGTTCATTATAAATACCTGTGTACCATCTGTACCTCGGCTTCGATGTTGCCGCGGCATATACCCATCCTACTGTATTATCATACC
>CESF01093394.1_pt1 | contig 23749 bp, 25 predicted proteins | sample 356331 | NCBI WGS metagenome assembly CESF01 (sample SAMEA2621779, study PRJEB7988) | marine metagenome | biome: marine biome (ENVO:00000447); feature: surface water layer (ENVO:00002042); material: "saline water (ENVO:00002010), including plankton (ENVO:xxxxxxxx)" | depth 5 m
TCAATAGCATAGCGGTAGTCATGTCCTAACCTATCAGTAACAAACTCAATGAGTTTTAATGAACTACCTTTTGGACGGTCTAGCTTTTTGTCTACAAGATCAATAAGATAGTGTACTAAATCTAAATTTTTCTGTTGATTATTTCCACCAAGAGTATAGGTTTCTCCAACAGTTCCTTGATGCAGAATTACATCGATTGCTTCTGCATGATCTTCCACATACAACCAATCCCGAATATTGTCTCCGTTTCCATAAACAGGAAGTGGATTTTGAGCCGCAATATTTTTAATCATTAAAGGAATGAGTTTTTCAGGATGTTGACCTGGACCGTAATTATTTGAACAATTGGACAAAACTACAGGTAACCCGTAAGTGTGAAAGTATGCACGAACCAAATGATCTGATGCTGCTTTAGATGCAGAATAAGGAGATCTTGGATCATATGCTGTAGTTTCTGAAAAGTAACCTTCAGTTCCTAAGCTTCCAAAAACCTCGTCAGTCGAGATATGATAAAACCGTTTATTTTTAGTATTATTTTTCCAATATTTGAATGAAGCTTCCAAAAGGTTGAGAGTACCCTGGATATTCGTTTGTGCAAACAAAAATGGGTCTTTAATAGAGTTATCTACGTGAGACTCTGCTGCCAGATGAACAACTACATCAAAATCATATTTTTCAAATACAGCTTTTAATGCTTTGAAGTTATTTATATCCTCCTTAACAAAATAATAATTAGAATGTTCTTTGCAATCGTCTAACAATTTGAGATTGGAAGCATAAGTTAAAGCATCTAAGTTTACAATCTGTGCCTCTGGGTAATGGTTCACCATTCTCCGAATAACATGAGATCCGATAAATCCAGCTCCCCCTGTAATTAATATAGACTTAAATGATCTCATTTTTTTTAATTATTTTAATACATTCGTTCAATGCTGGCTCCCAATTTCTAATAGATAAAGATAAAATCTTTTCAATTCTCTGAGTGTCCAATACAGTATAGGGTGGGCGCAAGGCAATTGTAGAGTTTTTTAAAGTTTTAGTTGGTTTTACTTTGCAAAGACTCTCGTATTGTCCGATTATTTTTTTTGCGAATTCAAACCAACTTGTCTTGTGTCCTTGCGCAAAATGATAGATGGGAAAGTCGAAAAAATGTGGATGATTAACATTTGCTAAAATGTTTCTAGCCAAATCAATCCCATATGTTGGTTTGCCAAACTGATCATCCACTACTACCAATTCAGTTCTATACTGAATTAAATTAATAATTGTTTTTACAAAATTCTTTCCAAAAGGACTAAATAACCAAGAAATTCGAAAACATACACTTTGGCAATTAGATTTGGTCAAAATTTCTTCCCCTGCTAATTTACTTTTCCCGTAAATGTTTATAGGATTTGTAGTGTCATCCTCTAAATAGGGTGCCTCTTTTGTTCCATCGAATACAAAGTCAGTAGAAAAATGAATAAGATTTAAATTCATATGTTCTGCAAAATCTATAAGGTTTTGAACTCCCCTTGCATTTGTTTGATGAGCTTGATTCTTTTCGATTTCGGCATTATCAACCTTAGTATAAGCGGCACAATTTATAATCCCATCAAAAGGATTTTGCTCATAATACTTTGATAATGTGTCGGTTTCATTAATATCTACCTCCAAATGAGTAGAAAAAAATAATCGATGTTGTTTAAACTCAGAGGCAACAAACTGAAAACATTTTCCTAATTGACCCGCTGCTCCTGTTACTAAATAACTAGGCATACAAATCTTGCTTGTAATTAAAGTAGGGTGCGTCAGCTAAAAAGGGATGCTTCTGATCTTTTTCAGATTGAATCCAATCTACTTTAGCAAGTTTCCAATTAATTGCCAATGTAGGGTCATCCGGGGCAATACTACCCTCACTTTCAGGATAATAGTATTGATCAACCTTGTATTGAAAGGTAGAGTTTTTACTTAATGTGATATATCCGTGAGCAAATCCACGAGGAATAAAAAGTTGTAATTGGTTGTATTCGCTCAACTCTTGACTATAATGTTGACCAAAAGTTGGGGAGCCTTTTCTTAAATCTACGATAACGTCCAGAACCTTGCCTTGAAGAACTGTCACCAACTTAGATTGACTAAAAGGTGGCAATTGATAATGTAACCCGCGTAAAACTCCTTTTTTGGAATGGGTGGTGTTGTCTTGACAAAAGTTAATTTTTCTCGATACAACTTTTTCAAAATCCTTTTGGTTATATGACTCTATAAAACTTCCACGTATATCGGAGTGTAACTTAGGTTTAAAAAGAAAAACTTCTTTAAAAAGAGTGGGAATGGTAATCATAAAGGGGATTTAACATATTATAGTTTAAGAATGCATTGAAACAAAAATAATAATACTAGGGTTAAAAAGATTCTAATCCTAGAGGAGAGTAAAAAATTTTATATAAAAGTAGAGTATATTACTGTTTGTTATATTTCACAGTGGCAAGAGATAATAGTTTTCTATATTCCAAGATTAAGAGGAATGGCTTTATTCTTAAAACTTAAATTCTTTAATTTTTTTAGCCTTATGAAGAACGTAAAGTAGTCTGTTTATTGAAATTTTATTTTTTTTAAATGCCCGAAATTCTTCTTTTAAGATATCCAATTTAGACTTTATGGTTTTGTTACTTACCCCACCTTCTTTCATATTAACTAGTTTACAAGGAATATATTTAGACCGAATATTGTGTTTTTCTAAAAAGCGCAGCATTAGCTCAAAATCACCGGCTATTTTATAACTATCATCATAAACACCTAGTTTTTCATAAACGCTTCTTTTACAATAAAATGTTGGATGTGCTGGCATCCATCCCATTTTAAATGATCCCTTTTGAAAATCTGAGCCCACCCATACCCTTTTTACATTTTTATTTTTATCAGTGTAAATTAAATCTCCAAAAACACAATCTGTCTTTTCATCAAAGGCCTGAGAGATAAAGTTTAAAGAGTTTTCATCATGAAAAGAGTCATCGGAATTCAGAAAACCAATTATTTCTCCTGTTGAGTATTTAATGCCTTTATTTAATGCATCATAGATGCCTTTATCTGGCTCAGAAATAATTTTAGAAATTGATTTGAAGCTTTTAGCAATATCCAATGTTTTATCTTTAGAGCCTCCATCAATTAATAAATATTCATAATCTTTAAATGACTGACTATGAACAGATTGAAATGTATCTAATATTGTTTCTTGAGAGTTATAAGAAATTGTGATGATTGAAATTTTCATTTTTTCCTAAACGAAATTCCTATCCCTGCGCCTGGATACCAATGATTCAGTGGTCTTTCTCTAAATAATACAAAATTTCTGTTTTGTTGTATTGAAAACTTTAATAATTCATCAGTTGAATGAGAATTATCGCCTAATATTACAGAATTTTTAGATAACTTTTTAATTATAGTTTTATATTCACTTGCTTCGTATAAAGCCGAATGATCAGAATCGTTTATAAATAAGTCAATTTTTTTATCTATTTTTTTTAATGATTCTACTGAATCGCCATATATAATTTTTCCATTTTTAGAATAAATATCATCGAATAAGTAGCCTGCTTTTGGATTTATATCAGTCCCATAATACTCACCTTCATAACCATCTTGTTTATTTTTAATTATTGCTTCGGATAAGATAACCGAACCCATTCCTTTATCAACCCCTGTTTCAATTATCAATTTTGGTTTAATAATTCTTGTAACAATATACCATCCAATTCTTCTGCAAAATTTAATCTCGCTGTCAGCAAAATTTTTAAATTGTGATGACTGAATTTTATTTTTTAAATATTTTTTTATTTCAGTATTGTTTAATAATTCTTCAGAATAACTTTTTATTTCATTATAATCAACTTCAAAAATACTTTCCAAAAGTTTATATAATTCATTTAAGTTTTGATCTGTTAAGTCATAGGTGTAATTAGTATCTTCTCTTGATTTAAATAACCATTTAAAGATTTGTAAATACTTGATATTGAAGTATTTTGTTGCAAGTAATCCATCTTTAATTCTTCTCAAAAAAAGAAATTTTTTAATAATCCTTTTCATACGAGTAATTTTTTTAAATAATTAGAATATGGATTATTTTTATAGAACTTAATTAACTTTTTTAAACTAGTAACATCAATGTATCCTTTTTTAAAAGCAATCTCTTCCAAGCAAGAAACCTTCAAACCTTGTCTATTTTCAATTGTGGCAATAAAATTTGACGCATCCAACATACTTTGATGGGTTCCGGTATCAAACCATGTAAATCCTCTGTGCATAATTTCAACTTTTAATTTTTCATTATCCATGTATAATTGATTCAATGATGTAATTTCATATTCTCCTCTTTCACTTTTATCAACTTGCAATACCTTATTAACTACATTATTTGGGTAAAAATATAATCCAACTACTGCATAATTACTTTTAGGTTCATAAGGTTTTTCAATAATTGACAACACCTTATGGTTTTTGTCAAATTCAACCACACCATATCTTTTTGGCTCATCTACATAATATCCAAAAATAGTCGCCTCATTATTATTAATAGTATTGTTTTTTGCTTCCAAAAGTAATTCTGTTAGTCCATTGCCATAAAAAATGTTATCGCCTAAAATTAAACATACATCTTGATCAGCTATAAATTCTTTACCAACAATAAATGCCTGTGCTAGCCCTTCTGGTTTTTCCTGACTTTTATAATAAAGCTTTAACCCTAAATCTTCTCCCGTACCTAATAATTTTTGAAAATTAGGAATATCAGATGGAGTTGATATTATTAATATATCTTTTATTCCAGCCAACATTAAAGTTGATATTGGATAAAAAATCATTGGTTTGTCGTATATAGTCAGCAATTGCTTGGAAACAACCCTTGTGGCAGGATATAATCTTGTTCCTAAGCCTCCTGCTAATATAATTCCTTTCATAATCTTATATCAATGATGTCTTTGAATATAAATGAACAAATTTTTCTATAAATCGGAAACAAAAGCTTTTTTATTCCGATTAAGTGATTGTCTTTTTTATAAAAAATTAATTCCGAGTCAAAATTCTTTTGTAAATTTTTCAAGTAAACTTTATAAACATTTTCCTTCAAAACTCCATTTAAGGGCATTAATACTCTACTTAGGTTTGTGTTGAATCTATATTTATCTATTTGATAGATATTAGCAAAATGATAAAAAACAAGTTGTGTTTTGTTTATATAAATTTTATTGTCTCTGAAGCTCCAATTATAATTTTTGACGTTCCAAATTGCAGCGTTTGCTCCAATATTTTCAATAATTTTTAAATTTTTAAAGAGTTTAGGCCATTTATCTAAATATTTTTGATCCCCAAAACGATTCTCTTCAACTTTTTGATAACACCAATTTAAACAGTCTTTTAACCATAAATCTAAACAAGAATTTCCTTCATGATCATTTTTAAAATTGACCCATCCTACATTAAACCTGCCATATTTAATTTGTCTTTTAGTAATCCAATGAAATTTATGCTCTATTATTGCAATTGAACTATTTTTTATTTCATCAAAAATTACTTTTGGAGATGAAAAAAAATATAAGTCAGAATCTAAATAGGTTATTGAATTAATGTTTGGATTTTTAATTAAAATATTTTTGCAAGTAGCTGGACTACATGTAAAAAAATACTCTACATTATTTCTGTTTATTTTTGCTTGAGAAAGGCCTTTAATATTGGATTCTACATCTTGGATTTTATAAAGTTTTACATTAGTTAAGTTTATTTTGGATAAATAATCGAAAGTATAATTATCCATGCAAGTTATATGAAGTAAAAAATCTTCAGTAGTATTTTTCAGAGACTCTAAAAGGGTAAGTCCATGTGGGATATAATTTTTATCAAAATGTGTACAAAAATTCAAAATCTAAAAAATTCTCTAATTGAATCACAAATATAATTAATCTGAAATTCGTTTAATCCAGGATATATTGGAAGGCTTAACGATTTATTTGATAATTTTTCAGCAATTGGAAAATCTCCTATTTTAAAACCTAAATATTTATATGCCTTTTGAAGATGCGGTGGAATTGGATAATGAATAGCTGTCCCAATCCCTTTTTTTTGTAAAAACTCTTTCAAACCATCTCTTTTATCAGTTTTAATAACATATAAATGATAAACATGATTGCATTTATTATTTACAAAAGGGGTTTCAACTAAATCATTTAGTTTCTGAGTGTAAATTTTTGCAATTTCTATCCTTTGTCTAGTCCAATATTCAATATGATCCAATTTTATATTTAAAATTGATGCTTGTAATTCATCTAGTCTTGAATTTGTGCCAATTATATCGCAAATGTATTTTTCGCTTGACCCGTAATTTCTATACTTATTAGTAAATTCAGCATATATTTTATTGTCTGTAGTGATACAACCTGCTTCTCCAATTGCCCCAATATTTTTAGTGGGATAAAAACTAGTTGCATTTAAATCTCCAAAACTACCTGTGATTTTACCGTTGAATTTTGCAAGATGTCCTTGTGCGTTATCCTCAACAACATATAAATTATACTTTTTTGCAATTCTCATAATTCTATCCATTTCGCATGGTTGTCCATATAAATGCACAGGCATTATTACCTTAGTTCTAGAAGTTATTTTATCTTCAATCTTTTTAACATCTATATTGAATGTTTTTTCATTGGGTTCAACAGGTACAATAGTTGCTCCAACATTTGTAATTGAGAGCCATGAAGCAATATATGCATTAGAAGCAATAATAACCTCATCTCCCTTTCCAACATTCAGTGCTTTAAGTGAAATAATCAATGCATCTAAGCCACTTGCAACACCAATAGAATATCTTGTATTATTTACCTTAGAATAATTGATTTCGAACTTTGAAACGTTAGACCCTAATACATAATATTTTGAATCAAAAACTTTTTTTAATGACTCCAGTATTTTTTTTCGAATAAATTTATTTTGGTAATCAAAGTTTATAAAAGGTATTTTCATCTTAGCTCTAGGAAAAATGATTTGCTATTTTCTGTTTGAGATTCTTTATAATGCTTCCCCCACATTTTAATAAATAAATTTCTTGTTCTTGAATATCCACAAAAAACTAATTTTTTTTTAAATAATTTAGATTTAATCCTTATGTAAATTTCAATAATTAATGCTTGAATGGTTAGTAGTTGAGCAGGAATAAAAAATATATATTTAACTTTATTTTTTGCCATGGAATTAAACATCGCAATTAGTTCATCATCACTTAATTCTGTATCAATTCTTGACATTAATATGAGTCCATTAAAATTTCGAACCTTAGGTAAAATTTCATTAAAAGTTAACTTATGCACCTTGTCAAAAATATTGAATTCTTTTATAATATCTATCGATTCGTCAGAATCACTAATTTCTATTGAAAAATTTTTCTGTTTAAGTCCATATTCCAAATATGCTCTCCCAGATCCTAAAGAAAAAATTGTTTTAGTTTTAAATTGGTCAGTAATAGCTACAATTTCACTAATTATTTCTTTATATGAATTCTGATAAGTTGCTTGCTTAATATATTCTACCTTTTCTTTTGGAATAAAATATTGTTCCTCATTAGGATCATTTCTTATTTTATTCCAATTGATCTTATCTGAATTTAAATTATTGAATATGCTATGATGTTTAATTTTCATGTATATAATCATTTTCATCATATAATTCGGATGCAAGAACTAATAAAATTGAATCTTTTGTGAAATTTTCCATCCAATGAAAATCTTTTGGTTCAATTAATAATCCTTTATCCTGACTGTCAAGAGTATAAGTTAGTTGCTTTTTATTTTCGATAATTATGTCACAACTTCCACTAATGCAAATTGCTATTTGTCTTGTATTCTTATGTTTATGAAAACCCCTCTTCGAATCATCAACATTATATATATAAAATACTCTTTTTATTTCAAAAGGAATATTTTTTTCTAACACAGTTAAAGATCCTCGTTCGTCTTTAAATGTTGAAAGTTTAATAATTTTTGCCACTATGTAGGAATCGATTTAATAATTGATTTCAATTGATTCTTATAATCATACTTCTTAACGGTCTCAAATCCATTTGAAATTATTAAGTTTCTCTTAATTTCATTTTCAAGATAAAAATCAATCTTTTCTCTTAATTCATTTACATCAGAAAATAATACTATATCCTCATTCTCAGTAAAATAATTGATTATAAAAGGTAACCTTTTGCAAAGCTGTAAGCTTCCGCATGCTGGAATTTCAAAAGCTCTGATATTAATTCCATCTGACAAATTTTCATAATCATCCTGAAATAAATTAATTACAATTTTTGAGCTCTTAATCTTTTTAAAATACTCGTCACCCCAAAGGCCCTCTTTGAAAATAGATTTAAAATTATATTTCCCCGGAACTTGATCAATTCCGAATCCATAAAGCTCAATATTTCGATAGTTTTCATGCAAAAACTCTAAATATTTCCATCTATTTGAATGAATTTTTGCAACTGATCCTATGAAAAGAATGTCTATTGTTTTTTTTGAATCAACTTCGATGTTTTTAATTTTTTTTAGCGAAATAGCTTGAGGAATTAAAAGAAATTTTTTTGGCTTCTCCCTAAAGTAAGGCAAATAGTTTTCTCCCGATGCTATTAAATCAAAATATTGCAATGTCTTATTCGGTCTAGTATTAAATCTAAGCTGATTAGGAAATAATCCAAACCATTCAATAGAAGAAATATTACATAATTTTAATTTTTTTAAAAAAGATTTTGTTATTGTTGGATTTAATTCAGTAAAATAATAATTAATATTCTCGTTTTTTATTTTTCTAAAAATTATTCTGTACAAGAGCCAGTTGTCAATAAATCCAAATAAGAAATTATACGGTACAAAAAAATATTTATATTTTTTAGACTTATATAAAACCTTATAATTAAAAAAATAGTGCATCCTAAAATAAAGTATGGGAGTTATATTGTTTCTTTTAAAGCCATCTATCAACCCACAGACATGTGATGAATATTTTAAAACTCCATCTAAGAAATTTTTTTCTGATGATGCTTTTCTCAAAATATCTCTTGGCAGATTAATGTGAATTAAAATTTTGGAACTAGACATTAAAAAAACTTTTTAATTTATTAATTACATATTCGATCTCATTTAGTTGAAGGTGTTCAGAAATTGGTAAACTTAAAATTTTAGAATCATTTTGTGTTGCAAAATATTTTGAATAATTCTTTTTTAAATAACTGTACGCATTTAGATTAGGTAGTGCTATTGGATAATGAATCCCTGTATCAATTCCCTCATTTTTCAAAAAATCAATTAGCTTTTTTCTGTTTTCTACTCTAATTACAAACTGATGGAAAACTGACTGTCCCCAATTTTCTTGTTTAGGTAATATTATATAATTAATATTTGATAATCCTTTAAGGTAGTAATTAGCATTTCGAATTCTAATTTTATTAATTTTATCAAGCTGTTTTAATTTAATTGAGAGAATGGCAGCTTGAATTGAGTCTAATCTTGAATTTCGCCCCTCAAATTTATGATTGTACTTCTCTATTCTTCCATGATTGGAAATCATTCTAGCTTTTTTTGCCAAAATTTTACTATTTGTAACTATGCAGCCCGCGTCTCCAAATGCCCCTAAATTTTTACCTGGATAAAAACTAAAAACACCAATATCACCTATACTCCCAGCTTTTTCCCCCTTATATAAGGCTCCATGAGCCTGTGCGCAATCCTCAATGACTTTTATGTTATGATTTTTTATTAATTCGAAAATACTATCCATATCGGCTGTCTGTCCATATAAATGGACAGCTATAACTGCCTTTGTATTTTTTGTCAAATTTTGTTTAATGCTTTCAATACTAATGGTATAATTTTCAGGATTACAATCTGCAAAAACTATTTTGTGGCCTGCTCTTGTTACTGCCTCTGAAGTTGCTATAAATGTATTGGCAGGAACAATAATTTCACTTTTAGGCTCTAAGTCTAGTGATTCAATTGCTATTTCAAGAGCATCTGTACAGTTCCCTACTCCAACACAGTTTTCTACACCGATATATTTTGAAAATTCTATTTCAAACTTCGTTTTTTCTTCTCCTCCAATAAATTTTGATTCAGAAATTAATTCGGATAATTTAACCTCTATTTCTTTTTTTACAATGTTATTAAAATAACTTAAATCACTAAACTTTACTTTCATAAACTCCTAATCTACTTTTATAATTCTTATTTGGATCAAAATATATTTTTTCAGAGTTCTCAATAGAAAGATATATTGCATTTAAAAGTCTTATTTGCTTAATGAAATTTTCTCCTTCAAATTCAGATTTATTATCATAAATAATAGATTTATATATTTTCTCGTAAAATAAAATATGTCCTCTACCATAAACATCATCGATTTTATAATTTATATGCGACTTTTCATTATTATTTCTTATGGTATTATTTTTTATTTGATTTAGGGCTTCCCCACCAATTTGAAAACTCCCGTTTTCAGAAAAAACAGAAATTGAGCCTTCAATGTTTTTTGGTCTAATTGCAGTTGTAATTTGAAAATTCACTAAACATCCATTTTTGTACTTAAAATTTATTAAAGCAGTATCTTCTGTCTCAATATTGCTGAGAGCAGTTTGACCTTCAGCTGAAATTGTATAGGGGTCCCCTAAAAGTTTGTGTATTATGTCTATATAATGAATTCCTTGATTGGAAATAGCACCTCCATCTGACACCCATTTACCTCTCCAAGAATTTGAAATATAATATTCATCTGTTCTGCTCCAATACAAGTTAACCGAACATAAAAATATTTTACCAAATAAATTTTGGTTCTTATATTCAAAAAGTTTTTTTACAGTATCATTTAGCCTGTTTTGATGAACAACAAAAATTCTAGTAAGTTTATTTTTACATTTCTCAACAACTTTATCAGCACCAGAACTTGTAAGAGTAAACGGTTTTTCTACTATAATATTCCTTACCTTACCAGCCAGATTATTTATTATTACTTCATGACTTCCCGAATCAGTTAAAATTGATACAATATCCAAATCCTCGTTAATAACCATAGTATTGTAATCAACATACCTTGTAAGGTTATTATTAATTAAGGTATTATTAAGTTTACTTTTGTCTATATCAGTTATAGCTACTAATTCGTATAAATTACTTTTTTTAATGGACTCAAAGTGTTTTTTAAAAATTCTTCCACAACCAATTATCCCTATTCTAAGCATTTTTATTGTGTTTCTTATACCATTCATAAACTTGAACTAAACCTTCTTCAAGTTTAATTTTACTTCTCCAACCTTTTTGTTTCATTTTTGAAGAATCAAGAAGTTTTCTTTTTGTTCCATTAGGAAATTTATTATTCCAATTAATCCTACCTTTAAAATCGATGATCTGAGCTATTTTTGAAGCTATTTCTAAAATTGAAAATTCTTCCCCTGATCCAACGTTATATATATGTTCATCCATTTCATTAATAACTGAAAAAAAAATTGCTTCACAAAGATCATCAACATGTAAAAACTCTCTTAATGGAGTTCCATCTCCCCACAATTCAACATCAGAATTAGTAAGAGAGGCATTGTCAAATTTTCTAATTAATGCAGGAATTACATGTGATATTTTAGGATCAAAATTATCATTTGGACCATATAAATTTGTTGGCATTAAGCTTATAAACTGACGCTTTTTTTTAAATATTGATTCACACAATTTAACTCCAGAAATTTTTGCTATGGCATACCATTGATTGGTTTCCTCAAGAGCTGATGTCAATAAATATTCTTCCTTTATAGGTTGTGGTGATTCTTTTGGATAAATACATGAACTTCCTAAAAAAATAAACTTTTCAACATTTGATTTATATGATGCTTCTATAAGATTATTTTGTATTTGCATATTATCAATTAAAAATTCATAAGGAAAAGAATTATTTGCTAATATCCCTCCAACTCTTGCGGCAGCATCTATTACTACAGACGGTGATTCTTTTTTAAAAAAATTGAATGTATCAAATTGATTTCTAAGATCTAAAGCTTTCGAATCAACTCCAATTAAGTTGTTGAATCCATTTTTTTTAAAAATTTTCCAACACGCAGATCCAACTAGTCCTCCATGACCAGCAATATATATTTTAGAATTTTTATTTACCATTGTAAATAATTTTGATTGTCATATTCTGTTATTATATTTCTGTTCCTTTTTAGCTAATTTAATATCCGAATCGATCATTTCTTTTACTAGACTTTTAAGGTCATATTCAGGTTTCCATCCAAGTTTATTTAATGCTTTTGAAGAATCTCCTACCAAAAGATCTACTTCGGTTGGTCTAAAATAATTCTTATCTACCGCTATTACTTCTTTGCCAACAGGAAGTTGAAATTTTTTATTTGAACAGGAGACTATATATCCTTTTTCATCTTTTCCTTTCCCTTTGAATTTAATTTTTATACCAATTTCTTCAAAACTCATTTTTACAAAGTCTCTAACTGAAGTAGTTTTACCTGTAGCAATTACCCAATCCTCTGGATAATCAGCCTGAAGAATCATCCACATCATTCTAACATAATCTTTTGCATGACCCCAATCCCTTTTAGCATCTAGATTTCCAAGATGAACTTTATCTTGAAACCCTAAAGCTATCTTTGATACGCCCATAGTAATTTTTCTCGTAACGAATGTTTCGCCTCGAATTGGTGATTCGTGATTAAATAAAATTCCATTGCAAGCAAACATTTTATATGCCTCTCTATAATTTACAGTAATCCAATAAGCATAAATTTTTGCAACACCATATGGACTCCTTGGATAAAATTCAGTCTCTTCATTCTGGGGTGTATTTTTAACTTTCCCAAATAGTTCAGATGTTGATGCTTGGTATATCTTAACTTTTTTCTCCATTTTTAGAAGTCTAATAGCTTCCAACAATCTCAGTGTTCCTAAACCGTCTGTATTTGCTGTATATTCGGGTAATTCAAAAGAAACTCCTACATGACTCATCGCTGCCAAATTATATATTTCATCTGGTTTAATATCTTGAATTAATCTTATTAAATTTGTTGAATCAGTCATATCGCTATAATGAAGAATAAAGTTTTTATTATCTAGCTGAGGATCCTGATATAAATGATCTATCCTTGCGGTATTAAATAAAGATGATCTTCTTTTAAATCCATGAACAATATAACCTTTTGACAATAGAAACTCACTTAAATAAGCTCCATCCTGTCCAGTTACACCAGTTATTATTGCTATGCGTTTATTCATGATTCTATAAATTAATAATTAAAGAATAATGCTGTTGATAAATACTCAATCCATTAGTTATTATTCTATTATTTTCAATATCTCTTATGGTCCAACTCCTAACTGGATCAATTTGCTTTTCTAAATCTATAGAAATATCAAATTTTTTGAAATCAAAAGATTTTACTTTATCTATTTTTTTTAAAAATTTACTTACACTTTCGATTGAAAATATATTCCACCCTTGCTCATAAATATCACTAGAATAATTTTTTGATTCCTTATATTTTACCAAAACATCAATCGGATGAAAGTTAAAGATACCCGTTATAATAACCTTCCCATTTGGTTGAGTCCAATAAATTAAATTATTAAATAATATCTCGAAATCATCAAATATAGAATGCACACCGGTAAGGTAGCTTTTATGAAATAAATTAGATTGGAAAATATTTTTTTGGAGGACAGATCCTTTAATAAAATTTGCTTTCGGGACAAAGGTTTGAGCCTTAGCTATTAATTCAGGAATCAACTCTAATCCACTTAAATTTGCCTTAGAAACTTTATTTAAATAATACAAAAACTCTCCATTAGCACATCCAAAATCACAAATATTTAGATTTTGATCAAATTCGTTTTCATTAAATGAATTTGATACAATAAATTTGAATATCTCTTTTGTGTTTTCATACCTATCCTCATCAAGGTATAATCTATCATGTGTTCTTTGTGTTTTCATTATTATTTCATTTTTTATTTTTATTAATCATTTAATCCGGTTTTACTAACATTATGTCTCAATTTCCAATTACCTAATTGATCTTTTCCCCATAAATGTGGTGATCTAAAACTATCAATAGTTTTATAAAATTCTTCTTCACTAGTTTCTATATAGTTTAAAAATTCTTGAAAATAAATTTTTGGAAATTCTGTATCATATTTATTTACTAGATAGACAGCCTCATCTCTAGTTATTTTTCCATTCCTAACTTCTTGAGCAGCATCATATGTACATCTCCCTATACCAAATTTTATAAGTGTTGTATAGTAATGAAAAGTATCAATTTTATCGTCAATACTACTGTATTTAGAGTAAGTCCCTTCTGTTCGTATTGGGTTTGCTGTAAAACCTGTATTTTCAACTGCATAATAATAACATTCTTGAGGATCCCATTTTTTATAATAACCCAAATAATGTACTTCTACCCCAGCATTAATAAGGTTTTTCTTTTCTGGAGCTATATATGGTAAAAAATCCTCTTTTTTGTATTTGGAACTAACCAAATAATCTTTCATTTTAACTCCTCCAAATTTCAAGTTTAGGACATCATTTGAGGAAAAAAAGTCCATATTCATTATTGGATTAGAATTTTCTTCAATTGCGTTTCCATATTCAGCTTGATTCTCGCCATACATGACTAATTTAACCCCAAATTTTTTTGCCATTGCTGGACCAATAATTCTTTGACCCACAATAAAAGGTTGAAAAGGATGACATAGATTATGAAATGCCATTTTCGTCATTTCTCTGTGAAGAATCCCATTTGGCGTATATAAGATATTATCAAGACCACCTGTGTGCATCCATTCTTGCATATTTTTCCAGCCAATATCAGTATATAGATGAGGTGCCCATGTAACTGTTAAAGGATTCATTCCATATTTATATTTTAAAATGTGAGCAGTAAAAGCACTGTCTTTTCCGCCGCTTCCAGGAACAATTACATCATAGGAACCGTCTTTACTTCTAAATCGATCTAAAAGTTCAATTAATCTATCCTCTCTAATATTCCAATTAATATTAGTTTGTTTTTCCTCATTATAGGTACAAGCAGAGCATATCCCTTGATCATTAAAATTAATGACTTGTTTTTTCTCATCAATATCATTTTTAAACTCTACTGTTGAACTAGGTCTTTGATTCGAAATAACACACTTTTTACAAAACTTTACTTCACTTGGCAATCCATAATATGCTTTTAATTTTGACATAATCTTATTTACAAATTTTTATGAAATTATTAATTATTTTTAACCCAACTTTTGAGCTTTTTTCAGGATGAAATTGACAGCCATAAATATTTCCCTTCTTCAATGAAGAACAAAAAGTAATATCGAAATACTCTGTTAAAGAAAGTATTTCATTTTCATTTTCAAGATTTGCTGCAAAGCTATGAATAAAATACATCTCTGAATTTAAATGAATATCATTTAAAATAGTGTTTTCCCAACCTATAGCCTTAGTATATATATTGGCCCAACTAATATGTGGTAACTTCGCTTTATGTGATTTATCTATAGGTAATTTAACTACTTCCCCTTTAACCAATCCAATTCCATCTGTATAGCCAAATTCTTCACTTCCATCTAATAACAATTGCATTCCTAAACAAATCCCTAATAAGGGTTTTCCAGTTTTAGAATAATCTTTTATAACATCTATTAAACCATACTTTTTCAAATTTTTCATTGCATGAGAAAAGGCACCTACACCAGGTAAAACGAGTCCATCAGCCTTTAGAATAATTTCACTATCGTTAGATAAAATAGGGTCAAATCCTTGATTACTGAAAGCATTAAAAATACTTCTAACATTACCAATTCCATAATCTATAATAACTATTTTCATAATCTTACATTAATTTTTTCATGATCATTTAAACATTCTTTTAATCTAGGAATGTCTTCTATGTTGTAATGTAAAATTGAAGCGATTGCAACTGCATCAATATCTGTATTTAAAATTAATTCTGAAACATCTTTATTTTTCCCAGCGCCACCACAAGATATAATTGGAATAGTTATTGATTCGCATACCATCTTATTTAATTCTATATCGAATCCTTTTTTAGTTCCCTCTCTATCTATTGAGGTTAACATAATTTCTCCCGCACCCAATAATTCAAGTTGTTTAGCCCATTCTATAACATCTTTACCTGTTGGCTCTCTCCCATTATCTATATATACTTCCCAAGTATTATCTATTTTTTTTTTTGCGTCAATTGATGCTACTATACATTGTGAGCCAAATACTTTAGTAGCTTGTTTGATAAATTCTGGTTCTCTTACAGCTTGAGTATTAATTGCTATTTTGTCTGCTCCAGCATTTAGAGCGATTTGAATATCATCAATTTTTCTAATGCCACCACCTACAGTAATGGGTACAAAAACATTACAACAAGTTTTTTTCACTATTTCACTTAAGCTATTTCTATCATAATATGCCGCAACTGCATCCATTAAAATTATTTCATCAATCCCTTGATTGTAATATTTTATTGCTAATTCATTTGGATCACCTATTTTTCTCAAACCTTCTAGGTGAATCCCTTTAATTACAGAATTATTTTTAATATCAAGCCGTGAAATTATTCTAGTTTTTTTCAATTTTTTTTGCTAATAAATTTTCTAACTTATAGTTGATTAGATGTTTTTATAATCAAAATTGTAAATCATTAAATCTGAAATAAATATTATGTATGTTTTTAATTTGTTAAATAGTTTTATGGAAAATCATTAATTTAATGAGCAGTCCAACCACCATCTACAATCACATTTGCTCCAGTCATATAACTTGATGCATCTGATGCTAGATATAACATTGTCCCGTTAAACTCATCACTATTAGCCATCCTACCTAACAAGGTTCGATATGAATAGTTTTGGGTAAACTTAATATCATGATTGTCAAATACACCTCCTGGAGTAATACAGTTAATTCTAATCCCTTTTTCTCTGTAATATGATGCTAGATATTTAGTCATATTTACTACTCCAGCCTTAGAAATTGCATATGAAATTGGAGAAGATAAGGGTTGACTTGGATTATATATATTTTTAACCCCATTATATATTCTTTGATCTGCTCCTGATATTCCATAAATAGATGCTACGTTAATAATATTACCATATCCTTGTTTTAAGAAAATTTTACATGCTTCTTGACATGACAAAATCATCCCGACTGTATTTCCCTCTAAAACTTTCATTAATGTAGTCTTTTTATAATCCTCAAAAGAATCATAAAATCCGTCTGGTTTAACTTGAGAATTATTAATAAGTACATCTATTTTTCCATAAAAAGAAATAGAGTCAGAAAAATATTTTTTTACAGATTCTTCGTTATATAAATCTATATGTAAGGCCAGTGGATTAGTATTAAAGTTATTTTTAATCTCATCTGCATATATTTTACATTTATTCAAATCGACATCACCAATTATAATATTAGCCCCTTTTGAAGATAAAAATTTGACGTATTCTGAACCAAGAATTCCTGTAGAGCCAATAATCGCAATTATTTTATTTTTTACATCCATTTTAAACTTTAAATATTTTTTATTTTAAAACATGTTTGCATTACAGATTGATTATCCATGAATGAAGGTAAATCAGAAGTTGTTTCATTATTGCTTATTAATCCTATATAATCGCGCAATAGATTTACATACATATCATTTCTTTGAAAGTTTTTGAAATTATGTGATTTTATTAATTTATTTTGATTATCAGTAATTTTAATTTCATTTGTGAATAAATCACAATGAAGATTATAAACACTACCACTAATTAAGAAATTTCTGGAGTACCCCTGATAAAGGTAATCCATATGAATATTCACTACTACATTAGTTTCTGTTTTATAAATTATTTCTGCTATATCTTCAGAATCAACAGTTACATTGGAAACCTTATCAACTATCGAGTATATAGGGTCTTGAGGTTTATTTAAAAGATATTCTGCAATATCAATTTCATGAACCAAATCCAATACTACTCCCCCTCCAATCTTTTTATTAGCAGAATAACTCTCCAAATGGTTTGTTTTTTTCCTCCAATCAGGAAGATATTGACCTACAAAAAAACGAGCAGAATGTATTTTACCTAGCTGATTGTCTTTTAAAATATTTTTTACTTTTAAAATACAAGGGTGATATCTTAAGTTAAAAACAATTCTAGCTACACCGTCGTAATTATTTAATAATTTTTTTAATGAAAAAAAATCATTTGGTTTATCAACTAGAGGTTTTTCACAAAGAATATTCAATTTATTTTTAATTAAAAACTTTAAAAAATTATAATGTAATGCTGATGGGTTTGATACTATTGTGAAATTTGGATTAATTATAGTGATTTCATCTAGTTTATCAATTTCATTTAAACCAAATTCGTTACCATTCTTTCTTCTCCTAAATAACGTAATATCATTTATCCCTAATTCAATTAAGTTATTTACGTGTCTTTTCCCAATAGTTCCAAAACCAATTAAGACTACTCTCATTTTTTATTTTTTAACCACGCTTCAGCAACATACCAGTCCATCATATCGTCTATACAAACAGACCTATTAATGGGCATTATGTATGGCAAAATATTTTCCCCATAAAGAATTCCTTCCATTATAAGTTCTTTTTTAAAAATATAAACAGCTCCATTTCTCATATAGGCTTTTGGTTCATAGAGTTGTCTTGGCACTCCTTCTGGTTCTTCTTTCCAAATAGGTTGTAAACGAGCATCTTTGATTTGCTTCATTAATATAGGATGAAATTGATTTGCTTCTTGAACACTAACAACACTATCTGGGGTTTTTTCAATAAATAGTTCAATGCATTTATCAATATCTTCAACCGCTCTTAGAGGATTGGGCGGCTCTAAAAAAGCTACTAAATCATAATTAGCTCCATCAAGTTTTTCCATAATTTGAATAGCATGTTGAATTACCCCAATTGATTTTGCGGTATCAGTGGATAAATTCTTTGGACGGATAAATGGAACATCCACCGGTATATTTTTGCAAACTGCTGAGATTTCTTCACTATCTGTGGAAACAATAAGGTGATCAATATACTTTGACTTTTGCCCTGCTTCAACAGTATATTGAATCAATGGTTTACCAAATAAATTTTTGATATTTTTCCGAGGAATTCCTTTAGACCCATGCCTAGCAGGAATTAATCCTAATATTTTTTTCTCATTAATCATTTTTTTATGTTTTAATGTCTAATCTTTAATTTTAATAATTTAACGTATTAGTCATTTTATCTTGAACGGATTTAATAAGATCTTTTAATTCACTTAAACTCATTTTTTCAGCATTTTTACTAGACAAAGGTTTTTTTAATTGGGATTTATTATTTGGATTTTCTTTATTTTCAATAAAAATAAAGTCTTTTTCGACTCTAGTATATCTTAATTCTTTGTAAGAAATTAGATTTTCGTCTAATTCTTCTCCAGGCCTTAAACCTATAATTTCAATTTTTTTTGATATCTGTTTTGCTAATTGATTCATTTCTACTTTTTTCATGAATTTTGATAAAACAAATCCTCCTGATTTTTTTTCTGCCTCAAGAATACATTTTTCTATAAGATTTGCAACCTCTTTACCATTTATCATCAATCTTGTCATAGTTTCACTAGTAAGTGGAAGTGGTTTATTTTGTTTTTTACAATTAAGCCAAAAAGGTATAACTGAACCGTTACTACCTACTACATTTCCAAATCTTGTACAACAAAAAATATTTTTTTCATTATTTGCTTCTACAAACATTTTTTCCATTATTGATTTTGAATATCCATAGAGATTAGTTGGATTACAAGCTTTATCAGTACTAATTCCAATAGTGATTGGAACATTCAATAATTTTGACAAATCAATGATATTCTTTGATCCTATAATATTTGATTTAACCATTTCTAATGGCTGTTTTTCTGCAGAATCAACATGTTTAAGGGCAGCAGTGTGAATAATTATGTCTGGTTTTATTTTCGTTATTACATTTTCAAGATTTAATCTGTCCTCAACTGATCCTAAAATAATTTCAACTCTCGGATAAGCTCTTTTTAAAGCCACTTGTGCTTTTTCATTTCTTGAATAACTATAAATTTTATATTTATTTAAGTTGAATTCAATAAAATTAATCCCGACAGTTCCACTTCCTCCTGTTATAAAAACTTTTTTCATATTAATATGTTATGGTTTTTTGAATAATCTTATTTGATAAGTCAATTTTTTTTAAAATTGATAAAATTCTATGAGCAGAATTTCCATCACCATAAGGATTATTTACTTTAATATTATTTTTCTTAAATTCTAATGCTTTATTCATGGCATCAATTATTTGTTTTTCGTCATGATCAACATCAAAAACATTTTTTGGCCTTAATCTACCATTTTGCCTAGTTCCAATATTTACCGTTGGAATATTAAAAGTTGAAGTTTCATGGATTCCACTACTAGAATTTCCTACTAAGCCTAAAGATCTTTTCAATAAATTAATATAATCTGAGATTCCAAGACTTTCAACAAATTGTATATTTGAATTCTTTAATTCTCGAATAATATTCGAAAACCCGGCATCATTATTAGGTAAAATAATTAATATCTTTTTATTAATTTTTTTTAATGCTGACAAAGTAATTTGAATCTGATTTCTAGATTGATCTTTCTCTGAAGTAACTGGATGTTGTAAAAGAATAAAATATTGATTTTCTTTTAAATTATATTTTTCCAATATTTTTGGATTATCAATAGTGTTTAAAATCGCATCAATTGAAGGACAACCTACATTAAAAATTCTACTTTTTACTTCCCCCATTTTAACCAATCGTTCAAGAGCATCATCATTTGAGGTAAAATGATAATGGGAAAACTTACTCATTGCGTGTCTAATTGATTCATCTATTGTGCCTGTAACCTCACCTCCTTGAATATGTGCTACAGGTATATTCATATGAGCTCCTGCAATACTAACCGCAAGATTAGCTCCAATATCAAAACCAGCAAGTATCACATGAGGATTACAATCTTCTAAACAATAAGTCACTTTCTCAGCTACTCTCGCAAATGATCTTACCATCTCTGCTGTTGAATCAAGATTTTTTGTGAACATATCAATTTCATAATGAATCTTAAATCCGTCTCTTAATATTTCATTCTTGGTATATCCCATTTCTTTTTTTAAATGAGCTCCTGTTACTGTAAGTATATAGTCAAGATCTTTATCTTTTTGAATTAAGCTTATAATTGGCTTAAATCTTGAATAATCAGCTCTTCTCTCAGTAATAATAAAAACTTTTATCATTTGAAATCTTTGATTTTTATAAATTCATCCTCTGCAATATTTTTTAAAGCAATTTTTCCGTATAAGCTTTTAAGATTTTCAGCTTTGATTTGCCCTATCCCAGGTCTTTTAACCCATAAGTTTTCTTTTGAAAATTTTTCACCTTTCTTAATTTCTTTTATTGAAACAACAGATGCAAATGCAAAATTTGCAGTATGTTGTTCCTCTTTTACAGGCTTCTTAGTTCCTCCTCTTTGATTATATAGAATTTCAACCCCCTGGATTAGTTCTTTACATGCAATTTCATCCATAGAACAAACTATATCTGGTCCTTTTCTTTTCATCGAATCTGTGTAATGCCTCTCAATAATTGAAGCCCCCAAAGCAACCGCACCAAATGAAGCATGGTTTGATATAGTATGATCAGAAAGCCCGATTATTGTATTTGGAAATTCATTTTTTAGGTCTGAAATTGCTCCCAATCTTACAAGATGATTTGGAGTAGGATATAAGTTTGTAGTATGAAGAATCGCATATGGCACATTGTGACTTCTAATTATTTTTATTGCTTTAGAAATACTTTCTAATGTATTCATACCTGTACTCAAAATAATTGGTTTTCCAAATGATGCAATATGATCTATAAGAGGATAATTATTACATTCTCCAGATCCAATTTTATAACAAGGAATTTCCCATTTTTTTAATCTGTCTGCCGCTTCTCTACTAAAAGGTGTGCTGATAAAAATCATGCCTTTTTCTCTAACATAAGTCATAAGCTCATATTCTTTTTTTTCAGAAAGGGAACATTTTTTTATTATTTCAAAAATATTTTCTTTGGTATGGACTGGAACGATCTTTTTTGCAGCTTTAGACATCTCCTGCTCAGCTATATGTGTCTGATGCTTAATAATTTTAACTCCAGCTCTATATGCAGAATCTACCATTTCTTTTGCTATTTTTAATGATCCATTGTGATTAATTCCAATCTCAGCAATAACAACAGGTAAATATTTCGATCCTATTTTTATTCCATTTATTTCAAATACATTTTCCATAAATATTCAGATTTATACCCATTTAATTTAAGCTTCTTTTAATAAAATTTTTTTAGTAATATTCTTAATTGAACTTATTATACCTTTTTTTAATATCGGGCTATAATAATTAGTTATACTGTATCTTGTTCCAGACCTTATAACATCTCCTCTATGAATATAACTTCCATCAAAAACTACTAGAGTCCCCGCTTTACCTGTAACTTTAATTATTTTTTTTACAGTTTCAGAATTCTTTATTATTAAACTATTTTTATATCTAGGTGGTTTTGAAGGTAATCCTTTTATGGCAAAAAGAATTTTTCTGAAAAACGTATATTTTTTATTTCTTCTTTCGAAATCAAAATCTTTACTTCCTTTTATGAAACAAAAAGGACCATTTTCAGAATTTACATCAGATAAATATAACATAGCCTTAAGTTCTTGTAACTCTGCATCCCTGTGCCAATCACCGCCGCTATTTGTTTGTTTATCATTCTCATAAATAACTTTTCCCGCTAGAGTTGATTTTGTTTCAAGATTTAAATTAGAATAATCAGATACCATTTTTTTCAACACATTATTTTTTGAAAATTTGAGTACTTCGTCAGAAAACTTTTCAAATCCAAATATTCTAATATCTCCACCTAGCCCTTCATCTTTTTCTTCAATCACTTTTTCTTTAATTGAAAAATCCTCTATTTGTCCAATAATATGATTGCATTTACTCTTTGTTAAAAAATTCTCAATAACTACTATTCCCTCTCTTTTTAGTTCATTTAAATAATTATCTCTCATAATAATTTATTCCAATTTATACTCTTTGTTGTTTTCTTTTAAATAATTATACTCAACATCCCTTATTTCTTTTGATCTAAAAAATTTTCTGATATCTATAAAATAAATTATTTGATTATATGATCCCAAAACCAAAGAAAGTGAAGTTACTGCCGTTGAATAAAAACTAATTATTTTTTTTGGTAATAAATCATTACTTGATATATAATTCTCTATACCTAAAGAAGAATGGAAAAAATTAATGCTTTCCATTCCTTTGAATTTTTCCTGATTTTCCCTAGGATGCATAAAATAATCAATGGCTCCTTCTTTCAATATTATTTTTTTCAAAATTGAAGAAAGTAAATCAAAAGGTATAATTTCATGTTCAACATAAGTTGATCCAATAAATAAAATCTTATCTGAAAACTTCCTTTCAGATTTAATTTTAAATAAGTTATACTGGTTTTTTTTAAACTTAAAAAAAGAATTCGATTTTAAGTTGAATATTGAAAAGTAGTTAACGGGTAATAAATTTTGATCAATTTCAGGTCTAATATTTTTAACCTCCAAAATTTCTCCATCATCAACAAAATTTAAAGTTTTATATTTTATTTTTTTT
>CESF01002769.1_pt1 | contig 23713 bp, 48 predicted proteins | sample 356331 | NCBI WGS metagenome assembly CESF01 (sample SAMEA2621779, study PRJEB7988) | marine metagenome | biome: marine biome (ENVO:00000447); feature: surface water layer (ENVO:00002042); material: "saline water (ENVO:00002010), including plankton (ENVO:xxxxxxxx)" | depth 5 m
AAATACGAATCAACGGGTATCACAGAGGCAGTCAAAACTGTAGGACCTAAATGGCAAATAGCTAAAAAAGTATTTCCTATAACTCCAAACCAATGGAAAAAAGAATGGAAAGATAAATATAACGTTGAATTTATCAAAGTAGAAAAGAAAAGAATTTTTAAAGGACAACCAGATCAAACATTTGTATATGTAAAAGGTGAAGAAAAAGATTTAGCTAATTGGTTTATGCAAGTCTATTCTAAACTTCCTGGTATGAATGTTCCATTATTTAAAAGTATGCCTAAGACTTTAGCTATGGTTAAAGATGCAGATGATGGTCGTAATTTTGGTTTAACCAAAGAATCAAATGATGTTCAAGAAGGTTTTAAGCTATCTGATGAAATGATAAGAAGAAAGTTTCCAAATGTTTGGGCTGCTAGCGCAAAAGAACCTAAAGTTTTAGATATGTTTCATAAGTCTGTAAATACAGCTAATATGAATGTTAAGACAAAAGCTTATCAAAAATTAACGATAGGAAAATTTATTCGTGATGAATTAAATGGTGGTTATTTAGATAGAGAAATTATTAAAAAGCTTAATCTAAAAGCAAGTAATAATTTCTCAGCTTTAAGAGGAAAGCTCAATGATGTAAAAGAAGCTAACTTTGAATTCGTTGATATGGATAAAAAGACAAGAGATATCGTAGTTAACCTTGCAAAGAAGCATGGTGTAAAAGTTAAAGAAAGAAAAAAAGGTAACCTAAGTAATTTAGATTTAGAAGGACCTAATAATAAGATGGGTAAGTTCATGGAACAATTACCACCGGAGGCATTAGAATAATGAAATCATTTAAAGGATATGTTAATGAAGGAATGGACTTCAGTAAGATTATTAAAATCAGTGTAGGCGTAGAACATAAAAACGATAAAATGTTTGAAGCTTTATTAAAGAAAGAAGACTTTGGTTACAATGGACCAATGGATAAATCAAGATATGAAAAATTAGGTTTAGATGAATTTATTATTGTTGGACCAGATACACCTGTAATGAAATGGGTATCAAAGAATAAAAAGTTTATAGTTAAATTAGCTAAATTACCAATGCCTAAAATAACATTTGCATCTGTAGATGTAAATCAATATGGTGGTAAAAACCTTGTAGAAAAGACTATGAGTAAGAAGCAAAAAGATGAATTTGATAAGCTTTATAAAAAAATGGATGGTGGTAAAGAACATCAAGCAATTAAAAGAAAGGAAAAAAATCCTGTAAAAGCTGACGATATGTTTCACGCTCTTGTTATGAAAAAAATAATAGGTGAAGCAATAGATCACCCTGCATTTATAAATGTAACTTTACAAGATTTTGCTAAGCACATGAAAAGAATTAAACCTCATGCTAAAAAGGCTGGTACTAAATTAACAGTACAAGGTTCAGATGTAAAGGTTGATGGTTTAGCAACAGCAATTAAAAAGATGTTTGATTATATGACATCAGATGGGAAGGGATTCTATGAGTAAGCATGACCCAAGACCAATACAAGAAGTATTAGAAGCTGTTAGACAAACTGCAGCTAAAACATTAGAAGAAGCAAACTTAAGTCAAGAAGAAATAGACGAAAGAGCTGCTTTAGTTATGAATCATACACATATAATAGATGTTATTTTAAAAGACTTACATGCGATGTTGTTAAAACAAATGACAAAAGGTAAAACAGAACTTGCAAATAATGTTGCTGGCCTAGTAGGATTAAAAGTAACTACTAAGGGTCAAGAAAGAAATAAAGCATATATGTATGATCTAACAAAAGGCAAATGATTAGATTTAAATTATTTAATGAAGATAAGTTTAGCAAATATAATGAATTGCTAGATAAAAAGAAAGCTCTTATGCAAACAGATGATAAAAATATGGCTAAGGCTGTAGCAAAAGCTATGCTTAGAGTAGATAAACAAATAAAAGAAATAGAAAAACAATTAGAATTATGAAATCATTTAAAACATTTTTTGAAAACAAAGGCCCATGTTGGCCAGGCTATGTTCAAGTAGGAACAAAGATGAAGAATGGAAAGAAGGTTCCTAATTGTGTTCCTAAAGAAAATGTACAAGAAGGGCCTGGTAAGAATAAAGGCGAAACCTGGGAAAAAGGGTTTAAAAGAAGAGTTGTAAAAACAACTAAACCAGAACATAAAGAAGATGGTTATAACTGGAGAATCAAAGGTAAAGAACGAGACGAGATATCTATTAAGCTTTACAAATCAAAACCAAGTTATGACGAATATACAAAACAAATGAAAAGGGTAGCAGGACATGAATTCGGAGGTTAGAACATTTTCTGAATGGAAAGAAAGGTTTGCTATATATGAAGGCAAACACGTTCCATTAGAACAACCAATGGTTGCTTTGTCCGAAGCTGAATATGATGGAAGAAAGGTGGAACTCGATAAACCAAGTCGTAGTTCTGGTGGTAAAAAATATCAAGTGTATGTAAAGAATCCAAAGACTGGTAATGTAATGAAGATTATGTTTGGTGATGAAAAAGGTGGATTGTCAGCTGACATAGGCGATAGAGATGCTGCAAGAAACTTTGCTAGTAGACACAATTGTGATACGAAGAATGATAAAACAAAAGCTGGTTATTGGGCATGTAGATTACCATGGTATGCAAAAGAATTAGGAATGAAAGGTGGCGGTAGATACTTCTGGTAATTTAGATTTTCCATTTATGGAAGAATACGCATGTGATAAAGGTATTGTTCGTACCTTTGATCCTGAGCGTGATGATTCAGAATATGTCTGGCATCGCGATCACGAAGATCGAGAAATCGAAGTACTGAGTGGTGAAGGTTGGCAATTTCAATATGAAGGATGCTTACCGTATTTATTAGAAAAGGGTATGATCTTTGATATTGCAAAAGGTGAATTTCATAGATTAGTAAGAGGTGTTACAGCCTTAAAATGCAGGATAATAAAGAAAAATGGATAACGAAACACAAGTTTACACAATACAAGCACAAAGGCTTGATCGTATTGAGGAAAAACTAGATCAAATGGGTGAAGCCATTGTGATGTTAGCGCGAGCAGAAGAAAAGATATCTACCTTGACAAGTTTTAGTAAACAACAGTCAGAGCAGATTTTAAATATTATAAATAGATTAGACAGAGTTGATAATAACGTTAATAGCAATTCCAACACTGTCGCATTAATTAATAAAGTTTTTTGGTTAATTGTTGCAGGCTTAATAGCAGCATTTACCTGGGAAATGGTATTACATAGTGGTTTAATTAACTAGGAGGTTAACAAATGAGACTACAGGATAAAGAAGGCCTTGAGATTGCCTCCACCGTATTAGACGTGTTGGAAGGTAAAGTCAAGAAAGAAAACAAAAAGAAAGATGATGTACAAGAAGTCGAAGAGCCAAAAGCAAAAGGCGAAAAAGATTTCAAAGACAAGCATGTTAAAAAAGTATCTGGTATGAAAAACGACGGGACAAACATTAAAGAAGCAAAAAAGCTTAAAGCCGGTCGTGGTAAAGCGACAATAGATGTAGATCACACCGGCCAAGGTATTCCAGCAGCTGAAAAGAAATACAAAGTCAAATTTAAGAAAAATAAATTTGGTGGTATGGATGTTACAGGTGATAAGAAAAACATTCTAGCTTATATGCAAGCTAGTGATGGCCATGGCATGGACTCAGATGATTTAGAAGAACTATATCCAGAACTTATGGAAGGATATAAAAAATCTAAAAAAGAAGCTGTCGATGAAACAGAACTAGAAGATGATAAAGAAGAAACTGATGAAGCTTCAGAGAAGCAAAAGAAATATCAGGCATTCTTTCAGAAAGCACTTAAGAAATTTGGAGTAAAATCTCCAGCCGAATTGGAAGGCGATAAGAAAAAAGAATTTTTTGATTACGTTGATGCTAATTACGAAGGCGATAACGAGGAAGACTAATGGATTTTTTTAAAGTAAGAAACAAACTATATATAGATGAAGCGTTTAAATTACCTAAACCACCATTTAAAACTATGCACATTACTGGATTCAGTGCTAAATTAAAAATGAATCAAGAAGCTATGCATGATGATAATACTGGACCACAAGTTATTAAAGATGTTAAGTCAGCTTTAAAAATAGTAGAAAAGCATTTCAAAAAATTAGGTTTAAAATATAAAGAAGATGAAGTTCTCAAAGGTCCTAAAACTGTAAAAGGTTTTAAATTTGGTTCTGGAGCAGCTGATTTTGAATTAGATATCTATCCAGGGTTTCCTGGTAAAAACCCTACCGTACCATCTGGTAAAGTAACGGGTGATATTAATTTTGATGATATGGTAACTGAATTAGGTAAGCTTAAATCATTTGTTAACTTTCCAAGAAGTGATTGGAGTGTTAACTACGGCGAACCTGGCAAGAAGTAAAAATTAAATTAACCGAGAGGTTATATATAATATATGATGGATAATTTTGAAGTATTGACGCATAAGAACTTTAAACTCTATGCGGCTAAAATGTATAATAATCCTGAGTGTTTAGATGTTAATGAGTTTAAACAAGACCTTAATAGATTTAAATACCTAAAGAGATTATTAAAGCGATATGAGTTAACTGGAGACCTCCAGGAAAGACTGATACTAAATCATATTATAGTATTATATAATGTGTTTGGTATAGAAGCATGTAATAAGATGATGTGGTATAAGATCAATGAGGAACATTGGCATTATCTTAAACCATTTTTAGTTTATCTTAATTACTTACCTGAAGGTGAAAAGGTTACAATTACCATGGATCCATATATCATAGAAGTATTAAGAGAAATATAAATGGGATTATTAAGTAGAGCAGCAGATACCGCATACGCTTTTAGGTTTCTAAAATTGTTTGTTACACCATTCAATAAAACAAAAGCATTTGAATTAGGCATCATTGACGAAAAGGGTAAGAATCAAATTAAGATTCGTGACCTTGGTACTCAAGATCAAAGATCAGCTTATACTGTATTCCATAGATTAGTTTTTAATCTCAAAAAATTATTAGAAAAAATACCTGGCGGTAGGTCAAGATTAGCATCTTATGCAGCTGCACTTTATCTTATAAAAGAAAAAGACCAGCTCAACGACGAAACAATAGATTTAATTTTAAATAAAATATCAGAGGATTTAGATTTAGAAGAGTCAAGGGATTACCTAACAGACTTTGAAGAATTAAATCCTGGTAGATATTTTTTAACTCAAACACTAGCACATCCAATAACTGGTGAAGAGGTTTTTAAAGCAGGTGATATTGTAGTAAATGAAGATATACAAGTACCCGTTGATAAACTTGCAGGTATAAATATATTTACAGCAATACATGAAAAGACAAAACAAAATGTGTATATAACACATTCAAATATAGAAAGATAATGGCAACAAAATATACAAAATCATTTAACGAATATATCAAACAATGGGAAGATGCAGCAGCTAACTCAGTGTCGAGTGGTGGTGTTGATATGGCTCCTAACGCAATGGGTAGTAAAGCTTTACTTAAAAGAAAGAAAAGAGTATATGATGGTCGAACTAAAGAGGGCAGAAAGTTTGTAGAACGAATGCTCGCTAGGAGAGAAAAACGTGAATCAGCTAAAAAAACTACTTAATGGTATAAAGAACTTTTATTATTGGATTAAAAGATACTTTACCCTTAGATATACAATACATATATCATACGATAGCCAATGGGGTAATGAAGATGACCAAGTATATAATGGCGTTCGCAAAATAATCAAATCAAATTTCAAAGAACTTAAGTTTAGAACTGAAGATAAAAGGACTGTTCATATTCGTGGTATGAATGGTTTGCGCTATAGGATAGAGGACGAATAATGCAACAATTATTAATAGGAATAATACTTATTCTTGGTCTAGGTGGTTGGTATCTATATAATGAGAATCAAACCTTAACTGAAAATAATTTAAAATTAGAAGTTGCAGTTGAAGAGCAAAAAGAAGCTATGACTGCAATGAAAGAACAATACGAAAAACAAGGCAAATCATTAATGCAAATGAGTAAAATGAATGCAGAGATAGAAGCTGAGAAAGCAGAATATCTAGCAATATTTGCCAAACACAATTTAGATAACTTAGCTTTAAGAAAACCAGGACTTATGGAAAATAGATTCAATAGTGCTAGTGAAGCTGTGATGGAGGGATTAGAAGATGATACAGAAGTTCTTTACAATCTTAATACTACTAGCGATTAGTGGTTGTTCTTTATTAGGAACAAAACAAATAGAGGTTGTATCTAAACCTATACAAATAGATATTATGCAACCAGACTTACCAAGACCTGTTGAATTAACAGCTCCTTCATGGTATGTTGTATCAGAAGCAAAGATAACTAATCCTTGCAAAAAGCTTGAAGGCGAAACTAAAAGACCAAAGGTATGTGATTTAGATCAAAGAGAAAATCCAGATTGGCCTGAAGTTTATACATATCTTGACAGATTTCTTGATGATATGAAAAAACAAAACAATGGAGATATTGTTTTTGTAGCTACTTCAGTTGGTGATTATAAAGTGATGGCAACAGATATGCAAGAGCTAAAAAGATACATCAAACAATTGGGTGAGGTTGTAATCTATTATAGAAATGTTACTATGCCTGATGGTTCACAAGGTAAAGGTGTTGGAATAGAAATAGAAACTCCTGAATCTATCGAAAATATCCGCGGCTAAATTTAAAATAAACCTTTACAAATCATGTGATTTGTGTTATAATATATACTAATTATGAATGAAAAAAGTATTATGTCGATCAATGTTACCAAAAGAGATGGTTCACTACAACCTTTCAACTTAGATAAAGTCCACAAAGTATTAGAATGGGCAGTTGAAGATATCAGTGGTGTATCAATGTCTGAAATAGAAATTAAAGCAAACATACAATTGTTTGATAAAATTAATGCTTATGATATTCATGAGCTCTTAATTAAATCAGCAGCTGAATTAATATCTGAACATACACCAAATTATCAATTTGTTGCAGCAAGACTGATCAGTTATAAATTAAGAAAAGAAGTTTATGGTGACTATGCACCATGTTCACTAAGAGATTTAGTAGAACAAAACATAGAACGCGGTGTCTATGATTCTGAAATACTACAATGCTATACAATAGATGAGTTAGTAGAATTAGATCAATATATAAAACACGAAAGAGACGATAGTTTTACTTATGCTGGAATGGAACAATTCCGTGGTAAATATCTAGTACAAGATAGAAGAACTAAAAAGCATTTTGAAACACCGCAAATGTTGTATATGATGATCAGTGCAACATTGTTTTCTAATTACAAAGAGAACAGAATGAAGTACGTAAAGGAGTATTATGATGCGATTTCTCAATTCTATATATCTTTACCTACGCCGATTATGGCAGGAGTTAGAACTCCTACGAGACAATTTAGTTCATGCGTCCTTATTGAATCCGGCGATTCCCTGGATAGTATTAATGCTACTGCTACTAGTATTGTTAAGTATATAAGTAAGAAAGCCGGTATTGGAATAGGTGCAGGTAAAATAAGAGCACTCGGTGCTAAGATTGGTGATGGCTCTGTAGTACATACAGGGTTAATACCTTTTCTAAAATATTTTCAATCAGCTGTGAAGTCATGCTCCCAAGGAGGTGTACGAGGAGGTGCGGCCACAGTATATTTGCCAATATGGCATTATGAGTTTGAAGATTTAGTTGTCTTAAAGAATAACAAAGGTACAGACGAAACAAGAGTTCGTCACATGGATTATGCATTTCAATTTAATAAATTGATGTATGAACGATTACTAGAAGGTGGTAATATTACTTTCTTTGATCCAAATGATGTACCTGAAATATATGATGCATTCTTTAATGACCAAGATAAGTTTAAAGAGCTATATGAAATAGCAGAAAGAAAAACATCTATTAGAAAAAGAAGCTTACCAGCATTAGAAGTCTTTTCCAGATTTTTAACTGAAAGAAAAGATACAGGTCGAATTTATTTGATGAATGTTGACCATGCAAATGAGCATAGTTCTTTTGAAGAAAAGGTAGCACCAATCCACATGAGTAATCTATGTTGTGAAATAGACCTACCTACACAACCCTTAGAGGCATACGACGATCATACAGGAGAGATATCTCTTTGTACCTTATCTGCAATCAACTGGGGTTTGATTAATGAACCTAAAGAGTTTGAAAAATATTGTAATTTATCAGTTCGTGCTTTAGATGAACTTATGGATTATCAACAGTATCCTGTTGCTGCAGCTGAATCAAGTACAAAAAGTCGTAGACCTTTAGGTATAGGTATTATTAATCTTGCATACTTTTTAGCAAAGAGAGGTTTGAAGTATGACGAATCAGCATTTGAAATAGTAGATGAGTATGCAGAATCATGGTCTTACTATCTTATAAAAGCATCAGCCGATCTTGCAAAAGAAAAAGGTAAAATACCATTGAATAGCCATACAAAATATGCCAGTGGAAAGTTACCAATTGATACATATAAGAGAGCAATAGATAATTTAATAGCGCATAAAGAACGTTTACCGTGGGAAGATTTGCGAAAGCAACTCAGAGAAACTGGCATTCGAAACTCTACGCTGATGGCATTGATGCCGGCCGAAACATCTGCTCAAATTAGTAATAGTACAAATGGTATTGAACCTCCAAGAGCTTTAGTATCATATAAACAAAGTAAAGACGGAGTTATGGCTCAAGTCGTACCCGGTATTTACAATTTAAAAAATAAGTACGATCTGCTATGGGACCATAAGTCACCTAATGGCTATCTAAGTATTTGTGGTATATTACAGAAATACGTAGACCAAGGAATATCAGTCAACACTTCATATAATCCAGAATTCTTTGAAGATAATAAAATTCCAATGTCTATTATGTTACAAGACTTAGTGAATGCGTACAAATTAGGAATCAAACAATTATATTATTTTAACACCTACGATGGAGCAGGAGAAATGCAAGACGAAGATTGCGAGAGCTGTAAGATATGAGTATATTAAAGAAAAATAAAAAATCACATCTAGTAAAAGAAATGTTTTTTGACGAAGGAGTCGATGTCGCAAGATACGATCAACTCAAATATCCACAACTAGATAAGATTACCGAAAAACAATTAGGATTCTTTTGGAGACCAGAAGAAGTTGATGTGTCTAAAGATAAAAAAGATTTCAATGAATTAACAGAACACGAACAACATATATTTACTTCTAATTTAAAAAGACAAATACTATTAGATAGTGTACAAGGAAGAGCTCCAAATTTAGCATTCCTACCTCACGCATCATTACCTGAAGTAGAAAACTGGATAGAGACATGGTCTTTCTTTGAAACTATACACTCAAGATCATATACACATATAATAAGAAATATATATCCAGACCCTTCAATCGTATTTGATAATATGTTAAACGTAAAAGAGATATTAGATTGTGGCAAAGATATTGCAAAATATTATGATAATCTAATTGCTAAACCAAACAAAAGAAATTTATGGATGTGTATGCAATCAGCAAACGCATTGGAAGGTGTAAGGTTCTATGTATCATTTGCATGTAGTTGGGCATTTGCTGAACTTAAAAAGATGGAAGGTAATGCAAAGATTATTAAATTTATTGCAAGAGACGAGAATACTCATTTGGCCAGTACAACTACAATGATAAAGCTATTAAGAAAAGAGCCAGGGTATGAAAAGATTGCAAAAGAAACAGAACAAGAATGTGTTGATTTATTTTTAAAAGTAATTGAACAAGAAAAACAATGGGCTAAATACTTATTTAGAAATGGTTCAATGATTGGTTTAAACGAATCTATACTTATGGATTATGTAGAATGGATAGGTGCTAAGAGAATGAGAGCTGTAGGATTAACATGTCCATATAATGTTCCACAAATGAATCCATTACCATGGACAGAAAAATGGATAGCTGGAAGCAGTGTCCAAGTAGCACCACAAGAAACAGAAATTACATCATATATAACTGGTGGTGTAAAACAAGATGTCGATGAAGGCACACTTAAGGGGTTATCATTATGAAGGGTTATATATTTTTAATATGTTCTATTATGTTTGGACTTATCATGTATACACATGCTAATTTAGAATACAAAGGATTTTCTAACGTATCTGCTTGTACAGGAAAATGCTACGAGGACTACACTAGAGTAAATGGTACATTAGCAGAACAACTAGAAAGACAAGCAGAAATAGCAGCGGCAGATGAGTTTAGTTCTATTAGAGGTTTATGGGGTGGTTGCGCAGCATGTCATGGAGCAGAAGGCCAAGGTATGGGAGCATTTCCACAATTAGCAGGTCGTGACTCAGAATATATTATAGATAGATTAACTACATATAAAAACAGAGGTGAAGTTGGTTCAATGAGTTCTACTATGTGGGCTCAAGCCGGAATGTTGTCTGAATCTGATATTCAAACAATAGGAAAATTTATCGAGGAAACACTGTGATACTAATATACGGAAAAGAACATTGTCCATTTTGTGATATGGCAAAAGTATTATGTGTAAAAGAACAAGAAGAATACGAATACTATCAATTAGGAAAAGATTTTGACAGAGAAAAGATGTTAGAAATGTTTCCTACTGCAAGAACCTTTCCACAAATAATTTTCAAAGGTGAGAAGATTGGTGGATACGATCAATTAAGAGAAAAGTTTGAATGATACTAGAATGTGAATATTGCTTTCAACGAATAGTAATTAAGCCAGAAGAAAAAGAAATAAATATTAATTTCTGTCCTCATTGCGGTGAACCAACTGACGATGATGATGAACTGAATTTCCATGATTAAATGGCAATATCAAGGCAAAGATTACAAACTACCAGAAGATACCAGTCACAAAGACGTGTATGGTTTTGTGTACTTGATAACGAACAGAGCGACCGGAAGAATGTACATAGGAAAGAAATTCTTTTGGAGCAAGAAAACTCTACCAATAACCAAGACAAGAAAACGAAGAAAGAAGCTATTAGTTGAATCTGATTGGCAAAGCTATTACGGTAGTAATGTTCATCTTAAAGAAGAAGTAAGTAAACAAGGCGATGAAATGTTTCATAGAGAAATATTATACCTTTGCAAAACAAAGGGTGAATGTGCTTATGTGGAAGCTAAAGAGCAATTCGATAGAGATGTACTTCTTGACGATAAATATTATAACGGTATTATTAATTGTCGGATTGGCGGAAACGCAGTAAAAAACTTAAAATAACAGTTTACATTCCACGTAAACTGTGTTATAATATACTATTATGGCAAAGATAATTAAATTCCCTACAGGTGAAGAAATCGATCCAAAAGACTTAGGGATAGAAAAAACAGCTGAAGATATAATCAATGAGAGATCAAAAGAATGTGTAGCGGTATCACAAGAATTGCTTGACATTATAGAAGAGTTTGTCTGTACCGGTCAGGTATCAGACTTTAAAGAATTTATGAGTATGAACTTCAGAGAAGAAGCTTGTTATGAATCTCGCGATATATATGTTATAGTGAATATGATTAACGCAATGCTAAATAGATATATGGGAATTCCACATAGATTACAAAGAGAATTAGATAAAACATATATCACATTAAAGATGTTGCCCTTAGGAGAACCAGAAGAATGATATTATTAGATTATAGTCAAATAGCACTATCAAACATTATTGTACAAAAACTAAATGATGAACAAATGATACGTCACATGATACTAAATAGTATTCGTATGTATAATAAAAAATACAGAGATCAATATGGCCAAATGGTTATATGCGCAGATGGCATGAATACCTGGAGAAAAGAATATTTCCCTGAGTATAAAGCACACAGAAGAAAACACAGAGAAGAATCAAGTCAAGATTGGACAGAAATATTTAGAATCTTGCATCTTGTTCGTGATGAAATAAGAGATAACCTACCTTACAAAGTAATACACATGGAAGGTTGTGAGGCAGATGATATCATTGGTGCTCTTGTATTAGAATCACAAGAGTTTGGTAAAGACGAACCAATGATGATTGTATCAAGTGATAAAGACTTTATACAATTACAGAAGTTTAATAATGTTAAACAGTTTAGTCCAATTCAAAAGAAAATGGTTACAGACGAGAACCCTAGAACATATGCATTTAATCATATAATGCGAGGTGATGGTGGTGACGGTGTACCAAATGTTTTATCTGCTGATGATACCTTCGTTACAGATAAATCACAAACACCATTAAGACAGAAAAAGATAGATGAGTGGTTAGAGAACTCAGATAACCTTAGAGCTGTCATGGACGAAAACACTTATAGGAATTATCAAAGAAATAAAAAGTTAATTGATTTAACTGAGATTCCAGAACAAGTGCAAACAAGTATTATAAATACTTTTGAAGAACAAAAAATCGCAATGCGAATGAAAGTTCTTAATTATTTAATTAAAAAAAGATGTAATCAATTAATCGAAGTAGTGGAGGAATTTTATAATGGTTAAACCAGCGATACATGAAATATTTGAAAAGGCAGCAAGCCTAAAAACTAAAAAAGAAAAAGTAGCATATATAAAAGAAATGGGTCAATACCCTGCTTTTAAAGATGTGTTAAGAATTAATTTTGATAATGACGTAGTTTGTTTATTACCAGATGGCGAAGCACCTTATAGACAAGATGATGCACCAGAAGGTATGGCATACCAATCATTACATAAAGAGTATAGAAGATTCACATACTTTTTCAAGGGTTCACCAAATGCAGAGAACCTAGCACCATTAAAAAGAGAATCAATGTGGATTGATTTATTAGAGTCATTAAGCGGTGGAGAATCTGACTTATTGGCAAAAGCAAAAGATAGAAGGTTGAAGTATAAAGGCATCACTAGGAAACTAGTGGAAGAAGCCTTTCCGAATTTATTAGTAAAATAAGGAGGTGGTACTAAACCTATATTATTGCGGGGCGAGCAATCGCCCCATTTGACATATACAATAAAGTGTGTTATAATATACATTATGAATATTTTTATACTAGATAATGACCCAGTGATTGCAGCTCAAATGCAATGTGATAAACACGTAGTCAAAATGATCGTCGAATCAGGCCAAATGCTTTCAACCGTACATCGTATGCTTGATGGTAATATGGAACGAAGACTATCTAAGTCAGGTAAAGTAAGAGTTCAATATTGGAAACTAAATGATGATAGAGAAGATGTGTTATACAAAGCATGTCATTTTAATCACCCTAGTACAATATGGACTAGAGAATCTATGTTTAATTATAGATGGCACTATAAACACTTTATTGCTTTGTGTGATGAATACACATATCGTTATGGTAAAATACATGCAACTGATAGAAAACTTAGAAAGATACTATCAAGATTACCAATTAATATACCGGTAAAAAAGATGACACAATTCAAATTAGCAATGGCGTCAAATCCAGAATGTATATTCGAGGATCCAATAAAATCCTATCGTGCATTCTATCAAACAAAACAAGAAAGGTTCAGTATGGTCTGGACTAAAAGAGAAACACCAAATTGGTTTAATGGAGTAATATGAATTTTTTAAGAAGATCAACAATTTTTATAGTAGATAGCTGGAGAGTGGTAATGGATGCAAAGTATAATCCATTAAGATATATACCAGACCCTAGTTTACAAACATATTTTATGTTAGTTTTATTTACTATGTGGTCAGGTTTCTTTGGTCTAATAGCAGTTTATTATATGGGGTGGTTAGGTTATTCTATTGTAACAAGTATAATAGTTCATATTGCAATACTTATTCCAATAGCTATTACAAATGGAATCTTTACTGATGCTGAAAGAAATGGTTCTCGTTGGGTAAGAGACTGGAGAAAGAAATAAAGTATAAATAAACTTATGATTTACGAATTCAAAAATACAGAGACAGATGAAATATTTGAAAAGGTTATGCCAATGGTAGAACTTGATGATTATCTAAAACAAAATCCACATATAAAAAGGTATCATTCAGCTGCGCCTTCTGTATCATATAGTGGTGAAGCATATATGGGTGTAACTGCAAGAGCCGGTGATGGTTGGAAAGAAGTACAAGATAGAATAAAAAGTGGTATGCCACCAAAAGATAGACATCTTATAAAAACAAAATGAAATACGAACAACAAGTTGAATTGCAATTAAATAAAACAAGAGAGGCAACTCCAGAAGAAGTGCATGAATGGCAAAATGGTGGAGACTTTTTTATGACAGGAAAATTTGATGCGTTGAAAATATTTGTAGTGGCTCCTTCAATAATACAGTTTACGGTAATTGGTGGAATGATGCTAGCATTTTTAATAATAGGATTAGGATTAGAAGAATGAATTTTATACATGAAGAAATCAAGTTAGATTATGCTGACTTAAAAACAGAAACAAAAGAATCAGGTAGAACATACCTTGACCCCGAAGGTCATGCGTATCCATCTATCACTACAGTATTATCAATACTATCACGAGAAGCCATACAAAAATGGAGAGCTCGAGTTGGTGAAGAAGAAGCAAATAGAGTAAGTAGAGTTGCTTCACAAAGAGGAACAAAAGTTCATAATGTTATAGAAAAATATATAGCAAATGATCCAGATTATTTAGATGGTGTTATGCCACACAACATACAAACCTTTAAAGATATACAAGGTCATATAGATCAAAACTTAAATAAAGTATATTCTATTGAAGCACCTTTATATTCTAAACACTTAGGTGTTGCAGGTAGAGTTGATTGTGTAGGTATGTGGGATGGTGAAGATGCAATCATAGATTGGAAAACATCTCGTAAAGAAAAGAAAAAAGAATGGGTATCAGGTTACTTCATGCAAGCTGCAGCATATGCAATTATGTGGGAAGAAAGAACTGGTAGACCAATTAAGAAATTAGTCGTTGCAATTGCAGGCGATGAAGGAGCTCAAATCTTCATAGAAGATAGAGATAATTGGACAGACGAATTGATTAAAGTAATCAATGAGTATAAAAGAGAAAAGATTTTTAGAGGTTAAAAATGAATTATTTACTAGAAGCTTTAATCACAAAGCTAGAAGGCGATATTGCAGTAGCAAAAGCAAATGTTATGGTATATCAAAGAAATTCAGTTGGTATAGGCGAGCATTCTGATATTGTAGAATCAATAGAAAAAGAAGTAGAAAAGATCGCAGATGCACATGATAAGATTGAAACTATAAAGCATTACTTCAAATAAAAACTATTATAAATAGATATTTACACTAGCACATTTTTGTGTTATAATATAGGTATCTATGAAAAATTTTAAAACATACATTACTGAAGGTAACAAAGGTTTAACGATCTTTGATATTGATGATACTATGTTTAAATCAAAAGCAAGAGTTAAAGTAAAAAATACAAATACTGGAAAGGTAAAAGAATTATCACCTCAAGAGTATAACAACTACAAATTGCAAACAGGTGAAGAATTTGATTTTAGTGAATTCAAATCTGCAAAAGTTTTTTTTAAGACAGCAACACCAATAGCAAGAATGGTTGAAAAGGCTAAAGCAATTATCAAGAATGCTACAGCCAAAGGTTCAAAGGTTATCATTGTAACAGCAAGGTCTGATATGGATAATAAAGATTTATTCATTAAGACTTTTGAAGCTCATGGTATACCAATGAAAAATGTATATGTTGAAAGAGCAGGAAACATGTCAAATAAATCTAGTGCGGCTGCAAAGTCAGTAATATTTAGAAAGTATTTAGATACTGGTGAATATGCTAGAATAAGATTGTTTGACGATCACATGGAAAATTTAACAGCATTATTGGATTTAAAAAGAGATTTTCCAAATGTTGATTTCATGGCTTATAAGGCAGATGCAAAAGGAAGCATAAAAAGAATTAAATGATTTATAATAAAATGAGAAGCGCCAGGTATGGTGAAGGTGCAAGATACTTCAAATGGTGGCTTCATATGACAAGGAGAATATAATGCCAGTGAAATTTAAACCGACTCAAATAACAAGAGAGCGTGGAACAGGAAAATTAACTACTACACATTTTTATATGAAAACAATGCCGAAACAAGAATTGTTTGATTATATAAACAATGATAATAGTAAACCCAAAATTAAACAAAAGTGTAAAAACGAATTAATTAGACGTGGAATTAAAATAGTATATGCGTAAGCTATGGACAATTTGGAAATATGCAATAGGAAGTTTTTCAGATGAACAAACTGAAGAGTATGATAATCTTGTTGCAATTGCCAGAACACTTATTGTTGGATTAAACGTTATATGTGCATTTTTCATTATAGCTAATATTGTTAGAGGTTGGTATGCGTAGTGCAAGAGAAAAAAGAATCGTAAGACAAAGAGCGATCTCAACTATTTTAGGAATATGTTTATTGATCGGTGCGATCTATATTTACATTACTTTTCAACCCGGCTTATTTAGCGAGATATAGTGACTAAGTGGCATGGCGGTAAGGGTTCAAATCCTAGACCTATAAAAAACCAAAAAGAATTTGAAGAAAATTGGGATAAGATATTTGGAAGAAAAAAGATTCCAAAACATGGTGCAACAAAAATTCATGTTGATAAGACCAAACTAAAACCTAGAGATTATAAATATAATAATATAGAGGAATAAACATGAGTTTAGATTTAGAAAAATTTGATTTTGGATTTACAGCTGTCGATGAAGATGAGCTTGAAGTAGTTCAAAAACAATCACAAAAATTAGAATCAACATCAGGTAAAGCAGAAGAATTAGAAGATAAGTTAAATAAACTATATAATTCAATATTGCCTTTATTAAGTAATTTAAAAGCAAACCCAGAAAAAGATTATATTTACTGGCCAAAGAGAACAGAAAAGGTTGAAGCCTTTGAAGATTTAATTTCGGAGATAGTTAAGTAATGGCACTACCAACATCAGGACAAATATCAGTACAACAAATAGCGAATGAAAAAGAAAATGCTGGGTTACCATCAGCTAAAGAAAATATTTCTTTAAGAGGTTTATCAAAAGACAGTGTAGATGATTATACTCGTGCAGGTAGTACAGCTATAGATATTGCTGTAAATGCAGATTCAGTAGCATCATCAGCTCATGGTGGACCTGATGGTGGAACATCAGATGGTGGACATAAAGTTAGTGAGTTCTATGGTTACGACCAAGACTTCACTGCAACATCTTTTAATGGTACAGGTGCAGGGTCTGTAAGTTCATTTACCACTAATACATCTACAAGTGTAAACGTTGCATCAGCATTTTCAAATAGCGGAGCATCATGTGACCTTGATACTTCTTCATTTAGATTTGCATCATTCTGGGAAATGAATAATCATCATCAACAAGGTAATTCACCAGTTACCCAAGCCAACTCAACTGGAACTATACACATAGGTAATGATAAAGATAATAAAAGAATTATGATACTATTAATGAAAGATGGTGATAGTTCTTCACTAGCTGGTGGTGGAAGTAATTCAGGATATATATTAATACCTTATGTCAATTTAGAAAATGCAACATGGACATATACTTATGAATACGATACTTCAAGTACAGGATATGCTTTAAGTGAAGATACTATAGGAAGTTATAAAGGACTTCCCCTTGCGACAGGTACATATACTACAAGTAGTTCTGATATAACTAAACCATCAAATACAAACGAAAGTGGAGGTGCAGTCTATGCAAGCATACCAAGCTTTACTGGAATGGCTGCAACTGGGGAATCACTAATTAGTGATGGGTCTTCGTCACAAAAGACTTGGACAGCAAAAGTATCTAGATTTGCTAACAACACTATAGTTAGTATTGGTAGAAGTTCAAGTCATCAAGGCAGTGTAAGTGTAAGATTAAGAATTAAAGCTGTAAGCGGTTCAGATACATATACTGCATTATCAAATTATTGGCAATTAAGTTTTTCAGCGCAAAGAGGGACTGGACTCTAATGGCAGTTCCAAGTTCAGGAGCAATTACTCTCGGTAAAATCTATCAAGAAATAGATGGTTCTGGATATTCAAATGCTGTTGATCCTGGTGAAGAAGCAAGCTTGGAAGATATGAGCTCAAATGATACTCCAGATTCTTTAAATAGTAATAGTACAAATAGGCCAAACGAAACCGCACCTCATTCAATGAGTGAGTTTCATGGTTATGACCAGAGTGCAGTACCACCATTTTCTTGGGGCACTATGCCAACAGTACCTCAAAGTTGGGGTAATATAAGTCATACAAATGCATTTACAGCATTAGCATTAGCTGGCCTTGGCTTTGCATTTCAGCCAGCAGATAATAGAGTAAGAATACGATATGGAAATGGAACAGGGTCAAGTATGTTATCATATTCCTATGTTAATCTTCCATATACAGGAAATGATCCTGCATCATGCGAATTTAGTATAGCATATAATGGATTTATAACGGGTAGTACTACATCTAACTCACTCTTTGGTGGCCACCTCGCGCTTGCATATCATTCAATGGCTACACAATCATCTTCAAGTGATAGTGGTAGTTTTACTTCAGCTAACACATTTATACAAAAAACATCTGGTAGTGGATCAGCAGCTTTTAATGCTCTTGGAGCGAATAGCCCACAATGGACAATCAGAGCAAAAAATTCTAGTGGTACTGTAATTGGAACAAGTAGTACATCTGCTCAAAATAGTATGTCTCTTACAATTACAAGAGGTAACCAAGGTGGCGGTGAATTCTTCTGTATACATGTAGATATGTTAGTCGATACAGCAGACGGACCAATGTCTATTATAGATGTATTTGAAAAAGACCCTAAGGTTTGGTCTTATAACTGGGACAAAAAGCAAAAAGAATTAGTAGATCAAGAAAAAAATATACAAGTTATGCATAAAAATTTATATATTATTAATAATGACTTTAAACTTACAGAAGATCACATTATGTATGGAGAAGATGGAGAAAGTTATTCTATTAATCCAGAGAATGCATTGAAAAAATATGGTAATCATTCGCAAGAATTAAAGGTTGGTAATAAATTAAGAACTTTAAGCGGTGATAAATATATAGTGAATGATATTAAAAAATTAGAAGGTGAACATATGACATATACAATTAGTAATAGAAACAAAAACTTTTATGCAAATAATATCTTAGTGGATTCAGAAGTATAATGGCTGATTATAAACAATACGCAGTAACAAAAACAAAAGATGGCGTTACAAAAACAATATACACTATGGGTGAAGAATTTCCAGCTGGATCGGCTGAAGAAATTGCTGAACAAGCAAAAATAGATCAAATGATAGAGGAACAATTATGAATATAGAACAATTAAAAGAAACATTGAAAATTGATGAAGGAGTAGTTTATGAAATATATAATGACCACCTTGGTTATCCTACATTCGGTATTGGCCATCTCGTTCTGGAAGGAGAACCAGAACATGGGGTATCGGTTGGCACTGCTGTCACAGAGGAACGTGTTGATGCATGTTTTGAAAAGGACGTAGAATATGTATTAAACGATTGCAAGATACTACACGAGGACTTTGATAGTTATCCAGAAGAAGTTAAACAAATTATAGCTAATATGATGTTTAATATGGGAAGAACAAGATTAAGTAAATTTAGAAAACATAACGCAGCATTACAAGAACATGATTGGAAAACTGCTGCAATTGAAGGGCGAGATTCAAGATGGTACAAACAAGTAACAAACAGAGCCGAGAGGCTGATGTCGAGATTAGAGGAAGTGTAAAGTATTATCATAGCACTGAAAATCAACCACACAAAGGTTGGTATTGGTGTTCTGATAAGAAAGCTTTCTTTAGGTATACTGATTGGTTAAAACCAATGAGTGATTTTATATAAATATAATGGAGGATATATTATGTTTACATGGTTAAAAAATATGTTAGGAATGGGTGAAGCGTCTGGTGTAAGAGCTAGAAATGCTAAGGGACATTATGTCGCTGATGATAAATCTACACCTAACGTAAACGAAGCCTATGTTGATGGTAAGAAACCAAAACGTAAAACGAAGCCTGCCGCTAAGAAGCCAGTTGCTAAGAAAGCACCAGCTAAAAAAGGCAGACCAAGAAAAAATAGGAAATAAAAATGGCAAGTACAGTTAAATTACTCGGTTCAGAAGTAGCCGTAAGTAATACAGCATCAAATGTTGGTAATGCTAAATTAGTAAGAGTATATAATGGTCACGCAAGTGATCAGTTAGTTACAATCAAAAGTGGTTCTGATGTAGTCGGAACAGTCACTTTAGTAACTAAAGAAGTTGTATATCTTATGAAGTTAAGCCAAGAGACAGTTGAAGTCGGTGCAGGTGTATCGGGCGTCAAGGCAGTGTCAGTTGCATATAGCAGCTAAATGGCTTATAGCAAGGAAGTAACCGAAAGATTTTATGGGGTCTTAGATAACCCTAGTGAATTTTCTGTAGGAAGATTCGACCCCAAAGCTTCTAACGTTGCAACCGGAATGACGGGAGCTCCAGCATGTGGAGACGTCATGAAACTTCAACTAAAACTAGATCCAATGGACGATGATAGAATAGTTGATGTTAAATTTAAAACTTATGGATGTGGTAGTGCTATAGCATCTTCTACTATGTTTGTTGAAATGTTAACAGGCAAAACAATAGAAGAAGCTAAGCTGATTAAAGATAGAGATATTGCAGAAGCTTTGCAATTACCACCCATTAAGCTTCATTGTTCTGTATTAGCTGAAGATAGTATCAAAAAGGCTATAGAGGACTGGGAAGAGAAAACTCAATACAGAAAACACAATCAACTATATCCTGAAAATGGAATGTAGTAATGATAGAACTTACAGATGAAGCGATTAAAAAACTTCTTCAAAAGAAAACCAAAGAACAATTTAGTTATATACGGCTTGGGATTACAGGCGGAGGTTGCGCTGGTTTTGAGTATGTTTTTGATGCTGTTAATGTTAAGTCTGATTCCGATGTTCTCTTAGACTTCGGTAAATTAAAATTTATAGTCGATAAAGTTTCCATACCTTATCTTAATGGTATGACTTTAGACTTTCAAAAGCAAGGATTGAACGAAATCTTTGTATTCCAAAACCCAAAAGAAACTTCATCATGTGGATGTGGTGTATCTATTAACTTTGATCTTAATAAAGTAGAAGAAGATTCTTCCAAAATATTTGCAATAGAAGTTTAATTTATTATAAATAGATTATATTATGGAAGAAGTATTTCAATTAATAAGCGATGTGGGTTTGCCAATAGCGGGAGCTTTGGTGATGGGCATCTTTATATTCATCATTATTAAACAAATAATGGAGGGTGTAGTAGATGATATCAAAACCTTAACTATGTTCTGTGAATCATTAGAAAATCGAGCAAGAACAATGAGCAATGAAATGATTAAAATTGATATGCTTGTAAGTAGTGCATTAGAGCTAAGACCTGATATCGATAGAGTAGCAAGAGCTGAAAATTTTATCGAAGATGGTAAGCTTGATGTGAGGCGAGATTAATGGAACCAATCGAAGAGTTAAGTTCAATAGGAACTATTATACAAGACTACGGATTTCCAGCTGTTATGGTTGTAGGTCTAGGGTATTTTGTTTATTTTGTATGGAAGTTTATCAGTGATGAAATTGAACCTGCGACTGAAAAGATGCATTTCCAATTAATTAAGGTCATAGACCAAATGAGAATGTTGGACCAAGATTTAATTAGGCTTCAACAAAAAGTAAATGTAGTTTTAGAATATAAAGAGAATGAAAAGAAGAAGAAGAATAACTCAGGAGGAGATAATGGATAGAGTAGAGATCACGGTGCTTAGTGGTATTTTTCTAATATCTGTATTGGCAATCAGTAATCCAATGCAAGCTGATGAAGTGTTTAAATTTAAAAACCCATCGTTTAGTGGATCCGGAACAGGAGCTCACTATCTAACAATAGAAAACCAAGAGCATAGTAGAAAGAAAGCAATTAAAGATGCTATGGAAGCTGCACGTAAAGCAGCAGAAAGAGCAGAAGATAATACTACGATGGCAAAGTTTATAAGAAACCTAGAGAGTAGAATATATGCTCAGTTATCAAAACAGTTAGTAGAATCAATGTTTAGTAATGATAACTCTGTAAGGTTTGGCTCTTTTGTATTAGAAGGTAATACTGTTACATATGAAGTTATTACAAATGAGGATGGTACAGAATATATACAAATGACTATTGTTGCAGAAGATGGAACAACTACTGTTATTGAAATTCCAATTGGATCAGGCAACTTTGGTCAAGACCCGGACGTTGGCTGATGGAAGGAGTATTAGCATTATTATTAATACTAGGATTACTGAACGAATCAGAAACTCCTGTATGGTCAGAAACTCCACAAGAGTGTAAAGAAATAGAATACGAAGAAGTAGTAGATGCATTAACAGCATCAAAAAATTCTGTTAAGTATATACTAGAGAATACACAAAGAAAACATCATATATGTGTCGAAGAACCAGAAGCTATTAGATTACCATCATATATTGATTTATTAAACTTACCAGCTGCTGATGAAATGCCTGTCGTAGCAGTATATGGTTTCTTAGATAAAACAGGTCAAAGAAAAGAGAGAGATGGTATAGCAGATTTCTCTACAGCCACAACTCAAGGTGGTACAGAATTATTAATTGATGCTCTAAAAACAGCTGCCGATGGTAAATGGTTTAGAGTTGTAGAAAGACAAGGCATTGATAATCTAGTACGAGAAAGACAGATTATACGAAGTGCAAGAATTGAATTTGCGGGCGACGGTGGTCCGCAACCATTAAATCCACTCCTATTTGCAGGAATGATAATAGAAGGTGGAATTATTGGCTACGATACTAATATAAAAACTGGTGGTCGGGGCGCACGACTATTAGGTATTGGTAAAAGTAAACAATATTCGCAAGATGTTGTTACCGTATCTGTCAGAGCTGTTTCAGTTCTAACAGGTGAAGTATTATTGAATGTCCAAGCTAAGAAAACTATTCTTGGTTACGGTGGAAGTGGTGATATTTTTCGATTCGTCGATCAAAGTACCACTCTTGTAGAGTATGAGGACGGTGTGGGTAATAATGAGTCAGTGACATATGCAACACGAACAGCTATTGAAGCCGCCGTGTTGGAACTAGTATACCAGGGTCACGATAGAGGATTCTGGGTAATTAAAGATGGGCATCGCCATCCACATCTCATAGGTGGGGTTAACGATAAACATCAATTAGAAGAGGTAAACGAAAATGAATAAACTTTTAAGTATAGCGATGCTATTGTCGACATCCTTTGTTTTCGCTGCAGCCACTGATGATAACGAAATAAAAATCACACAAACTGGTGATACACTTAAATTATATGTAGATCAAATCGGTTTTGGTAACAAAATTGGTGGAAACGACTTTTCAAGTGGATCAGGAACTGTAATGTTAATTACAGGTACAACACTAGAGTTTGATTTGGATTTCGCTGGTAACCAAAACGTTTTATTTGGACCTGTTACAGCTGATAGCTCAACCTATAAGCTTGATTTTACAGGTGATTCAAATGAAATAGATTGGAGTGTCGGAGCTTCAGGCAGTGCAGATGATACAGATATAAACTTTGACGTTACAGGTGATTCAAACACTTTTGATATCGATCAAGGTTCTGCAGCAAGTGCAGAAAGATTAAATGCAGATTTAATCTTAATTGGTAGTTCAAATGTCTTTGATATCGACTGGGAATCAGACGA
>CESF01139148.1_pt1 | contig 23695 bp, 16 predicted proteins | sample 356331 | NCBI WGS metagenome assembly CESF01 (sample SAMEA2621779, study PRJEB7988) | marine metagenome | biome: marine biome (ENVO:00000447); feature: surface water layer (ENVO:00002042); material: "saline water (ENVO:00002010), including plankton (ENVO:xxxxxxxx)" | depth 5 m
CCCCTCAGCTCTCGAACCATTTCAAGGAGCTGCCACTGGGGTTGGTGGTATTAATCGTGACATATTTACTATGGGTGCACGCCCCATTGCTCAGCTGAATAGCCTGCGCTTTGGTGATCCAAATTCTGTTAGAACAAAATGGTTAGTTGACGGAGTAGTAAAGGGAATTAGTTCTTATGGAAATTCCTTTGGAATCCCAACAGTGGGAGGTGAGGTCTACTTTGATAATTGTTATGAACAAAATCCATTGGTAAATGCTTTTTCGGCAGGGATAGTAAACATTGGTGAACAAATTTCTGCAAAAGCTGAAGGTGTTGGTAATTCGGTGTACATTGTCGGAAGCTCAACAGGAAGGGACGGTGTCCATGGAGCTGCATTTGCCTCTAAGGACCTCACTGAAGATAGTGTGAATGATATTCCATCTGTTCAAGTTGGAGATCCTTTTCAAGAAAAACTTTTATTGGAGGCATCAATGGAGCTTGCCAAAACAAAAGCAGTAAAGGGAATGCAAGATATGGGCGCCGCAGGAATAACATGTTCGACGAGTGAGATGAGTGCTGCTGGTGATGTGGGCATGGATATTTGGCTTGATAAAGTGCCAACAAGACAAGATGGAATGGAACCTTGGGAAATTCTCCTTTCAGAATCTCAAGAGAGGATGTTAGTAGTTGTTGCAAAAGGACATGAAGAGGAAGTTCAAACAATTTTTGATAAGTGGGATATCCACTGTGATAAAATCGGAGTAGTCACATCCGGTCCATTACTACGTTATTTTTGGAAAGATCAAAAAATTGCTGAAATACCTGCAGAATCTCTTGTTCTCGGTGGCGGAGCTCCAGTTTATGAAAGAGAGAGCAAAGAGCCTTTATACTACGAGGAATATAAAAAATTTAATATTCAACACATATCCGAACCCAAGGACTTAAAAGAAATTGCAAAGCAAATAATTTCATTACCAAATATTGCTTCTAAAAGATATATATACGAGCAGTATGACTCTATGGTTGGAACAAAAAATCGTTCTACTAATGATGCAAGTGATGCTGCAGTTATAAATATTAAGGGTTCAAAAAGAGCTTTGGCCATGACAGTGGATTGCAATAGCCGTTATGTCCATGCTGATCCTGAAATCGGCACAATGATTGCTGTTTCAGAGAACGCAAGGAACATTATATGCTCTGGAGCTGAGCCATCTGCGATTACAAATTGTTTGAATTTTGGTAACCCATACAATCCTGAGGTTTATTGGCAATTTATTGGAGCCATAAAAGGAATGTCCAAAGCTTGTAAGAAATTTTCAACCCCTGTGACTGGTGGAAATGTAAGTTTTTACAACCAGACTCAAGTTGAAGATACAATAGAACCTGTTTTCCCTACTCCAACAATTGCAATGATAGGTTTGGTAAGTAATATTGAAAATGTTACTACTCTTCAATTTAAAGAATCAGGAGACTTAATCTATCAAATTGGTCCTTCCTATGAAGATATCGGATCAAGTCAATATTTGGTTGAAATCCATAATGTTTTAAAATCACCAGTTCCAAAATTCGATTTAGACGAAGAGTTTAATGTTCAAGAAAGAGTGAAAGAAATAATTAAGAGAGGTGTCGCTTCCAGTGCTCACGATGTTTCCGAGGGTGGACTAATTACTGCAATAATGGAGTGCTCTTTTAATTCCGGATTAGGATTTAATATAACTACTGATTCTCTAATAAGAAAAGATGCATTTTTATTTGGTGAAAGCCAAAGTCGAGTAGTTATATCGGTATCTCAAGAAAATGAAGATGATTTTATCGATTTAATGATAAAGAAAGATATTGACTTTCATTTGCTCGGTCACGTTACAACTGGCGATATTGTTATTGATGATGAGAGTTGGGGCAATACAAATGAATTTCAAGGCTTATATGAAAAATCTTTAGGAGAGACACTTAAGAAATGAACTTTAAGACGATCTGATTTCTCCTCCAATTTTGGCTTTGAGAGCTTCTACAATCTTTTTTATTGAATTTTCAACTTGTTTGTCCTTTAGGGTTTTTTTCAAATCTTCGAAGGTGAGCCTCACGCCATAAGAGATTAAATTTTTTCCTAATTTTTCGCTTTGAAAAACATCAAAAAGCTGGATTTTGCAAAGAGTTTTTTCTTTGACTTCGAGGATTGTTTTCTTTATGTCAGAGTATGTGATTTCTGATCTAATTATAATTGCAAGGTCTCTATTTACATGAGGGAATTTGGAAATTTCGTGATACTGTATTTTCGACAACTGAACTATCTCGAAAACGGCCTCCCAATCAATATTTGAGGCCAAAATATCTCCTTTAATATCCGATATGTTTTTTGCCCAATCATCGACCCAAAATATTTTACCCAATGTTTTTTGATTGGATAATAGTTTGACACCATGACCCCATTCACCTTGTTTGGGAATTAAAATCTCTTCATCAATATCATGAATTCCTAGGTAAGAAAATAATCCTTCAATAAGACCCTTTAGTGAGAAGAAGTCAGTTTTTGATTTTTTTGAATTCCAATTTGATACCGGGTATTGACCGCTATGCCAAATTGCTAATTGATTTTGTTCTGAATTTTTTGATTTATTGTAAACACGTCCAAATTCAAAAATGAAAATATTAGATTGTTGTCTTTTCTGGTTATAGCTGATAACATCTAAGCCACCAAGTAGCATGGAGGGTCTCATTATCCCCAATTCTTGACTTAATGGATTAATAATATTCACATTATTTTCAGGATTCAGGCTTGGGTGATCAGAATAAAGCTTTGAGCTTGTAAGAGAATTATTCATGATTTCATAGAATCCCTTTGCAACGAGATAATCTGTAGCTTTTTTTCGAATCGAATCATTTGAAATACTAGTCCCCTTTCTTTCACTAACTCTTATATGTTTGGGTAAAGGAATTGAATTAAATCCATAAATTCTTAAAATCTCTTCGGCGATATCAGCTTCTCGAGTAACATCCCACCGGTATAAAGGGATTGATAATATTAGTTTTGACTTTGATTCTTTTTTGATCTCGATATCTAAAGATTTTAAAATGGATTTGACATCAGTAACTTTAATGTCATGGCCAATAAGTTTATTAATTTTAATGAGATCTACTTCCAAAGTCCGATTGTCTAGATTAAATTTCTCAGACTTTTTCTCGGAGTAACTCTCAACATAAGCCTCAGGAAATATTCTGAGAATTAATTTCCATGCCATTTTTAGAGAATATTCTCCTATGTTGGGGTCAACACCTCTCTCATAGCGAAAAGATGCATCAGTATTTAGACCGTGCCTCTTGGCAGTTTTTCGAATGGAAACGGGGTCAAACCAAGCTGATTCAATAAATATATCAGTACTTTTAATACTAACGCCTGAATTTTCTCCTCCAAATACTCCTGCAATTGCAATAGCTTTTTTCTCATCTGCAATTACCAGATCATCCTGATTCAAGGTTCTTTCAATTCCGTCTAAGGTGGTTATTTTTTCTTTGTTTTTCGCTTTTCTTACAATGATTTTATCACCTTTAATTTTGTTTATGTCAAATGCATGGAGTGGATGCCCCGTATCATTTAAAACATAGTTGGTAATATCTATTATTGCATTTATCGACTTCAAACCGATGGAGTTTAGGCGTCGTTTCAACCATTCAGGAGAATTTTTATTTTCTAAACCTGATATGCCCAATCCCTTATAAATTGGACATATGGATTTCTCTGTAATTTTTAATTCAATATTTTCGTTTGCTTCATTCCAAAGATCAGGATCTTCACCAAGCCAATGGTATTCTAAATTTTTATGATTAAGAGCAGCCCGTAAATCTCGAGCGACTCCCATGTGGCTCATGGCATCCATTCTATTTGGTGTGAGGCCAATTTCAAAAACAGTATCAGGCTCAATCTGTAAATGTTTAGCGAGAGGTAATCCTTTGACGGATTTATGATCAAGAATCAAAATTCCATCATGCGATTTTCCAATACCTATTTCACTCTCAGAGCATAACATTCCCTCAGAAATCTCGCCTCTAATTTTACCTTTTTTAATCTTAAATCCTTCCTCATCTTCAGAGGGATAAAGTGTAGTTCCGACTGTAGCGACAGGAACCTTTTGACCCACAGAAATATTTGTTGCCCCGCAAACGATATTTAGAGAGCTCTTAGTTCCAATATCAATCTTAGTACATGATAATCGGTCCGCATTTGGATGTTTTTCTAATGATATTATTTCTCCAACAACTAGCCCATTTAAACCACCTCGGATTTGATCAACATAATGTATTTTTTCTACTTCAAGGCCAATTGACGTAAAGATTTCAGATAACCTTTCATCGGAGAGAGGGGTTTTAATGTAGTCGCTTAACCAGTCTTTTGAAATTAGCATGATTGCAAAAATACGCAGGAATTTAGCCAAGAGTTAAATTAATGCAATTAAAATTTAAATCACTCCAAAAATAAAGATCGCGTACAGAAAGAATCTCATAAATCTGGATAATGATATTATTAAAAATAGGCGAAAATTATAATTAAATATTCCTGAAATAGTGCACACTGGGGGAAATGGGAGTGGGGTTAGTGCTGAGAGAAATATTAAAAGCCCACCAAATTTCTTGAGTTGTTTTGATTGCTCATCAAAGCGTGAATTAATCCATTTTTGAACTCTTGGAAAATGGTTTATTCTTTGACCTATATGGTAACTCAGAATGCCTCCAAGATAGCTTATACTAGCTAATGAAAATATCATTAGATATGGCGAGTCCATTTCGCTTGCCCAAAGTATGAATAAGTCGGGTGGTAAAATCCCGGTTACAATTTCTGATGCTCCGAGTAATAATACCATTCCACTCCAATGAAATTTTGAATTCATCCAAGTAGTAATGGCTTCAAAATCAAATATGTATTGATTTATTAACCAAATTAATGATCCGAAAATGATAAGTATCAAACCTAACTTTTTGAAACCGTCGATTAAAAATCGGTATCCACCACTGATTTTATAAAACCTGTGTGTGGTTTTAATTATCTGCCAAAATCGACGACTTTTATTCTTGGTTTGATGTTTCATTTTTATTTAAATCGTTCTTACAAGACAAAAAATTATGCTACGGTTCCCCAACGGATTTTTTGTCTTGAGTATTTGGAAAACTTGAGTTTTAATTGTTGATTTTCTTGTTTTTTAAGTTCAGGATCGCTAATGACAATTTCCTCAGCTAATTGTCGTGACCACTCTATTAATTTTCCATCCTCAATAATATTCGCAATTTTATAATTGATCGAACCGCTTTGTCTGGTGCCCATAACTTCTCCAGGCCCTCTTAGTTGCATGTCTACATTAGCTATTTCAAATCCGTCTGTTGTTTTACACAATGTTTCAATTCTTATTTTCCCATTATCACTGAGCTTATCTTTTGTCATTAATATGCAGTATGACTGTTCTCCACCCCGACCGACTCGACCTCTTAATTGATGCAATTGAGAAAGTCCAAATTTTTCCGCATTTTCAATAACCATGACGCTAGCATTCGGTACGTTAACTCCGACTTCAATAACCGTTGTGGAGATCATAATTTGACTCACGCCACTTATAAATCTTTCCATTTCATATTTTTTATCCTCAGCTTTCATTTTTCCATGAACGATAGAAATTTGAAATTCTGGTTTTGGAAAATCTCTTTGAACACTCTCAAAACCATCCATTAAGTCTTTTAAATCCAATGTTTCACTTTCTTCAATTAATGGATATACGATATAAACTTGTCGTCCTTTTTTGATCTCTTTTTTCAAAAACCCCCATATTTTCAAGCGATTATGATCTGTCTGGTGTAGTGTTGTTATAGATTTCCTTCCTGGGGGTAATTCGTCAATAACTGAAAGATCCAAATCGCCATATAAACTCATTGCCAAAGTTCTAGGAATAGGAGTTGCAGTCATTACCAAAATATGTGGGGAAGGAGAGTTTTTATTTTTAATTTTTTCCCTCTGGGCGACCCCAAATTTATGCTGCTCATCAATTATGGCAACCCCTAGGTTATTAAAAACTACAGAGTCTTCAATCAAAGCATGCGTCCCAACTATTATATTAGTTTCTCCAGATACTAGATTTTTGAAAATTTTTTTTCGAGCTGAAGTTTTAACAGAACCTGTCAAGAGACTAATTTTCAATCCCAATAAATCTGTCCATATTTTTAGACTAGAAAAATGTTGCTGAGCTAAAACCTCAGTTGGGGCCATAATAGCTGATTGATAATTATTATCTATTGACATGAGCATCGCCATGAAAGCTACAAGAGTTTTTCCAGAACCCACATCCCCCTGTATTAGTCTGTTCATATGGTATCCTTTAATTGTGTTTTTACGAATTTCTGTAATTACTTTTTTTTGAGCATTAGTCAATGTGAAGGGAATTATTTTCTCATAAAAATTATGAAAATTGGGCTTAAGCTTCGGAAATAGATGCCCACCATCTATGATTTTCTGACTTTTACGTCTGAATGCAAAAACAAGTTGATCTAAAAAAATTTCTTCAAAGGCGAGTCTCTCCCTCGCTAAAGTTAATCGATGACTGTTTTTAGGGTAATGCATTTCTTTCAAGGCATCAAATCTCAATGGCCAATTTTTATTATTTGAAATGCCTATTGGAATCCATTCGCTATTCGAGATTTTTAAATTTTGAATAACTTCCAAAATCAGTTTATTCAATCCCTTACTATTAAGACCTGCTGCCGATAATTTCTCAGTTGAGGAATAGACCGGGTGTAATCCGAGAATAAAATTCTTTTCAAATGACTTTACTTTTTCTAATTCAGGATGCGAAATGCTCAATTTGCCTTTGAAATTTGAAATTTTACCAAAAGCTATAACCTCATCCCCATGATTTAGGGACTTATGAATCCATTTTATCCCCTTAAACCATATTAACTCTAAATTATTATTTCCTGAAGTTAAGGTCGCAGTTAGTCTTTTTTTATACCCATTCCCAATAAGCTTTATATCGCCTAAAGATCCTCGAACTTGAATTTCTGATGGGCCTGGAGCTATTTCATCAACATTATAAATTTTGGATCTATCTACATATCGAAATGGAAAATATTCCAATAAGTCACCAAATGTTCGGAGTCCTAGTTCAGAAGAAAGTAAACCAGCTCGCTGAGGGCCAACACCTTTAAGGTAGGTTAGAGATGTATCGAGTTCATTCATAGGAATATTCAAAAATAGGGTTAACTTATGAGCTTAAATGGAATCTCGAGAAATACGATTAGCAGAATTTGTTTTTTTTATAGTAGACGCAGTATTACTGATGTCATCTTTCCTTATTTGGGCTTTATTTCGTTTTGGCAATCTCGCAGTTGAAAATCCGCTTTATTTTGATCAATATTTAATATTATTCAGTTTAGTTTTTTTTCTTTGGTTTGGCTTATCAATTTTTTTTAAAACTCATCAACTTGACGTTGGTGTTGAAATCAGAAAAGTTCTGAGCAGTTTTTACAGATTGGTTTTTACGAAATTATCATTGATTGCCATAATTGTACTTACTCTAAAGACATCGGTTTATTATTCCCGAATTTTTTTGTTTTTATTTTTCATGACTTATTTAATCTCTGGAACGATTCTCAGGTTTATTTGGATTCGTCTATCTCGAATTTATTATCGAAATACAGACTCTGTAAAAACAATTATTACTGTTGGAAAGGGAAAGAGATGGAATCGTTTGAGCGCTGAGCTAAGCAGACACCCAGAGTACGGTTATCGAATTATTAACCAATTAGAGAGCTTGAAGGATTTGGATACTGAGCTCCAAGAATTTGATGAATTATGGGTTTTACCTGAAGATATGATCTCCGCGACATCGGTTGCGGATAAATTAGGGATTAGGTTACGCTTGGTCCCTGATTTGGGAAGTTTAGTGGCAAATAGAACTCGTTTAGTTTCTTTTGGAAATATTCCAATTATTGAGATACGGCCGGAGCCTTTGAGTTTTTTTCTTTCTTCTTTTATTAAAAGATCAATGGATATAATTCTATCTCTTATTGGAATGATATTTATTTTAACATGGCTTACTCCCATAGCAGGTGTGTTAATAAAGGTAAATTCCCGGGGTTCTATTTTTTACTCACAAAAAAGAATTGGCTCGGATGGCCATAAATTTAGAATTTGGAAGTACCGGAGTATGTACTCTGATTCTGATCAGAACACTCAGGCTGAAATAATCGATGATCGTATTACTCTTATTGGTCGATTTTTAAGGAGGTTTCATTTAGATGAGCTCCCGCAGTTATGGAATGTATTCGCTGGTGATATGAGTATAGTAGGGCCGAGACCTCATATGATTTCTGATCATAGTGAATATGCGAGAGCTATTAATAATTATGGAATAAGACATTGGGTAAAGCCAGGAATGACGGGGCTAGCCCAGGCAAGAGGTCTTTCAGGATCAAAGGATATAGACTTGATGAATCAGAGAATTCAAGCCGATATCTATTACATCGAGAATTGGTCTTTCCTTTTGGACTTAAAAATCATTCTTTCCACTCTTTTAGGTCAAAAAAAATGGGTTTAGTTTAATAGGCTCTCTCTGCCATTTTCACGGAAATAGCATAATATTGATCGCATACCTCTTCCCATCGATAGTGCTTGAGCTTATCTTCCCATTTTTGACTAATTGAATTTTTGTTTAGCCAAAAGTTTTTTATTGATGGGGTTCCCAATTCAAAATATCTACCCTCACTTTCCATTACCGAGCGATTGAAAATATTATCATGAGCTATGATTTTGCAATTGGCAGCCATGGCTTGAAGAAGTCCTGGATTTGTCCCACCAACGCTATGACCATGAACATATATGCCTGAACCTTGTCTTAATGAATTCAAGATTTTTTGATCATATTGACTTTCAATCTTTATCAAGTTTGAATTTCCTTGATACATCTTAGAAATCATTTTTCCATATGCGGTAGACCAATTTCCTACAATTACAATTTTGGTAATCGAAACCAATTCACCTATAACTTCAATAATATGATTTTCTGGAACTAATCTTGAAATCATTAGTGCGTACTCTGATTTTTTTAACATGTATTTGTTAAGAATTTCAAAAAAATCATTATGAACTAATGATAGGGGTTTGTTTGCTCCATAAGAGATTTCATAAATAGGACGTTTATAATTTTCTTCAGAGTATTTTGTTATGCCTGGATTATCAGAAATAATTAATTGAGAATATTTCGCAGCACACCACTCAGAAAATTTCAGGTATTTCCGTACTAAAGTGCTGTATTTTCCACGTTTCCATTCAAGCCCATCTAAATGTACTGCAACTGGATTATTAAAAACCCATTTTTGAATGGAAATTATAATCCCTGAGCTAGTGGTGCCAAGGGTTATATGTGCATCTGGCTTAAATCGATTAATTGACCAAATACTTGCCCAATCGTATATAATCTGCGAAAATGATCCAAATAATTTAGCGGGATCCCAATGAAATTTTCTGAGTACCCCTGGATATAAATATTTCCTGTCTGGATGATTTGAGGAAGTTGAAACCCAAATTCGATTTCCGGACTCTGAGAGTTTACGTGATACTTGATCAACTAACTCTTCATAGCCACCATATTTATTAGGCATACCTCTTGACCCGCTGAAGGCTATAATTAATGTTTTATTCTCATATAATTTTTCTAAATTTTCAGCTGCCTTTCTCCAAGAATATTTATTCAGGTTCGACGTCTTTTTTGGATTTTCTAATGCCATTAAGACTGCTTTTTTAATACTCTTTGCATCTGGTGAACAAACAAAAGTATCATCCTTCAATTCTTCAGAGCTTTCTGCATTTTTTGATAGAATTACTTGGCATTCAGAGTTTAGCCCCTCGATAGAGGTTAATCCAAAAGTTTCGAATAAAGAGGGGATTATGATTGCAAAATTAGAGGACAGCAAAGCAGACAATTTTTCATTTTCAATGGCTTCATTATAATTAATGATAGCACCGAGTTTTCTCGCTTCTTTTATTTTTTTAAATAATAATCGAATATATTTTTTGTGATTTATTCCTTTACTGCCCACGATTGTAAGGGGTTCTTTAAATCCGACTTTACTCAGTGAAATCCATGCATTTACAGCTTCAATTTGATTCTTAATTCCCTCTAATCTTCCTAATATTAGAAATCCTTTACGAGATTTTTGAGGAATTGGAGTTATATGCTCAACGCCTGGAGGTATAACTTGGACACTATTACCTAGGCCAGTGAGCTTTTTTATTCTATTACATTCTTTTAAGGTTGTACTCACTATTAAATCTGCTGTCCATGCGAATTTCATCAATGGGTCATTCATAAAAACCAATCTAAACTCTGGCAATCTATCCCCACTGAAAATTCCTCGTAGATTCATTTTTAAATACTCCCTAATCTTATTTGGGAGATATTTCCAAAAGAAATTTCTTTTTTGTTCGTATTGAGAATAATCAACAAACACAGAAGATATCACCCATTTTATGCTTGGATTTTTTTTCCGAATTCTATAACAGGGGTATTGATCGGCAAATCTTCCTATGTTTATGGAGTGTATTACATCCCAACTAGAATCTTTTATTTCTTGGTATAAAACCTTTGACGATAATACAAGTTTAACAAAATGACCACGAGCTTTTAATTCTTTTAATGTTTGTTGTACTTGTATAGTATCTCCTCCTGGTTGATCCAATAGTGTTTTTCGTGCAAAGAATATGATATTCACACGATAAATGTACTGCTCTTAGATTGTACCTTAGACCTAAATAAACATTTAAATGATTTTGAAATGGCAATTCCAAAATTTTTAGTTGGGGACAATACTGATCAGCCTGAAAACGTATACATTATTCATACTGAGTATCCAAGATTTGTAATAGACTTAGATACTGATGGTGTGGAATGGTTAGATCAAATTGAAGGAGAAGATGAAACTGAATTAACAGACGAAATGAATCGTCTTCTCAGTGAAGCGAACACCTTTTATATGAGAGAGGTTGACCGTTATGAGTCGATGGATTAATGTTTGAGTCTTTTCAATGGAAAAGGAATATTCCATTAGCAACACCTGTTATTATTGGGCAACTTGGACATATAGTTACATCAATCGCGGATTCTGTCATGGTAGGTCAACTTGGTGTTATACCTCTTGCCGCAGTATCTCTTGTTAGCTCTGTAACTTCAGTTCCTTTGGTTTTTGGAGTGGGTTTAGCTTATGGTTTAACTCCCATGGTAGCAAAGGCGGCTGGACAAAAAAGGTGGACAAAAGCACATAGCTTATTGAAGAATTCCACTTTACTAAATGTCTTTTCATCCATTTTTATGCTTGTGTTTGCATGGGTGCTATTCATTGTTGTTTCCAAAACTGGTCAGGCGCAAGATGTAATAATAGAAAGCAGAGTTTATTTAAAGCTGATAATAATCTCTTATATCCCATTCATGATTTTTCTCTCGGGAAAACAATATTTGGAGGGCTTAGGCAATACTAAAACTCCCATGAAAATAAGTTTAATAGGAAATTTATTAAATGTTTTTCTTAATAGTTTATTAATATTTGGATTATTTTTTTTTCCACCATTTGGAATAATAGGTGCAGGTATCGCAACAATTTTAGCACGAATTTGGATGGCAATTCATGTATGGTTTTTTGTTTTAAAAAAAGATAGAGGTGATTTGGAGATTCAAAAGGATACAGAATTTTCTTTTACGATTGTCAGGTCTCTTATAAAAATAGGCTTACCATCCGGTTTACAATATGTCTTTGAAGTAAGCGCATTTGCTGCAAGTGCATGGATCATTGGAACCTACGGCGCTATTCAATTAGCAGCTCATCAAATCGCGATTAACCTTGCGTCAATATCGTGGATGGCTGCGACAGGTTTTGGTGCAGCGGGGACAATAAGAATTGGTCAACTATTAGGAGCAAAAAAAGAAGAAGAGGCGTTTAATGCGGGAAAGAGCTTATTTTATCTAACTCTGACTTTAATGACGATAACGGGAATCTTATTTTACACTTTAAGAAATTTTCTACCTTCATTTTATACCGATGATTTACAAGTAATTTCTGCAGCTTCTTCTCTGCTTATCATCGCAACATTTTTTCAAGTTAGTGATGGGCTTCAAGCTACAGCATTAGGTGTTTTACGTGGGATACAAGATGTAAAAATCCCAACGGTTATATCCTTTGTTTCTTATTTCATTATTGCCTTACCTCTTGAATGGCTTTTCGGTACCTACTATGGATTAGGTTCATTTGGAGTTTGGATAGCCCTTGCAATTGGCTTGACAATTAGTGCTATTCTACTGACAAAAAGATTTTATCATAAGTTCAGCGAACTGGAAATTAAGAATACTTAGAGGCCTCCTCAAGAAGGACTGGATTTGATCCGAGAATATGAAGTCGTTCAACCACATTTCTTAATTCTCGAACATTACCCGTCCAATCCGCCGATTTTAAATGATCTATGGCTTCTTGGGTAAAGGTTTTTGGGGCAAAACCTTGGTCTTTTAAATTATTCAAGAAATGATCTATGAGTTCAGGAATATCTTGCTTTCGGCTGTTTAAAGAGGGAACATCGATAACAATAACACTAAGCCGATGGTATAAATCTTCTCTAAATCGTCTTTCCTCAATTTCTTTCTTTAAATTTTTATTTGTTGCTGCAATAATTCTTACATCGACAGGGATTGATTTTCCTGAACCCACTGGAGTTATGCGATTTTCTTGAAGTGCTCTTAAAACTTTTGCTTGAGCTGATAAGCTCATATCTCCAATTTCATCTAAAAATAGCGTTCCCCCATTCGCGAGTTCAAATTTACCCTTGCGGTCTTTTATTGCAGATGTGAAAGATCCTTTTATATGACCGAATAATTCCGATTCGATTAATTCTGATGGTATCGCTGCACAATTAACTTCAATGAAATATTGTTTTGACCTCGCACTAAGCTGATGTAGTTGATTGGCAACTATCTCTTTACCTGAACCATTTGGTCCATTTATTAGAACTCTCGCATCAGTTGGAGCTACTTTCTTAATAATGCTTCTAACATTTTCCAATGATTTGGATTTCCCGATCATTGCGAATTTATTATCAACTTTTTTTCGAAGTCTTTTATTCTCGTGCAAAAGAGTTTTTCTATCTATTGCTTGTCGGATTGTAGTTACAAGACGATTTAAATCGGGGGGCTTAGCAATATAGTCATATGCTCCTCTTTTAATGCAGGCAACAGCAGTATCTATATCTCCATGACCTGAAATCATTACAGTAGGCGTGTCTCCATAGCTTTTCATTATGAATTCTAAAACTTCTATGCCATCTTTTTTAGGCATTTTAATATCGCATAGAACAAGATCAAAAGTATTTTCAGTCAATTGAGTGAGTCCCATTTCTCCGTCTTCAGCTTCAAAAACCTGATGAGACTTATCCTCATTCATTAGAATATTTCGAAGAACATTTCTAATTGCCTTTTCATCTTCAATTATCAATATGCGGGCCATAACTAACTAATATTTTAATGATATTCTGATGCTCTCGTGGAGAAAAACGAAACTACAATATAGTTTTAAAAATTGATAGCATTTTTTTATTTATTACGAACCCAAACATCCATTTGAGGGAATGCAATTGTAATATCATTTTTTCGAAATGCTTGGTCTATACTATATCTCAATTCAGATTTTGTAAACTCAATTTTGAAAAGATTAGAACTATGAAAATTTGCATTGAACTCGAGGGAATTACTACCAAAGTTTAAGAATTGGATAGATGGAGCTGGTTTAGATTGTACGTCTTTATGCTCATTTAGGCATTGGATCAAAATTTTCTCTACTAAACGAGTGTCTGATCCATATGCTACTCCTACGGAAATGTGAAATCTTGTAGAAGCGTTTTGATGACTCCAATTAATGACTCCTTGATTGGTAAGCTTACTATTTGGGAGAATTACGGAAATATCATCTCGTGTAGAAATTTTTGTGGTTCTAAGACTTACTTCCTTTACGATACCTATCATTCCATCAATCTCAATAATATCTCCGGCAGAGATACTTCTTTCCGAAAGAAGTATTATTCCAGAAATGAAGTCTCTGAATGTATCCTGTAACCCGAGGCCTAATCCAACAAAGAGTGCCGTTGAGTATGCTAGAATTACCGTAATCTCTATTCCTGAAAAATCGAGAGTGAATAAGATAGTTATTATCCAAATAAAATAATTTAAGAGCTGCATTAGGGAATATGCAGTTCCCTGATCAACCCTTTTTCTTGAAACTGCTCGATTAAAAATCCTCTTAATTAAGTACGTGATTAAGCGAGCAAATGAAAGAATGAATACTACTTGAATGATGTCAAATAGGGATACACTTATATTTTCATATTTAAAAATAACAAGTTCTAGAATATCGGAGAAGGTCATTTATTTGTTGTTTATTTTCTTAGTATCCATTTATAAAGGTCTCTATAATTTGCCTTTTTCCCGTATGAAAGAATTCCAATTCGATAAATTCTTGCTGAAACCCATGTAGTTCCAATAAAGCCTAAAATTAAAAGTGAAGTGCTTAACAATATTTCCCATGGTTCTACTCCTCCAAATGGAAGTCTTATCATCATTGCCATTGGCGAGCTAAAGGGAATAAATGATAACCAGGTGGCGAGAGTTCCATTGGGTTCTTGCATCATTTGTGTCGCTAGTAATATTGTCAGAATTAGCGGAGACGACAAGGGAAGAACAAATTGTTGCGTGTCGGCTTCAGCATCAACAGCAGCTCCCGCAGCGGCAAATAATGCCCCATACAGTAAATAACCCCCCAGAAAATAAAAAATGAAAAATCCTACGAGTTTTGGGATATTCAAGTTTTTTAAGCTTTCAAAAACCTGACTTAGTGCAGTTTGAGTTTCCGTATTTTGCTTCATTATTTCCTCGGATGGAAGCTGGGAAATATCAGGCCCTAGCAAACCAAAACTTCCAGCGATTGAATAAATTATCGCGCTGAAAGTAATTAAAATCAAAAACTGCAGAAGTCCAACACCTGCAATTCCAATTATTTTACCTAAAAGAAGTTGTATTGGTTTCACAGAAGTTATCATTACCTCAACGATTCTCGAGGTTTTTTCTTCAATGACTCCGCGCATTATTTGAACCGCATACAGGAATGTGAACCCGTAAATGAAAAGACATGCGCCAAACCCAATTCCCATTTTTAGGGGAAGAGAGCTTGCCTCAGATCCTTCTTCAGTAAGATCTAGGTTTTTGATATTTACAGTTGTTGTGGAATTTTTTACAATTGCGGGATCTACACCGTTAATTTTAAATTTTTCTTCGGTAGCTAATTTCCCAAGACGCCTCTCTATGTCGCGTGTAAGTTCCATCCCGATATTGCCTTTGGAGTATAATCTCGTATTGCGAAGTATGAAATCGGGGTCGCCATTTATTGAAGGTGGAAGAAAAAGTAAACCATCATAAATTTCTTTTTCCCTAACTGCAGAAATGGCTGATTCTTCATCAAATTCTTCCGGATTCAAATACTGAAAACTGTGTTTTGATATTTTTTCAGTCCCGACTAAAAGGTATGAATTATCGACAACAAGAAGTTTTTTTGGATCTTCATTTGTGTTATTGGCAACAATAGCTGGAATAACTACTATCGATCCCATTAATAAAGGCCCTAAAATTGCCATCAACAAAAAAGTTTTGTTTTTAACTCTTGTGGTAAATTCTCGCAATGCGATTATAACAAATGGATTCATTTTTTTACTGATTTAATGAAAATATCATTCATGCTTGGTATAATTTCTTCAAAACTTACGGTATCTACTTGGCTGGATAAATTTTTTATGATCTGAGAAGCACTATGCTTCTGGCTTTGAAGTTCAGCAATAAAAACTCCTTTTTTAATATCAGCACTATTCTGAACCAGATGAACTTCATTTGGGATTGAAAGATTAATAGCTTTATCTGATCGATATATTAACCTGAAATTCCCATCGCGGTGCGATTCTTTTATATCGTTAACGCTGCCATCAATAATTTTTTCACCATTATTTAATAAAGCAATATGGGTACATAACTCTTCAACACTTTCCATTCTATGTGTCGATAAAACAATTGTAGCACCATCATCACGGATTCTCAGGATTTCATCACGAATAAGAGCCGCATTTACAGGGTCTAATCCGCTAAAAGGCTCGTCGAATATCAAGAGTTTTGGCTCATGAATAACTGTAGTAATAAACTGAATTTTCTGAGCCATGCCTTTGGAAAGGTCCTCAATTTTTTTGTCCCACCATGTCTCAAGATTCCATTTTTTGAACCAAACATGAAGTCTTTCTCTTGCCTCATTTCGACTTAGACCCTTTAATTGCGAAAGATAGATGGATTGCTCACCAACTTTCATTTTCTTATAAAGCCCTCTTTCTTCAGGAAGGTACCCAACCCATCGCCGGTCTTCCGAGCGTAGATTTTGACCATAGAATTCAATATGGCCGTTGTCAGGTGCTATTATTTGATTAACAATTCTTATTAGGGTTGTTTTACCCGCACCGTTGGGTCCGAGAAGTCCAAATATGCTTCCTTCAGGTATGCTTACATCTAGTGGATGAAGAGCAACATGATTTTCATATTTTTTGTCTACGCCAAATGATTGAATTGCATTCATGGTGCTTAATTAAATTATTTGTGATTTTTGATTTCTTGCAAAGTTATGAAAGCGTCTATGACTGAATTCACTGATTCAATAATAATGGATAATCGGTTTGTTTGTTTCATTCGATACCTTGATGGGTTTTCTTGTATTTTTTTCAAAAATGCTATTATTATATTTTCAGGAGGCTCATTACCTTCATTTTCATTAAAGTGAAGAATCATTTTTCCACTTTTTAAAATAATTTTCCCTAATCCCAATTCAGTTCCTAACCATTTAATTTTCATGGACTCGACGAGTTCTTTTGCTTCCTTTGGCATCGAGCCAAATCGATCCTCTAAACTGATACTAAACTTTTCAAGTTCGTTTTGATTATTGATTTTATTCAGATCTCTGTAGATTCTCAATCTCTCTTCAACAAAATTCACATAACTATCAGGGAAAAGAAGTTCCAGATCCGTATCAATTTGACAAGGTGATTTAATCTCTGGGAACCCATCTTGTTTATTTTCAAATAGATCTTTAAAATCTTGATGTTTTAGTTCATTAACTGCCTCTGAGAGAAGTCTTTGATAAGTTTCGAAGCCCAGGTCATTAATGAACCCACTTTGCTCTCCTCCCAATAAATCCCCAGCACCCCGAATTTCGAGGTCTCTAAGAGCAATTTTGAATCCAGATCCCAAATCAGAAAATTGTTCAAGTGCTTGAAGTCTTTTTCTTGATTCTTCTGGTAATCCATTTATTGGTGGAGAAATCAGGTAGCAAAAGGCTTTTTTATTGGATCTTCCCACTCTCCCTCGCATTTGGTGAAGATCACTAAGCCCAAATTTGTGAGCCTGGTTTATAATCATGGTATTTGCAGATGGGACATCAAGCCCACTCTCAACAATGGTGGTACTAACAAGAATATCATATTTGCTATCCATAAAATCCATTAGTATATCTTCTAATTCTTTCCCTTTCATTTTTCCATGCCCAATTGCTATTCGCGCATCAGGAAGTAATCTTTTTAGTGAGCTTGCAATCTCTTTAATATTTTCAACTCTATTATGAATGAAGAAAGCTTGGCCACCTCTACGAATCTCATAATCTAAAACGTCACGAATTCTTTCTTCATTAAAACCTATAATTTGAGTATCGATTGGTTGCCTATTCTCAGGTGGCGTGTTCATCACACTTAGATCTCTAGCTGCCATCAATGAAAATTGCATGGTCCTTGGGATCGGTGTAGCAGTCAATGTCAAAGTATCAACGTTAACCTTTATGGTCTTTAATTTATCTTTTACGTTCACTCCAAATTTTTGTTCTTCATCAATGATTAAAAGTCCAAGGTCTTTGAATTTTACATCTTTACTGGCGAGCTTGTGAGTCCCGACGATAATATCGATTTTCCCTTCATTTAATTCGTTTAGGATTCGCTTAATGTCTTTTGAACTCCTTGATCGATTCAAATAATCAATTGTTACTGGAAAGCCCTTTAGTCTGTCGTTAAAAGTCTGGAAGTGCTGAAAAGCCAAGATTGTTGTTGGTACAAGAATTGCAACTTGTTTGTTGTCATTTACGGCTTTGAATGCAGCACGCACAGCAATTTCTGTTTTTCCAAACCCGACATCACCACATATGAGACGATCCATAGGAATGGTGGATTCCATATCTGATTTCACATCTAATGTTGCTTTTTCTTGATCAGGTGTATCATTATATTGAAAATATCCCTCTAGTTCATTTTGTAAATAATTATCGGGGGAAAAAGAAAACCCTTTTGCCTCTTTTCTTTTTGCATAGAGTTTAATTAAATCATATGCTAATATTTTAACTCTTGACTTTGTTTTTTTCTTTAGATTTTGCCATGCGGGTGATCCTAATTTATTTATAGAGGGGCTTGCGCCATCCTTGCTATTAAATTTTGAGATTTTGTGCAGCCCGTGTATACTGACATAAAGAAGATCAGAGTCCTTATAAATAAGTTTGATGGCCTCTTGATTTTTCCCTTGAACATTTAATTTTTGCAATCCACCAAACTTACCGATTCCATGGTCTATATGAGTTACATAATCACCAATTTGTAATGAATTTAGTTCTCTAAGGGTGATCACCTGTGCTTTATTTAATCCGCTTCGCAAATTAAATTTCTGATATTTTTCAAAAATTTCATGATCTGTATAAACTACTTTTTTTCCAGGTAAGTCTTCAAAACCTATGTGTAATGCTCCCTCAACCCAATTAATTTGAATATGGGTATCACTCATATCGTGAATGATAGACTCCAGGCGCTTTTTTTGTTGAGTTTGCCCATACATTAACCAGATTTGGATTCCATTATTTTGATGAGTATTGAATGTTTTTATCAGAAGCGGAAAGTTTTTAGCAAAAGAAATGCGAGGCGATATTCCCCAATTATTCTCTGAAATATTTATTTGATTTGAATCGGCAATAATTATTTTTTCTGTAATCTCTTTTCGGAATTCTTTTTTTGTTAGTTGTAGGAGGGAGGGGTCATTTTTACCTTTTGTTTGAGAATGTCTCAAGATTATATTTTCCACATGCCTGTAACATTTTTCTATTTGCTCCGCAATAGCGTCTACATTTGGAATCCAAATATTTTCAATGTTTTGAGAATACGTTAGAAGAGATTGCCTTGGCTCATCAACATATTTATTTTCAATATTTGCAATTAAAGTTATTTCTGAAATTTTTTCAAGGCTAAGTTGATCCTCCACTGAGAATGCCCTTAGACTCTCAACTTCATTTCCAATAAATTCAATTCTTGTTGGATTCTCTTGTGAAAATGAAAATACATCAACAATACCTCCTCTTAATGAGAATTGTCCTGGTAATTCTACGAAGTCTACACGCTCAAAACCTAAGTCAAATAAATTTTCATTGAAAAAATTTAAATCTATAAATTGATTGACTTTAATTTTTAATTTTTTTGATTTTAGCGATTTTTTGGATATCACTTTTTCTGCAATAGCTTCTGGATAAGTGACAATAAGGCATGGTTTAGACGACGTGCTTAACCTTTCTAGTACCTCTGTCCTAAGACCGATGTTAATATTATCAAGATTTTCTTGTTCTGAGTAGGGTCTTTTGTAGGAGTCTGGGAAAAAAGCAACTCTTTGAGGGCCAAGTAATTTTTCTAGATCATTAAAAAAATAAGCTGCTTCTTCTTTTTCTCGGCGAATTATAATCCATGATTTCCCAGATTTAACAAATGTGCATGCAGCTATTAAAGGAATTGAGGACCCTAATAATCCATTAATTGGGATTATATTTCCTTTATTTTCAGTTGACCAAGATTCAAAAAAATTTATGAATCTAGAATCTTTTTGGTATTGAGTAATTAGTTCTTTTTCCTGCATTTTTCGATCATTCCGCAAGAAATGACTCGGCCTCAAGGACCATTGCGGTTGATCCTGCAAAGTAAGGCACGCGCTGGTGAAGTTCAGTTGGTTTTATGTCTAAAATTCTTTGCTCACCATTTGTGGCTCGCCCACCCGCTTGCTCAACAATAAAAGCCAGAGGATTACATTCATAAAGTAACCTCAACTTGCCGTTTGGGCTCAGGGTACCTGTAGGGTAAATATAAATTCCTCCTTTTAAGATGTTTCTATGTAAGTCGCAAACTAAGGAGCCAATATATCGACTTGTGTATGGTCGTTCAGATTGAGTATCAAGAGCTTGACAAAACTTCAAATATTTTTTTACTCCACTGGGGAAATGAACATAATTTCCTTCATTGATCGAATAAATTTTACCCTTTTCTGGAATTTTCATATTTGGATGCGAAAGGCAATAAGTTCCAATGCTCGGATCTAGGGTAAATCCGTTGACTCCATGTCCTGTGGTAAAGACCAACATGGTACTGGACCCGTATACAATATATCCTGCAGCGACTTGCATATTCCCAGGCTGAAGAAAATCACTCAAGTCTGAAGGATTTCCCGGTTTAGATATTCTTCGATAAATACTAAAAATAGTACCCACTGATACGTTGACATCAATATTGGAACTACCATCTAAAGGGTCAATTAAGACAATATATTTACTTGAGGAGTGCATATTATCATCAAAACTTATATAGTCTTCAAGTTCTTCACTTGCCACCCCGCAAACCTCTCCCATTGAACGCAATGTTCTAATGAAGGTATCATTAGCAAAGACATCTAATTTCATTTGATTTTCACCCTGAATATTTTCTGAACCAGCATGTCCAAGTATATCAGCAAGTCCCGCTTTATTTATTTCTCTATTTACAACTTTTGATGCGAGTCGAATGGATGACAAAAGTTGAGATAGTTCGCCAGTGGCATATGAGAACTTCTCTTGATTCTCTACCAAAAATTCTCCAAGAGTAGTAGGTCGATGTTGTTTCATTTTTTATAATCAAGGGTTGGGTTAAAGATAGAGCATGGGTTATTACTTTTACGATATGAATGATCAAATTGAGGATGTTTCGATTCGATGGGCAAATAAGTCGGATTTTCCTGAAATTCTATCCTTGATCCAAGAGCTTGCTCTCTTTGAGAAGGAACCTGATCAAGTTGTGATAACTCAAGAGCAATTAGAAAGAGATTGGGAGTCAAATAAATTTATTTGCATGCTCGCAGTTTCTGTAAACACAGATGTGATTTTTGGAATGGCTCTTTGTCATGAAAGATATTCAACCTGGAAGGGTTTGACTGCTCATTTAGAGGACTTGATTGTTAGAAAAGATTTTAGAGGCAAAGGAATTGGGAGAAGGTTAATGGAATCAACTATACAATGGGCGAGGTCGATAAATGCAAAAAGATTGCATTGGGAAGTCTTAAATTGGAATACGGATGCTATTGGCTTTTATGAATCGATTGGATCTGAAGTGCTGAGAGATTGGTACCCTTGTAGATTATCAGAACTAGATATGAAAAATTTTCCTTTTGAATACCCTCAATTCATATATCGAATATGACAAATTGGTCTGTTTTTAAATTTGGCGGAAACTCTCTAAAAGATCAAGAATCATTGGAAAGAGCTATTGATTTAGTATCTGAATTTGGCAATGGAAGATTACTGATAGTAGTCTCAGCGATGGGAAAATCAACAAATGCTTTAGAGTCATATTTAGAAGCACGAATCAATAAAGACTTGAATTTAGAAAATCAAATATGGCAGGAGTTGAAAGATTTTCATATCGAGATATCTAAGTCATTAAATTTATTTGATGAAGTGTTAAGATTAGGAATTGAAGGAGAATTAAATCGCATCCGGAAGCTATCGATAGATTCGCCTTATGAAAGGTTATATGATTCCATTGTTTCTGCTGGAGAAATTTTATCATCTATAATTTTGCATGCTGCCATTCAGACTAAATTTCCAAATGCGTCATGGTTAGATTCAAGAATGGTTATAAAGACTAATAGTAGTCACAAAAGAGCTGAGATTAATCTGGAATACACAGAGAGGAGTATTCATGATAAATTGATAAATCAACAGGGAGTTTGGATTTCTCAAGGTTTTATTGGTGCTTCAGAGCAAACTAAAGAGACTACGACATTAGGTAGAGAGGGGTCTGATTATTCTGCAGCCATATTTGCATGTTCATTGAAAGCCAAGGAGCTAACAATTTGGAAAGATGTTCCTGGACTTATGAGCGGAGATCCAAAATTTTTTAGAAATGTTCAACTTCTTCATGAGGTTCCTTACGATGAGGCAATGGAAATGGCGTTCTTTGGAGCTTCAGTTATTCACCCCAAGACTATTCAGCCCTTAAAGAGCAGAAATATAGTTTTATACGTGCGTTCATTTTTTGATAATAAATCAAAGGCAACTCAAATTTCCAATTTTAATTTTTTAAAGCCAAAGATTCCATGTTTTCTTAGGAAGTCAAATCAAACTATGATTGAAGTAAAGTCAAAGGACTTAAGCTTCGTATCCGATGGTCAGCGTAGTGATATTTACAATATATTTTCGAATATTGGCCTTACAGTAAATTTGGCTCAACATTCTGCTACCAAAGGCATATTTTGCATTTCAAGTGAACCGAGATTAATTGCTATAGCAGTTTCAAAACTCAATTCTTATGATGTTTTTCTGGAAAATGATTTAGTTCTATATACAATTAGAAATCCTAATGAAGAATCAAAAAATTGGTTAACAAGAAAAGGTCAACCTAAGATGGAGCAGAGAAGTGCTACAATGGATCAGGCCCTTTTATTGGAGTGAAATGAGATCTAATTACCATGTGTAGATTGAATAGTTGAGCCCAATTCTTAGGCCAAGAAGTAAATCTGGTGTTTGATCACCTGATGTATGAAAACCTTCTAGGCGATCCCCTGGAATCCAATAATTATATATTTCGGCGTTAGTTGTCCAATGTTCATTGAGGCGCATTTTGACTCCCAAGCCTCCACCAAAAGATCCAGATATATTGGTTCCAGCATCGAATATGCAATCACTAGGGTATATAACGTCAGTCATATATTTACTCTGACTGAGAGCTACTCCACCCATGCCAAAAATATAGGGAGATACCGAGTTTCGCTTCCAATACTTTCCATACTCTAGGATATTGTATGTTATCCTGAGGCCTGAATTCACAAAATTACTTCTAACTAAAACGCCTGTATAATTCGCTAGTTGATGATTGGAGTTATCAGCATATAATTTACCGTAGTCAAGTTCAATTCCAATTCCCCATTTTGGACCACTGTAAAAACTAAATTCACCACCAAAACTACTCCTTGCCTCTGTTAATATTGCGTTTATGTTGCCTGACGCAAGGTCGCCGATATGATTAGATGACCCAGTATGAAAATTTAAATTTATGGATTGAAGTGATCGCTGAGCACTCAACGAAAAATTAAAAATTAATATGGATAGAAATAGAACTCGTTGCATGGTACTAAAGTATTAATATTTCATTGAGAATGAATTGAAAAATATCCGGTTTATAAATTTTATATTTCCCTGATTTTATTGAGTAAAATTTCACCCATCCTTGGAAAGGACTGTTTGCTCCATCCTGCAATATGAGGGGTAATTAGTACCTGAGGGTGGTCAATGAAATCTTTTTTTTGTTT